>RCNB010000607.1_pt1 | contig 23390 bp, 19 predicted proteins | sample 2041321 | NCBI WGS metagenome assembly RCNB01 (sample SAMN09708232, study PRJNA481090) | Marine sediment metagenome, whole genome shotgun sequencing project. | reverse complement strand
CCATGCATCGTCCACATCCATGTCTATTAATGTACCGTCATTTCCATTACCAGTCAAATCAGCTGCCGTATCACTTCCCGCACCATCCTCAAAATCGTAGGATGCTACTAGACCATTTTCCGATCCATTTAGACAGGCATCATAATTATCTCTTACCTCATCAGCTGTTCTTACATTATCCCAAATTCTCACGTCATCCATTGAACCTCCAAAGATGTTTAGATCATCTTCCACTGGGAATGCTGCAAAGTAAACTTGACTTAACACAAATCCTGGCTCTTCGTCATCTCTTTGAATTTCTTCACCGTTCTTGTACAATACCATTTCACCGGTATTCCCATCATAACTTACCGCAAAGTGGATCCATTCGTCTACTACTAGTTCTACTGGATCTATTACTGTACTAAAAGGAGAACCATGCCCTGCCCTCATTCTATTACCAAATGCCCAAAATGCATGTGGATTAGATAAATCACCAGAAACAGCGTTATTCTGACCAGTAATACCATCCCATTTGATCCATACCTCTTTGGTATAGCTCGTCAATGCAAAATTATTTCCAGCATTGACATAATCGTCCACGCCGTCAAATTCAAGTGCAGTTTGTGCATGTAAAGTGTTACTCCAAAACACGAAAGCAGGAATAACAAATAGTAGTAGTTTTTTCATTTATAAATAATTATAGATTAATAGCATTACAAATATTGAAGATTAAAAATTTATCACAAAATAAATAGGATGAATAACAAATAAAACTGTTGAATTGAAAGAAAATTCACTCGAAAAAAGTGATAATTTAAATGAGCCATTTTCATTAACGAAACCATTGTTTTGAATTAATTAAAAAGGCATTGAATCTTGTTGAATCTTAAGGTCATTTCAAACATCAAAAAACTAGCTTGGATCAAGCTAGTTTTTTGATAAAAAGTGACTACTGAGGCATTAACTCAATATGCTCGTTCTTCCTTCAAAGTTCCTCCCGAATTCTCGGGATGAAAACAAAGAAACCAAACTTGCAAATTCAAGCTAGCTTGATTTATTCTCAAATTGAAAACGGGATTAACTCACTTCGCTCGTTTTTCCCTCAAAGCTCCGCTTTGAAAAACAAAATACCGCACTAACAAATTCAAGCGAGCTTGATTTGACGTGCAGCATTTTGCTTTATTCGTGACCGCGAAGGGATTCAAACCCCCAACCCTCAGAGCCGAAATCTGATGCGCTATTCAGTTGCGCCACGCGGCCTTTAAAATATTATAGTAGTTTTTGTCGTACTATGGTCGAAATGGTTTGCCCATCAGCTTGACCAGCTAATTCTTTACTCACAATCCCCATCACTTTACCCATGTCTTTCATACCTTCAGCTCCTATTGATTCAATTGTCATTACAACTACTTTTTCAATTTCTTCTTCACTTAAAGCCTCTGGTAAGAACTGACTAATAACCTCTGCTTCATCGATCTCAGGTAGTGCTAAGTCTTTTCTGTCTTGCTCCAGATAAATAGTCGCACTATCCTTACGTTGCTTCACCAATTTCTGAAGTATCTTTAATTCTTGCTCTTCAGATAATTCTTCACGCGCTCCGCTTTCTGTTTGAGCTAATAAAATAGCCGATTTAACCGCTCTTAATGCAGTCAATGCCGTTTGGTCTTTAGCTTTCATGGCAACCTTCAAAGCTGTCATGACATTTTCTTGTAAACTCATATTCCTTTTTATGAATTGCAAAGATAGAAATAAACCCAAGAAGCTTGAGGGAATCTTCTCGGGTTTATAAGGATTTGGATTAATTAAAAAATTTAGTCTGGTCTATCATGAAGGAATGAATTATTGTTCCTTAACTGTAAGTCGTCGTTCTCGTCCATACCCAATGTGGTTCTAGACGCGTTAGTTTCCGAAGAATGTCGTGCATCTTCCAAATCGACACCTTGGCGCTTATAGGCAGGAATTTTCTCTATATCTTCAATTTTTCCACTATTGAATTTATAATTGAAATCTTTCATTTTTCGTCGACGTTCATCTGCTCGTTCTTTCAATAAAGCCGAAATTGGACTATTCATAGGATCCACTTCTTCAGAGGAAATCTCAGATTGTTCGGTTTCAGCAACTATTTTTTTCTCAAATAAGGTCTCATCTGCATCATTATTTTCAGGTTCAGCAGAATTCAATGAAGATTCTAATTCTATATAATCTTCAAGAACATAACGCGTTTCTCCATCTTCATTAGCTTCAGTAACCGGTATGAGTTCGATATGATCCTTTACTTTCATTTCCTTGACTTCATCATCCAATTCGAACATTACCTTTTCTTCAACTAAGGTTTGTGTTTCAATCTGTTTTTCCTCTGCTGCAGCGCTTAATGGCAAATCGAATGTCAAAGTAATTTGTTCTTCTTCTTCTGAATAATCTTGAGTTTCTTCTTCTTCGATAGAGGTGATAATAAATTGCTCATCAATGGAAGATATATCTGCCAAAACTTCATCATAAGTCACCGAAATATTCTTGATGAGCTCTGTTGTAGGAACTAAATCCATAGACTCTTCTACGTCTATCTCAGGCATGGCGGCTTGACGACTAACCAAACTTTTTTTCAAAGTATTTAGCTCTTCAACATCTTCCTCGATATCAAGAGTATGACGCACGATTTCCTCTTCTTTTGTTTCAAGTATAATATCAGGTCTAATAATAGCTGGTTCGACGTCTTTTTGCAATAAATCGTGTTCCATGGACTGATCATCTTCCAACGAATGAATGACCTTTTTCACTTCCGTATTGGTAATCTCATCTTGTTGTTCGATATTGAATCCAGTGGCAATAATAGTTACAGCAATAGCTTCACCAAGATCTTCATCATCACCAACACCCATTATTATATTTGCTCCATGACCCGCTTCGTTTTGGATATGATCATTGATTTCTCCAATTTCATCAATTGTAATTTCTTGAGTACCTGAAACTATTAACAGTAACACATTTTTAGCTCCAGTAATCTTGTTATCATTCAATAACGGAGAATCCAAGGCTCTTATAATAGCTTCATGCGCTCGGTTTTGGCCTGTAGAGATAGCAGAACCCATAATGGCCGTGCCGCTATCACTAAGCACTGTTTTGGCATCTCGTAAATCTATATTTTGGGTATAATGATGTGTAATGACTTCGGCAATACCACGAGCAGCTGTGGCTAGGACTTCGTCAGCTTTGGCGAATCCCGCTTTAAATCCTAAATTACCATAGACTTCTCGAAGCTTATTATTATTGATCACAATCAAGGAATCTACTTGATTACGTAGATTTTCGATACCTATTTGGGCTTGTTCACAACGCATTTTGCCTTCAAACTGAAATGGCATTGTAACAATCCCAACCGTAAGGATGTTCAACTCTCTAGCCATCTTAGCAATAATTGGAGCAGCACCGGTACCTGTACCACCTCCCATTCCTGCAGTTATGAAAATCATTTTTGTGTTAGTATCTAACATGCGTTGAATATCTTCGAAACTTTCAACTGCAGATTTTTCACCTACTTCTGGATTGGCTCCTGCACCTAATCCTTCTGTTAGATTAAGACCCAATTGAATTTTATTTGGCACACCGCTATTTTGAAGGGCTTGTGCATCTGTATTACATATTACAAAGTCAACGCCTTTAATACCTTGTTGAAACATATAGTTAATGGCATTACTTCCGCCTCCGCCAACACCTATAACCTTGATTACGTTCGATTGATTTTTGGGTAAATCGAAGGATATGCCTTCGAGTTCTTGTTTACTGCTCATAAATTCTTATTTATCGGTTATGTGTATTTTATTTACTCCGCGTTATCCAAAAAATCCTTAACGCGTTCGGTTAACTTATCTAAAAATGATCGTCTTTCCTTTAGGGGTTGATCCTTTTTATCATTAGAAATATTCTCTTCATTGGCGACTTCTCCATTCGCCTCCATAACCCCTGCAATTTGCTCAGAATGCTTACGATCCTGGCGTCTTACACCATCCATGACCAATCCTACAGCTGTAGCAAACATTGGACTGGTAACGTCTTCGTCATTACCACCCGCAAGGTGTTCGTTTGGATAACCTACTCTGGTATCCATCCCTGTAATATATTCGACCAATTGTTTCAAATGCTTCAACTGGCTTCCTCCTCCTGTTAAGACAATACCTGCAATCAATTTCTTTTTCTGTTCTTCATGACCGTAGTTCTTGATTTCCACGTAGACCTGTTCAATGATCTCCACAACTCTTGCATGTATGACCTTTGAAAGATTCTTAAGTGTGATCTCTTTTGGTTCGCGTCCACGTAATCCAGGAATCGAAACAATTTCATTATCCTTATTTTCACCTGGCCATGCAGAACCAAATTTAATTTTAAGGAGTTCTGCTTGTTTTTCAATAATCGAACAACCTTCTTTGATGTCTTCTGTTATAACATTGCCTCCAAACGGAATCACCGCCGTATGCCGAATTATTCCATCCCTGAAAATCGCCAGATCCGTTGTACCACCACCTATATCAATCAATGCGACACCTGCTTCCTTCTCCTCTTGGCTCAATACCGCATTGGCAGAAGCAAGAGGTTCTAGTGTGATGCCTTCTAATTGCAATCCTGCACTTTTGACACAACGGCCAATATTCCTGATGGATGATACTTGACCCACTACTACATGGAAATTAGCTTCCAATCGGCCGCCATACATCCCGATTGGTTCCTTTATTTCGGCTTGCCCATCCACTTTATACTCTTGAGGCAGCACATGAATGATTTCCTCCCCTGGAAGCATAACCAATTTATGAACTTGATTTATTAACCTTTCAATATCTTCTTCATCGATAACCAGTTCAGAATTTGCCCTAGTAATGTAATCGCTATGCTGTAAACTACGGATGTGCTGTCCTGCAATACCAACGGTAACCTCTTCAATTTTCATTCCTGATTCCGCTTCTGCTTCTTGCACCGCTTGTTGGATGGATTGAATGGTTTGGGTGATATTATTAACTACGCCTCGATGTACTCCGAGACTTCTTGATTTACCTATGCCCAAAATCTCCAACTTACCATACTCGTTTTTACGACCTATCATTGCAACAATCTTTGTCGTACCTATATCCAATCCCACTGATATATTTTGTTCCATAGTCTATTTTTTAGTGCACACAACTTGATTCCCAAATCGCAGGTTTACATTGCTGTAACTATTTAGTGTTTTGTCCTTTAGGGCTTTTTGATAAAATGCCTTTAGGTTGTTTATTTTCTTGTCCAACTCTCGAGTGTTACCCAGAGACACATAAAAATCGTATTGTCTTAATTTCAATGATATATCATTACTACCAATCTGATGAATTTCTACAACATGTTTCGTCAAAAATTCATCTTCCTGCACCTTTTTAGCCACTTTAAAAACATGATTCAAGTCATTCTTCTTAATTATGCCAGTAACTAATGGCACTCTTGCCGTATAATTTGTAGACAAGGGCATAATTGAACCTTGATCATCAATATAATAAGACACACTCGAGTTGACTCTTGCTATAGGCTTCTTTTGAATGATTTCAACCGTAATATCCCCATTAACAGCAACATACACTTCCGCATGCTTAATCATAGGATTGGAATTCAGGGCAGTTTCCAAGCCATTCAAATCTAAAATTTCTTTAGGCACACTCGTAACCTTCTGATTATTTTGTATTAACAATTTACTAACAGTCTCATGGGTAATGAAAAGTGTATTTTCTCCCATGAATTTAATACTGGGTTGTGAAATTGCTCTTTGCAAATTTCTTGTTGATGAAAATGCATACAGAAACACCACTAATAGCAATAATGCAAAGATTTTTAAATAGTTCCAATTAACTCGCAACACTCAAACTTCGTTTTATATGTTTAACTTCTTCTCCAATGTCTCCTGCTCCAAGTGTTAGTATCACTGTAGCATCTGACTTATTGATCTCTGAAATAATTTCAGATTTTTTAATTAATTTTTTATTTAAATTTTTAATTTTATCCAACAACCATTTAGATGTAATACCCGCGAGAGGCAATTCTCTTGCTGGATAGATGTCCAATAATAATATCTCATCAAAATTCTGGAGGCTTTGGGCAAACTCATCAGCAAAATCTTTTGTACGACTGAATAGATGGGGTTGGAAAATCGCCAATACTTTTTTATCAGGATACATTTCCCTTACAGCACTATGAACTGCATCAATTTCCTTTGGATGATGCGCATAATCATCAACATAAATTAACTCATCTGTCTTGACTTGATAGGTGAACCTTCGCTTCACTCCTTTATAGGATGCTAAAGCCTTAACGAGCTGTTCGGGAGGGCGTCCATACTCCACAGCCATCGCTAAGGCTATTACTGCATTCGACAAATTATGTCTACCAGGTAGGTTAAATTGAATATTGTTAATGGTTCCTGATGGTGTTCTAACATCAAAAACATAGTGTCCGTTTTGAATACTAATATTATAGGCTGAGTAATCGGCATTATCTTCAATTCCATATGTTATGCCCTTTAAAGGCAAACCATTGCGCACGAATAACTTTCCATTGGGCTTTATTTTATCGGCAAAGGCTTCAAATGACTGAATTAATGTCTCCGCATTTCCATAAACATCAAGATGATCCGCATCCATAGAAGTAATGCATGCAAAGTCGGGTAACAATGTCAAAAAGGATCTATCGAATTCGTCTGCTTCAACAACTGATACCTTATTCCCACTCATAATGAGGTTCGAATCGTAATTTTCGCTGACACCTCCTAAGAAAGCTGTTAATTCCACATTGCTTTCATTTAGTATATGCCCAAGAATACTGGTCGTTGTGGTTTTGCCATGTGTACCAGCTACAGCGAAGCAGAACGTATTCTCGGTGATAAGCCCTAGAATTTCTGAACGCTTTTTAATAGTATAGTCATTATTCCTAAAAAAGGTCAGCTCTCTATGATCATTAGGAATTGCAGGGGTATAGACAACCAATGTGGTATTTGGATTTATGAATTGATCTCCTATATTTCCAGGACTATCTATAAAATGAACTCCAATATTCTGATCTTCCAATCCATCAGTTATCACAGTTTGAGTTTTATCATAACCTGCAACATACTTATTATTTGCATTGAAATAAAGAGCCAAAGCACTCATGCCTATGCCTCCTATTCCAATGAAATAAATATTATGTATGTTATTTAAATTCATGTATTCAAAAGTTTTTCTACCTCGTCTGCTATATCTTTCGTAGCATTAATTAATGCTAATTTCTTGATGTTTGCACTCAATACATCTTGCTTCTCGACCGAAGCCATTAATTGTGAAAATTTATTCTTGAAATCAACATCAAGATCTTCCTCTTTAATCATCATCGCCGCATTATCCTTAACAATTGCCAGTGCATTCTTTGTTTGATGATCCTCTGCTACGTTAGGCGAGGGAATGAAAATTACTGGCTTTCCAACGATACATAATTCGGATACTGAACCTGCGCCTGCCCTAGAAATTATGACATCAGCCGCCGCATAGGCCAAGTCCATTTCGTTTATATATGCAAATAGTCGAACGTGCTTTTCGTTTCCCATGATCTTATAAGCGTCAAAATATAGCTTACCACATTGCCAAATGATCTGTACTTTTTGAGAGTTCAGAAAATCCAATTCATTGCTGATCAGTTCATTTATTCTTCGCGATCCTAAACTTCCACCAATGACCAATAGCGTTTTTTTATTGGGCTCCAATTTGAAAAAAGCTTGTGCTTCATCTCGTTTAGAACTAATTTTCAATAGATCCTGCCTCACAGGATTACCAGTTTTGACAATTTTATCTTTAGGAAAAAATCGTTCTAAACCATCATAGGCTACACAAATTTTCTTGGCCCTTTTTGCAAGCAATTTGTTGGTGATACCTGGATATGAATTCTGCTCTTGAATAAGGCTAGGGATACCACTTGAAGACGCCACTTTTAATAATGGCCCACTTGCGAATCCACCAGTACCAATTGCCACATCAGGTTGAAACCGTCTCACTATTTTTTTAGCTTTTATTAAACTACTGATAAGCTTGAATGGAAACATCAAATTCTTTAATGTCAACTTGCGCTGAATACCAGAAATCCAAAGGCCTTCTATTTCATACCCAGCTTCAGGCACTTTTTCCATTTCCATTCTGTCTTTCGCACCGACGAATAAGAATTCAACATTACTATGTCTCGCCTTCAATTCATTCGCAATGGCAATGGCAGGATAAATATGTCCTCCAGTGCCGCCTCCTGATAATATGATTTTATAATTCTTCATTTATATGGTTTCCGATAGGATTTCTAACGGATTGTCTTCTCTATTTTCTTGTTCTTTTTCCTCCTGCCTTTTGGCACTAACACTTAATATGATTCCAATCGCTAAACAGGTCATCCAAATGGATGTCCCTCCACTACTTATCAATGGTAAGGTTTGCCCTGTTACTGGGAATAATTCTACCGCAACGGCCATATTGATCAATGCTTGAAACACTATGGGTAATCCAACACCCAATGCCAGTAGCTTTCCAAAGAAAGAATCAGATTTTTGAGCAACAATTACAATTCTAAATAACAACCATAGATACATTAGCATTAAAAACAAACCTCCTGTAAGTCCGTACTCTTCGATGATTATAGCGAATATGAAATCTGATGATGATTGTGGTAAAAAATTTTTCTGAACGCTCTTTCCAGGTCCAACTCCCTGTATGCCGCCTGATGCTATGGCAATCTTTGCTTTTTCTATTTGATAATTAGTTTCTGAGTCGCCTCCATCAGCAAAATTCGAGATTCTATTCATCCATGTATCTATCCTATTGGGCATGGCATCTGGAAATGCCTTTGCGACGAGAACAAACATTACTAACGCCATGATTCCTGTCCCAATGATAACTACCAAATACCTAATTGGATAGCCTCCTAAAAATGCTAATACCATGACCATCGCAAAAATGATTGCCGTAGTTGAAAAATTTGCTGGAAGAATTAACGCTAATATGACAAAAACAGGTACCCATAATGGCAACAATGTCTCTTTGAATGACACTTTCTTATCCTTTATTCGTGATAAATAACGTGCCACGTATACCATTAAAACCACTGATGCGAAAGTTGATGTTTGAAATGACATCCCAACTAATGGAATAGAGATCCAACGACTTGCATTAGCACCTTCAATTGTTGTTCCTTGAAGCATGGTAACCACTAATAGCACCAAAACAATTGGTATCATTATGATTGACAGGCCTTTAAAATACCTAAACGGAATCTTATGTACACCATACATAATAGAGAACCCTAAAAAGAGATGCATGAAATGCTTAATGAAATAACTAAAAGTGTTTCCGTTGCCCCCTGTATATGCCAAATTACTGGCCGCACTATAAACTGGCAGGAATGAGAAAATTGCCAGCAAAGCTGCAATCGCCCAAATTAACCTATCACCCTTTATGTTATTAAAAACTGTTTTCACTATAATTTTCTAACGGCATCCTTAAATTGTCTTCCTCTATCTTCGTAGCTCTCGAACAGGTCGAAACTCGCACACGCTGGTGATAGCAATACATTATCACCAGATTCTGAAATTTTATAGGCAATTTTAATGGCTTCACTCATAAATTGTGTTTCGATAATAATGTCTACCATATTCCCGAAAGTGTGCATGAGTTTTTCATTGTCAACACCTAAACAAATAATTGCTTTTACCTTTTCATTTACAAATGGAAACAACTCCTTATAGTCGTTACCTTTATCCTCACCACCAACGATCCAGACCGTGGGTGCTTCCATACTCTCTAGTGCATAGTAAGTGGCATTTACGTTTGTTGCCTTTGAATCATTGATGTACTGCACCTTATTGATTTTTAGCACATGTTCCAATCGATGCTCTACACCTTGAAAATTCTCAAGGCACTCGCGTATGATGGATTTTCTGATCCCCAATAGACTGGCAATTGTAGAGGCGGCCATCGCGTTCTTGATGTTGTGATTTCCTTCTAAGGCTAAATTTGCTGTTGGCATAATTATTTGGTTATTATTAAGTGTTATATAGATATTATTGTTTTTGTATTGCGCTCCGTTTTCAATGGTCTTTGACAATGAAAATGGTAATAGTGTAGATTGAATTGGGTTTTTTTCTAACCATTCAGAAATCACTTCATCATCTGCATCATATATAAAATAATCTTCCTTCGTTTGGTTCATTACGATCCTAAACTTAGAATTGATATAATTCTCAAACTCATAGTTGTATCTATCCAAATGATCGGGTGTGATATTAGTGATGACAGCGATATGTGGTTTGAAATCCACGATACCATCCAATTGAAAACTACTGATTTCCAATACGTAGTTTTCATGATCATTTTCCAACACTTGTTTAGCAAAACTCTCTCCGATATTTCCTGCTAATCCGACATCTAGAGTCTCTTGTAACAAATGATGCGTTAAAGAGGCTGTTGTTGTTTTACCATTACTCCCTGTAATTCCTATTAGAGTGGCTTTAGTAAATTTTGAAGCGAATTCAATTTCAGAAATCACCAGAATCTCTTTTTCACCTAATTTCTTCACCAATGGTACTTCATCTGGAATTCCTGGGCTTTTCATAACTAAATCGGCATTTAGGATCTTATCCTCAGAATGCTTGTGTTCTTCCCATTCAATCTCATTATGTATAAGAACGTTTTTGTATTTTTCCTTTATTTCTCCTTTATCTGAAACAAAAATTTCAAATCCTTTTTCTTTCCCAAGCAATGCTGTTCCAACGCCACTTTCTCCTCCGCCAAGTATGACCAGCCTTTTCATTTATCTAATTTTCAGGGTCACTATAGATAATATTGCCAACAGGATTCCAATAATCCAAAATCGTGTGACTATTTTACTTTCGTGATACCCGGATTTCTGAAAATGATGATGTAAAGGCGCCATCTTGAAAATTCTTCGCCCTTCACCATATTTTTTACGTGTATATTTAAACCAGCCTACCTGCATGATTACAGATAGGTTTTCTGCTAAAAAGATTCCGCACAACACAGGGATTAACCATTCCTTTCTAACGGCAATGGCAATAACCGCGATAATCCCTCCTATGGTTAAACTACCAGTGTCGCCCATAAACACTTGGGCGGGATATGTGTTGTACCACAAAAATCCGATCAATGCACCAACAAAGGCTGCGATATAGATCGTGATTTCTTCAACTGTTGGGATATACATAATATTGAGATACTCTGAGAAAACAATATTACCAGAGACCCAAGCAAATATTCCTAGAGTGAGCACAACTATTGCTGAAGTACCAGCGGCTAGACCGTCTATTCCATCTGTTAAATTGGCTCCATTGGATACTGCCGTTATAATAATTATGGCCACGAGTATGAAAATAATCCACGCATATGGCTTTAAGCCTGGACTTATCCAAGTAATTAGATCAGCATAATCAAACTCATTACCCTTTACAAAAGGAATGGTAGTTTTCGTTGATTTCTCACCAGGCTTAAAAAGCTTTGCTGGTGAAATATTTGGATTTTCAGCCAATAGGACCTGTTGTTGTTCTATTGGCAGTTTTTCTTTCATCGTTACATCTTGATGAAAAAACAATGTGGCTCCTACAATAATTCCAAGACCAACCTGCCCTAAAACCTTAAAACGACCACTCAATCCCTCTTTATCATTCTTGAATTTCTTGATATAGTCGTCTATGAATCCAATAGTACCCATCCAGAGCGTCGTTATGACTAACAAAATGATATAGATGTTTTCTAATTTGGCCAATAGCAACACTGGAATAAGGGTAGATATGATTATTATGATACCTCCCATAGTTGGGGTTCCTTCTTTTTCCGTTTGACCTTCCAGACCTAGATCCCTAACGGTCTCACCTACTTGTTGTTTTTGCAAAAAGCGAATAATGCGTTTCCCGTAGATCGTCGATATCAAGAGTGACAGGATTATGGCAATAGCAGCTCTAAAGGTTATATACCCAAAAAGTGTAGCTCCAGGAAACTGGTACTGTTTTTCTAAATATTCAAATAAGTAATACAACATAATTAACCTTGTAACTGTCTTAAATAATCTTCCACCTTCTTGAAATCATCAAAATCTGTTCGCTTACCTTTTATTTCTTGATACGTTTCGTGGCCTTTGCCAGCAATTAATATGATATCTCCAGGCTGGGCCAGTTGGCAAGCCGTTCTTATGGCCTGGCCTCTATCTACTATCGAAAGTGTTTTTTTGTAATTGATAGGCTCCACACCTTTTTCCATATCCCCAATGATTTCTTCAGGGACTTCATTTCTCGGATTATCACTAGTGAAAATTGTCTTATTGCTCAAAGCTGAAGCGATATGGGCCATTTTTGGTCTTTTGGACTTATCCCTATCTCCACCACAACCAACAACTGTTATTAATTGCTCGTTCTTAGTTCTAATACTATTAATGGTTTCTAAGACATTCTTAAGTGCATCGGGTGTATGGGCATAATCTACGATGGCCGTTATTTTATCTTCCGAAATCATATATTGAAAGCGTCCACTTACGCTTTCCAATTCACTAATGTGCTGCAATGTTTCAATTTTTTCAAGCCCAAGAATATCTGCACAAGCATAAATTGCAAGAATATTATAGGCATTAAAATTGCCAATCAATCGCGTCCAAACTTCACTATCATTGATTTTTAGAAGTAATCCGCTGAATTGATTTTCTAGGATCTTTGCTTTATAATCCGCATAGGTCTTAAGTGCATATGCATATTTTTTTGCTTTTGTATTTTGAAGCATAATTGCTCCGTTCTTATCGTCACTATTGGTTAACGCAAATGCCTTTGGTGATAACTGGTCGAAGAATTGCTTTTTCACGTCTCGATATTCTGCAAATGAAGCATGATAATCTAGGTGGTCGTGCGATAAATTAGTGAATATCCCACCAGCAAAATTCAATCCTTCAGTTCGCTTTTGATGAATACCATGTGAACTCACTTCCATAAAGCAATATTCCACACCTTCATCATTCATTTCACTTAAATATCGATTTATGGTCAGTGAATCAGGTGTAGTATGTGTTGCATCGAACTGTTTATCATTTACCAAGATTTTCACGGTTGAAAGTAAACCTACTTTATAGCCTGCTTTCTTGAAAAGAGAATACAATAAGGAAGCAACCGTCGTTTTTCCGTTAGTACCAGTAACACCGATCAATTTCAAGTTATTTGAGGGCACTCCATAGAAATTGGATGACATGATCGCCAATGCCTTACTGGTATCATCGGTTTGTATATAGGTCACCCGATCTTTCCTTTTATTCGGTATTATCTCGCAAACCACCGCCAAGGCGCCTTGCTTTACAGCCATTTCGATATAATCATGTCCATCAACGGTAGCACCCTTGATCGCTACGAACACATCATTCATAGCAGTTTTCTTGGAATTGAATTCTACATTACGTACATAAATTCCTGTACTCCCAACAACTTTATTGATAGTGACCTTATATAATATTTCTTTTAATGCTATCAAGATGCTTCTATTGTTACTGTTTGACCTTTTTTTAATTTTATCCCTTTATTCACTGATTGTTTTTTAATTGTGCCTGAGCCTATCATCTTCACTTTTATATCAATTGGCATATTTTCCAATAACGCTAAGGCATCCATAGCTGGCAGACCTACGACCTTAGGCATAATGGTTTTATATGTTTGGGCTGTATTGAAGAACTCCTCATATTGTTTTTCTGCCGAGGCATCCGTGACCACTAGTGATTCTATCTCATCCACCAATGGTGTATCTGTATATATTTTTTGGGCAATGGTCTTGAATACAGGTCCTGAAACATCCGCACCATAATAGCCTAAGCTTTTATCTGGTTCGTGAATAACTACAATACAGGAGTACTTAGGATTATCTGCAGGAAAATATCCAGCAAAAGATGAGATATAATTTAGCTTATCTTTATTGGCATAGTCTTTTTGGCAAGTCCCCGTTTTGCCGGCCATGGAGAAATTCTTAGAATACAATCCATTCCCAGTTCCATGTTTTTTCTCTACAACATTCTTCAGTAATTTCTGGACTTTAGCAACCGTAGTCTTAGAACAGATTTGCTTATTAATGACTTCTCTTTTAAAAGGAACGATCACTTCATCAAATTCACGAACTTCTTTCAAGAATTGAGGCTTCACCATGACACCATCGTTGGCTATGGCATTATAGAATGTCAAAGTTTGCAGAGGCGTGAATGACACTCCGTAACCAAAGGCCATCCATGGTAGGGCAATACCACTCCATCGCTTATTCTTGATTCTGGGATCTGGAATTATAGGAACACCTTCGCCAATTATTGCTAAATCAAGTTTCTTATTCAAATCCATACTGTATAACCGATCAACAAATTTTGAGGGATTATCTTTATAGGCATTATTAATTGCTTTTACAATTCCTGTATTGGAGGACACTTCAAAGGCCTCAGAAATACTTATTTTACCGTAACCTCTTCTATTGGAGTCTTTTACGGATTTACCATAAAATGTAATGACACCCTTTTCGGTATCAACCACATCACTGGTATCTATCACTTTGTCTTCAAGTGCGGCTGTGACGGCCATTAACTTGAATGTTGAGCCAGGCTCATGTGATTCACCAACGGCATAATTCAATCTCTCGTAATAGTAGCCTTTGCTATTCCTACCCAAGTTTGAAATAGCCTTGACTTCACCTGATTTAACATCCATCACAACCACACACCCATGATCTGCCTTATACTTCTCCAACTGTTCTAGTAAGGAATGATGTGCGATATCTTGAATGTTGACATCGATGGTAGTCACCACATCATAACCATCTTTTGGCTCCACTTGGTTGAAATCTGCTATTGGCTTCCATTGTCCTTTGCCAATTTTTTGTTTTAATCTATGTCCATCATCGCCTCGTAAATATTTCTCACCATAGGCTCCATCAATTCCCGGTCTGGTCACATTACCCTCATCATCAAATCGCTCATAGCCAATGGTTCTTTGTGCAATACCTCCCATAGGATGCTCTCGCTTTGTTGTCTGTTCAACGATCAATCCACCCTTAAACGCGCCTAGATTCAATAGAGGAAAAGAACGAAACCTTATATAATCCGAGTAACTTAAGTTTCTTCCTAAAAGGAAATATCTATTCTTATTAACTCGCGCTTTGCCTAATGTTTGTTGATAGTGGTTTGATGATTTTCCGAAGTATATAGATAGAGAATCACTAAGTCCTTTAATATGTCTCTTGAAGTTCCTTTCAGAAGGCGTTATGGCATCAAAACGAATATCGTATTTAGGTACCGACATTGCCAACAAACTTCCATCGGCTGCATAAACGTTGCCTCTATTCGCTGGTATAATTACATTTTTAACCGTTCTCTTTTCCGCAAGGTCACGATACTTGTCTCCTTGAATGAATTGTATGCTAAATAGTTTGAACACAACAGCTAGTGCGAAGACGAACATACATCCTGCCACAAAATACAATCGGTTCAATATGTTGTTGTCCTGCGTTTCCAATTACGAATCAATCTTGTTGTGATTTCACCTTTATTTTCTTTGGCGGAATTTCAGAGGATTTCAATCCCTTTTCTGCCATTTTTTTCTGAATGGAAGATTCCATTTTCAATCTCATAAGCTTTGATCGCCCATCCATGAATTTGGATCTTAGTTCTTTTACTTCATTATTCAGTTGTGCTATTTCATGCACTTTTCTATCAGCACTATGCGAGCTCGCAATCATGATAATTGCCAATATGGAGAAGAAAATTATCACCCTCCAATTCTTGAACGAGTCATCACTGATCAAGAACTTCCCCTTTAATATGCTGTATAATCCTTTTTTCATTCCCATCTGTCCTTTCGGACATCTTCCCAAATGGAAGACTTCATATTACATTTGTTTATATTTTTTCAGCAATACGAAGTTTGGCACTCCGCGCTCTGCTGTTTTGTTGTATTTCTTCAAATGTTGGCACCACCAATCTTCCTATTTTTTTTAATGGTACTTCAAAATTCCCAAACACATCCCTCTCAGGCTCTCCTTCAAACATTCCGTTTTTAATGAATCTTTTTACTAGCCTATCTTCTAATGAATGGTAGGAGATAACACTTAAACGACCACTTTTGACTAATAATTCTGGGGTTTGTGTTAAAAATTCCTTTAATGCTTCTAATTCTTGATTTACCTCTATCCTAATGGCTTGATAAATTTGAGCCAGAATCTTGTTCTCGTATCTCGCAGGTAAATACTTTTTAATGGCACTTTTTAATTCGGCACTTGTTTTTATTGGTTGCTCCTTTCGCTTTTCAACAATGGCCTGAGCCAATGCTGGTGCTGCGCGCAATTCGCCGTAACTATAAAACACACGCTTCAAGTCTTGCTCTTCATAATCATTAACCACGTTATAAGCAGACAACTGATCATCTTGATTCATCCGCATATCCAAGTCAGCTTCAAAACGTGTTGAAAAACCACGATCAGCAATATCGAACTGATGGGATGACACACCAAAATCAGCTAAAATTCCATGAACTTCTTTTACACCATGAAATCTCAAGAAGCGTTTCATGTACCTAAAATTCTCGTTGATCAGAGTAAATCGTTCGTCATCAATTGTATTTATAAGAGCGTCTTTATCTTGATCAAAAGCATATAGCTTTCCTTTTGGCCCAAGCCTTCTTAATATTTCCTTACTATGTCCACCACCACCAAAAGTCACATCCACATAAATTTCGTCGTCAACAATATTCAGTCCGTCGACACTCTCATTCAATAAAACTGGATTATGATATTCCATTGTCATCATCATCTTGTCCCATGACGTCTTCAGCTAGATCAGCAAAATCCACTGTGGCATCATCTATAGCTTGTTCATATTTCTGTTTATCCCAAATCTCAATGATATTGACAGCTGCAGATACGACAACGTCTTTTGAAATTCCAGCAAATGCGATAAGATCTTTGGAGACCAATAATCGTCCTGAACCATCTAGCTCAACCATCTTTACCCCTGCCGTGAATCTTCTAATGAAGTCGTTGTTCTTTTTCTTGAAGCGATTTAGCCTATTCACCCTCTGCATAAGCGACTCCCATTCAGCTATCGGATACAATTCTAAGCACGGTTGAAACACAGCTCGCTTGACAACAAACCCATTTTGCAGCACAGGAGATAACTGCTTTTTCAAGGCAGTCGGCAGCATCAGTCGCCCCTTGGCATCTGCCTTACATTCATATGTTCCAATTAATGACTTCAATACACAGGGCTTTTTTAGGATGTATAAGCTCCAAATATATCGAATTTTTTACCACTTTTTACCACTTTCTACCACTTTGTTGATAACTATTTACTGACATGATAATTAGCGGGTTTCATTAACTCATTTTGAGCATTGTCAATGAATGAAGCAAAATCATTATGAAATGATTATATTTGCTACTGATTTATAGGACTAACTAATACATGAAGTACGAGCTTAAAAAAGAAGGTAAATTCAGCTACATTGAAGTAGGTGAAGGCATTCCAATTATCATATTACATGGGCTTATGGGAGGCTTGAGTAACTTTGATGGTGTTACGGATTTTTTTAGTGAAAAAGGCTACAAGGTGGTCATTCCTGAACTCCCAATTTACTCTATGTCTTTATTAAAAACCAATGTAAAGACATTCGCAAAATACCTGAATGATTTTATAGAATTCAAAGGTTATGAAGAGGTTATTGTTCTAGGTAATTCGCTTGGGGGACATATTGGATTATTGCACAATAAACTTTATCCTGAAAAAGTGAAAGCTTTGGTCATTACAGGAAGTTCTGGACTCTATGAAAGTGCCATGGGTAGTAGCTACCCAAGAAGAGGTGATTATGAGGTCATTAAGAAAAAGGCTCAAGAAGTATTCTACGACCCTGAAATTGCCACAAAGGAAATAGTTGATGAAGTTTTTGCCACCATTAATGATAGAAACAAACTTATAAAGACACTTGCCATAGCCAAGAGTGCGATAAGGCATAATATGGGTAAGGATTTACCAAAAATGATGACTCCAACATGTTTAATTTGGGGGAAGAACGATAATGTAACTCCTCCTGTGGTAGCCGAAGAGTTTCATGAAAAATTACCTGATTCTGACTTATTCTGGATTGATAAATGTGGTCATGCTGCTATGATGGAACATCCGGATGAATTCAACCAAATTCTATACAAATGGTTGATGGATCGCGAATACTAAGTTTCTCAAAATGAAGATTATATCTGCGGAATTCGTAATGAGCAATTCTGATGTTGCTAAATGCCCAAAAAGCAATATCTCGGAGTACGCTTTCATTGGCAGAAGCAACGTTGGCAAATCTTCTTTGATCAATATGCTTACCAGTAAAAAGAGTTTGGCAAAAACTTCTGGTCGTCCTGGAAAAACACAACTTATAAATCATTTTATAATTAACAAAACCTGGCATTTAGTTGATTTACCCGGTTACGGGTATGCACGCGTTTCAAAATCTGCTAAAAAAACGTTCCAGAAATTCATAAGGGATTATTTTGAGCAGCGGGAACAATTGGTTTCGGCCTTTGTCTTAATTGATATAAGGCACGCACCTCAGCCAGTTGATCTTGAATTCATGCAATGGCTAGGTGAAAAACAGATTCCGTTCTCAATTATTTTTACTAAAGCGGACAAATTAAAGCCCAAGGTGATTGAACGTCATATCAAGGATTATGAAAACGTGTTATTGGAAACATGGGAAGAAATGCCAAATCATTTTGTGACATCAGCAACAAAAAACATAGGGAAAGATGAGGTCTTGGATTATATTGGTCATATAAATGAAGAACTAAAATCCTCTAATTGACGAATTAATGTCTTCGCTTCTTATTTCGATTCCGGCCTTTACTTCTGCCTTTTGAATCGCTACTATTCCCACTTTTATTCGAGCTTGTATTACGCGAATTAGAGTTCCTGCTATTCCTGTTTTGCCCCCCTCGTTGGCCTTGTTTAATTGGCTCGGTTGACGCGTTTGGGTCCGGCTCAAAACCTTCTACTATTTCAACAGGAATTTTCAGGCCAACCAATTTTTCGATACCCCGTAAATAACTAGTTTCATCGGCGCTAACTAACGAAATGGCTTCACCACTAGCCCCTGCTCTTCCTGTTCTGCCAATTCTGTGCACATAATCTTCCGAAATATTGGGCAACTCAAAGTTAATGACATGCGGCAATAGCGGTATATCCAAGCCACGTGCAGCTATATCCGTCGCCACCAAAACACTCACCTTTCCGTTCTTGAAACCAGCAAGCGCTTTTGTTCTAGCCCCTTGACTCTTATTACCATGAATTGCCGCTGCTTCAATTCCAGAACTTACCATTTTCTTGCACAACTTGTTAGCACCATGCTTGGTTCTTGTAAACACCAAGACCTGCCTCCAGTCACCTTCAGATATGAGTTTAATGATCAAATCAATCTTCTTTCCTTTAGCGACTCTATAAACTTTTTGACTAATAGCATCTACCGTAGTATTTTGAGGTGTCGCCTCCACTTGAATCGGGTGATTCAAAATACTATTCGCTAACTTTTTGATTTCTTTAGAAAAAGTTGCAGAGAACATTAAATTCTGTCTACGCGTTGGCATGAGCCCCATGATTCGCTCGATATCACGCAAGAATCCCATATCCAGCATTCTGTCGGCTTCATCAAGCACTAGAATATCTATTTTAGAGAGTGATAAATGACCTTGGTTTTGGAGATCCAATAATCGACCTGGCGTAGCGACCAAAATATCCACTCCATTTCTCAATTTCGACACTTGAGGTCTTTGGTTAACTCCACCAAATATCACCGCAGATCGCAAATCAAGGAACTCACCATACTCTTGAACATTAGCAAACACTTGGGCTGCCAATTCTCTAGTGGGCGTAAGAATCAAAGCACGAACTGGTCTATGCCTTAACGTCACATTTTGAGACAATAATTGTAATATTGGTAAAGTAAACCCAGCAGTTTTTCCTGTTCCCGTCTGAGCGGACGCGAGAACATCCTTCCCACTTAATATTGGGGGAATTGCCTTTAATTGAATTGGTGAGGGTTCAGAATATCCTTTTTTGCTGACTGCTTTCAGCAGGGCGTCAGAAAGGCCCAATGATTTAAAAGACATATAAATTGTTTATGAAATGACAATCTATATCTTGAGGCCACTTCTTAGGTTATACAAATGTACATCGAATTTTTACCAAAGACTATTTAATAGAGTCTAGACTAATACACATATATTCGTATTCACTAATCACGTATCAAAGGCAAAGTACTACAGCGCAACAACCCTTCTTGTTTTGCTATTTCAGCGTAGGGCACTTCTTCAACTGTAAAACCTTGTTCTCTCATCCAAGTGTTCAAACGTTTAAAATTGCGCTCTGATATTACAACGTCTTCACTAATGGAAAAAACGTTACTATTCATGTTGTACATTTCGTCTTTAGAGATTTCGAAAATGTTTTCCTTACCAAAGAAATCTACCAACCACAGATATTCACTTTCAACCAAGAACCCATTTCTATGAAGTATGGCCTTGCCTTTTCCAATAGGCTGAAAACAGCAGTCCAAATGCAGGGCGTTCTCTTTTGGATCCGTATCGGATTTTCTTAACTCAAAAGACTTGACCGTTTTATTCGGGAAAAATTCTTGAATGGCTATAACGGCATCTAAATTGGTCCTAGCGGTTATATAATCTGGATAATCCTCTCCAGAATAAGTTCCAATGAAAATATGGTCGTTCCATGGCATCACGTCTCCACCTTCCATATGGCATTCTTCGGGCAAAATGATTCGATTTTTATCTTCAATTTGATCCCATACATATCGTATGGCTTCTATCTCTTTATCCCTATCGGGTAATATATTGGCCCTGAAAATTTTATTGTCTATGACGAAAGCAATATCCCTTGAAAAAATTTGATTACAATCCTTGATTACATTAGGTCTATAAACCTTGACATCGTATTTTTCGAATACTTTAGCTACGGCTTCCATTTCAGCAGCCATATCTTCTTCTCTAGGATAAGTGCCATTTAGAACAGACTCTCGTGATTTGGGGTCGTAAGTGTCTTCTGGCTTGGGTATTGGCCCACTACTTTCGGCTGTACCAAGAATGACTGACCGTAATCTCGATGTTTCGTTTTGAATATTGAGTTTCAACATAGGTTCGTGATGAAAAAAAAGCTTCAAATTTAATGAAGCTTTTTAATTAGATTATTGGTCTATCTCTTTTTTATTACCTTGAAATCCCTATGTGTTTCCCCAATGTATAACTGTCTAGGGCGTCCAATTGGTTCCTTATTTAATCGCATCTCGCGCCATTGTGCAATCCATCCTGGCAATCGACCTAAAGCAAACATGACCGTAAACATATCTGTTGGAATACCCATAGCACGATAAATGATACCTGAATAGAAATCCACATTCGGATAAAGTTTGCGATCTACAAAATACTTGTCTTCCAAAGCTTCTTTTTCCAATCCTTTGGCAATATCTAAAATTGGGTCTTCCACTCCTAGATCACCTAGAACTTCATCAGCAGATTTTTTTATGATCTTGGCCCTTGGGTCGAAATTTTTATATACACGATGACCAAACCCCATTAAACGGAATGGATCATTTTTATCTTTTGCCTTCGCCATATACTTTTTTGTATCTCCTCCATCTTCTTTGATAGCTTCGAGCATTTCCAATACGGCTTGATTAGCCCCTCCATGAAGTGGCCCCCAAAGTGCCGAAATTCCCGCTGATAAAGAAGCAAATAATCCTGCATGCGAAGATCCAACAATCCTTACTGTTGACGTTGAGCAATTTTGCTCGTGATCCGCATGAAGTATCAATAATTTATCCAAAGCTTCAACAAGAATCTGGTTTTGCACATATTCTTCATTTGGCTTTCTGAACATCATTTTCAAGACATTCTCAACATACCCTAAGCTATTGTCGCCATAATCAAGTGGAAGTCCTTGTTTTTTTCGCATGGCCCAAGCCACCAATACTGGAAACTTACCTAAGATCTTAACTACGGTATTATATAATTCCTCTTCAGAATCCACATCAACTGAAGTCGGGTTAAATGCTGTCAGCGCACTTGTAAGTGATGACAAAACGCCCATTGGATGAGCTGTTTTCGGAAATGCATCTAATATTTTCTTTACATCATCATCTACAATGGATTTAGCCTTAATGTCTGTATGGAATTTATCCAATTCTTCTTGTGTTGGTAATTCACCAAAAATAAGTAGAAAGGCAACTTCCAAGAAATCGGCTTTATCGGCCAACTCCTCAATTGAATACCCACGGTATCTTAATATCCCTTTTTCTCCATCAAGAAAGGTAATGGCACTTTCACATGCCCCTGTATTCTTATATCCGGGGTCTAGAGTTGTAACGCCTCCTGTAATTGACCTTAAGGTTTTTATGTCAATCGCTTTTTCATTTTCAGTTCCAATAACAATTGGAAATTCGTATTTGGAGTCATTGATTTTAAGAATAGCTTTGTCTGACATATTGAAAAGTGATTTAATTTGGATTTATTGTCGAATTTGACAACGTAAATTTACAAAATATAGCACTATTATTAAAGGATCATCATCATTAATCCTTAATTAAAATATCCCAAATTTAAATACAAAAAAAGCTGAAACCTATTTCAAGGCTTCAGCTTTATATCATAAAGCGGAGTAACTAGTTCTTTATCACTAATTTCTTATCTACAATAGATTGGTCAGAAGTTATTCTGACTATATAGAATCCATTGTTGAGATAAGATGTTTTCACTTCAATTGAATTACTGTTTACATCATAATCCCTGTTGAATATTATTCTCCCTCTTATGTCGAATAATTGAATGTTAACATCGCCAATATTTCTATCAAATGCAATATTAAAGTTTCCATCATTTGGATTAGGGTATATAGCAAATCGTGATGCTACTAAATCATCAACATTTAAAGAATTAATTAACACCTGTACTTCCAATCGTTCACTTTCACAACCATTAGCAGTCTGGCTCGCATAATACGTGCCGTCGGTTAAAGCTGTGGACATTGCAATTGCATTTCCATTTATCATTGCATCATACCATTGAATAGAACTTCCTATAACCACGATATCATCAAAAATAGGACTGTCAACTGGATTAAACATCTGTGGTGAAACACCCGTAGGCACAGATGATAAAGCATTTACCGTCACTCCAAAATTGGAGCTGTTAGGACAAGAGCCTGCCGTTGTATATGTTACTGTATAGGTTCCTGGTGTCGATGCACTCACATCGATCGCTCCTGTACCCGCACTGATCGATAGTCCTGCGGTACTAATGAACGTTCCGCCTGTCAAGCCTGTGATCGTTGGA
>RCNB010000606.1_pt1 | contig 23402 bp, 11 predicted proteins | sample 2041321 | NCBI WGS metagenome assembly RCNB01 (sample SAMN09708232, study PRJNA481090) | Marine sediment metagenome, whole genome shotgun sequencing project. | reverse complement strand
AAGATCATACTTTAGTGCACCGGGTAATGATTCCGTGCGTTCTGTAATACTTTTTTGCTTTTCCATACTTTCACCAGCTTTTAAGCTTGCCCCATCTATTTTATCTTTTTGCTCACCTGCTGTAATATTAACAGTTACTTTCTTTATCATTAAATTATTATTAATTGCTTTAACACACTTATCAATCAACTCAGCACTATCAAAATTGACCTCATAAACAGTTTTTACTTTTATTTTATTCCATAAATCTTGAAACTCTTTTTTAGCAAAATTTTCATTGGGTTTTAATATTGCTTCATTTATGTTGTTCGCCTTTTCATCAGTACTTGCTTTAAAGTTTGCAGTAGTATAGATACTCTGCACTAAATCAACAACACAACCACTGAAGTCCTTAAGCACGTCTGGCACTTCAAATTTATCTGCTTCAATCTGCTTTATAAGTTCTTCTGTTATTTGATAATTTTCATCAACGTATCCTTTCATTTTGAAATCAAAAATCAAATCCATTGCTGTTTGATTATCAAAAACAAACTTGTCACCCTTGTTGTTTTTGAGAACGCGATCAACCAAAACTGCTGTTGTCAGTTTAATTGGTCTATCAGATAGAGAATCAACTATCTCATTTTGCAATTCTTTTGCAAAAGTGTCGTAAGATTCACTTGCAACAACAGTTAATTTGTTCATATTAAAGAACTCATTCTCTAAAACTGATAAGTCCATTCTATCGCCATTATCATTTACACAAATTCTTAAACCTCTGCCAATCTCTTGCCTTTTGCTAATAGTAGATTCACTATGTTTAAGTGTGCATATCTGAAATACATTCGGATTATCCCAACCTTCACGTAATGCTGAGTGAGAAAAAATAAAGCGAGTAGGTTCCTTAAGGCTTAATAATTTCTCTTTGTTTTTCATTATTAAGTCGTATGCACTTGTATCATCGCTACCCTCTTCCGTCTTTTTCTCTTTCGAGTTTACGATTCTCCCTTTTTTATCTATGGAGAAATAACCTTTATGTATATCTTTAACTGAATGACTCGTTATGTACTTATTATAAGCTTCATCAAATAGACCTAATTCTGCTATTGCTTTTGAATACTCTTCTTCAAAAACTTCAGAATATTCACTATTTGCGGGATTGTTATTATCATCATAAACACGATACTTTGATACTTCATCAATAAAAAAGAGAGATAAAACTTTTATACCCTTTTGATACATCAATCTTTCTTTTTCTAAATGTGATTTTATTGTTTCTCTTATTTGAATACGTCTTAAATGATTTTCATCGACATCACCGGTAGTTTGACCAACTGTTAATTCAATTCCGTTTGTAAAAGAGACTTTGTTGGTTAATCCATTAATCTCTTTAACTATGAAGCCCTTATATTCCTGCAATTGATTTGAAATTACAAATAAATCATCCCCTTCATTTACTTTTCTAATTATCTTTTTTAATCCAGACTTCTGTTTTATTTCCAGTTCAAGATAAGCCGTAGGATAATGTTGAGTACTTATAATTATTCTATCTAAAAAAAGGTAGCTGTTCGTCCCACTATTTCCAACAACTTCAATTCCTTTTACACTTATTTTCTTAACCAGTTTTTGATTATATGCATCAATAGCATCGAGCCGGTAAATTTTGTTATATTCTTTTTTGTGAGTGGCTGAATAACGCAAGACAAAGAGCGGATTAAATTCGTGAAGCATTTTTTCTGCTTTTTCCCCAAAACGTTGTGGTTCATCTATTATTAAAATTGGTCTTGCTCTTTTTATTATATCAATTGGCTTTTCGGATTGAATGCTATCTAGTTTTTGATAGATTTTGCGAGATTCTTTGCTTCTGGTTGCAAAGGCTTGATAGTTCATAATAATCACTTCGATATTAGAAGTATTTGCAAAGCTCTTTATGTTTACCAGGTTAGATTTATTTTTAGTGTTGTATATGGAAAATCTAATCTTCTTTCCGTAAATCTCTTGAAAATGTTCTGTTGTAATTTCTAAAGATTTATGTACACCCTCGCGGATTGCAACTGATGGAACCATAATAATAAATTTGCTCCACCCATACTGTTTATTGAGTTCATACATTGTTTTGGTGTAAACGTAGGTCTTACCTGTTCCTGTTTCCATTTCAATAGTAAAGTGTCGTCCATCTAATTTACTATTTGTTTTTAGCCCTTGCTCTTTTTGTATTTCCTGAACATTCTTTAATATATCTTCATCTGCGAGTTCAATTTTGTTGTTAGAAAAAATCTCTTCTGCAAAAAAACCTGATCTACCTACGAGTTCTTTTCTAAAACCTTTGTTCTGTCCAGCAAAACAATTCACTACTGCCATAGTAGCATCTGTTTGATATTGTTGATGTTTGAATTTTAATTTCAAATTATATCACCATAATAACTGTTTCAGGAGAAAGCCTCTTAAACCGTTCTTCCACATTTATTCTATCTTTATCATCCTTAAAGCTTGCATCTTTGAATACCACTTTAAAAGGTTTCAGCTCAGCAAATTTATCCACAATCTTAAAGTTAATATCATCATCAAAACAAGCAACGAGTGCATTTTGTTGAACGATAAAAACAGTATTACCAAGAATTTTCTTTTTCTCAATTGGAAGAGATAGCTCTAAACCGAGATCAAGAATTACTTGAGAAAGTATATCTTCCGGTCCTCTATCTTCTTTTATGTTGCTCTCTAAAATAGAAAGTTGGTCTTGCTTTAACTCTGCTGGATGATAAAAAACATCTTTCATATTGCTTGAGTCTGTTTTGTAAACTCTAAAACCAATATCAAGTTTTTCAACATCCACTTGCTCTTCACCTAATTTTAATTGTTTGTTTTTTAATTTAAGCTCTTTCTTAATTTTCTTTCCTGCACGGCGTATTCTTTCTTTACCTATTTCTGATATAGTTTTATATCCTGCTTTGTATGCTGCTGAATCTTCATTTGTTTTTTCAGGTAGTTGTACCAAAATAAATTTTCGCTTTGCACCATCTTCTGCGTTTAGCTCCATTACTGCATGCGCTGTTGTTGCAGAACCAGCGAAAAAATCGAGGATAAGATCATTTTTTATTGTACTAATCATAGTAAATCTTTTTATAAGTTCAATTGGTTTTGGAAATGAAAACAATTTTGAATTAAAGAGGTTTTCAACTTCCCCCGTGCCTCGCCTACTAGAAATATCCTTATCTAATTGTAATGAGCGAATCACTTTTCCTGTATGCCTTGTTTTTTGAACTACACGATATTCTCCATTTTCATTACAGTATCCAACAATCTCTTGATTCAAGTTTTCTTTAGCTTTAGTTTTTCCCCATCTCCAGACTCGTTGAATTTTATCTTTTTTTGAAACAACCGGATATACTTCAATCCACCCTTTTTGTTTTTCTAATCCTATTTCATAAAAATCTTTATCAAATTTATTATTGGGATTTAAATAAAATGGATAATACAAATTTGGTCTAGTCTTAGGATTAAAAGCAACATTACCGTTATATAGTGGATATAGATTGAATGGACCATTGTCATCCATATATTTGAATATTTTATTTTCCTCCCTCAGTTGATAAGTTGTTGTTGATTCTATATTTTTCGAGTAAAACAAGGCATAGTCATTAGTTTTAGCAATATGACCATAATCTATTGCACTAGGTGAAGAATTTATGATAAATAATCCAACAAAATTTTCCTCTCCAAAAACCTCATCACATATCTTTTTTAAATTGTATACTTCATTATCATCAATCGATATAAATATTACGCCATTATCTTTTAGCAAATCCCTTGCAACTATTAGTCTTTCATTAATCATTGAGAGCCAATCGGAATGAAACCTTCCGTTTGAATCAGTGTTTATAAAAAGTTTTTCACCATTTTCATCAACTGCCCCTATTTCTTCTTCATATTCATCTTTGTTTACTTTAAAATTATCTCTATAAATTAAGTCATTTCCAGTATTGTAAGGAGGGTCAATATATATCATCTTTATTTTACCGAGATAGGACTCTTGTAATATTTTTAATACTTCAAAGTTATCTCCCTCGATAAAGACATTTTTTGTATTTTCAAAATCAACACTATCTTCAATGACTGGTCTTAATGTTTTATTTATTGGAGTGTTTGCTTTTAGAAGAGAAGCTTTTTTTCCAGGCCAATCAAGGCGGTATCTCTCGTCATCATCTTCTACTAATACATCTGATAAACTCTGTTTTAAGAGGTCAAAATCGACAACTTTTTTAGTATTACCGTTATCATCTTTAATTTCAGTAATAACATTGGGGAATAGTTTTGCAATTTGTTCAATGTTTTTATCTGTCAAATCAGGCGTTTGCATTTTTAGTTTTTCCATTGTTACCTATCCTCTTTTAGAGCCTTTAATTTGTCTTTCTTTTCTAATAATGACTTGTTCAATTCCACTTTTCTATTAAACTGTTTTTCTTTTCTTATTTTGCTTTCTAAAGATGCAATTACATTTTCCAATGTTTTAATTTTGTTATCTGTCGATATTATATCTTCAAATTTTTTTTTGCTTTTTGCTTCGTTTGTAATAAATGCTTTTATAAGTTTTTGATACACTTTTTCTAAATCTAAACCAGTAAAATCAAAATTTATTTCTTGATTCCATTCAGAAAAATAGTAATTCTGTGTGATATTGTTTTCTTTTAATGTAATACCGTATGCAATATCATCTTTATAAATAAAGATGTATAATATTTGATATGGGATTGTTTTATCGATTACTTTTAAAACATTCCTGGGGATTACCTGTCGCTTTAGTTCAATTTCAAATATCTGTATTTCGGTTACGTTATCTGTTTTAGATATACCGATAGTATCTTCAGCAAGTTTATACTTCCACGTAATTTTTTGAATTTTATTAATAAATTCATTCTGCAACTTGGAGCTTAAAGAAACACGATTATAAAACTTACTCTTTGCTATAAATTTATTAACAAAAGTGTTTGCGGGCAGTTTAAATTCCATCCCTATTTCACAACAATAAAAGTTATCAATTCAAAGTCTTCCAGACCTTTAATATAATTAACAAGGGCTGTTGTTCCACCAGATGAAAAAAGACTATCAACATCGCTTTCATCTTTTACATTTAAGATAGATTCAATTGAGTTGTTTAGTAATGCTGAATATTTATCCATCTTTTTTCCATCATTAGTTTCGTCATTAAAAAGTTCATAAACTTCTTTTATTGGTGCATCTTCTCCCTTTGAAATTAAACGTAGTATATCGAGTGTGCTCTTTACATTCAGATGATTAGATAGTATCTCTCCACTATCTTTTAAATACACCAAATAAAAAGGGTGAAGCTGGTTTGTGTTATCAATATTAACTTCACTATTGATATTTTTTAAAACAAAAATAATCCCCTCATATATTCCCTTTTCAATATCTTTTTTACAAACAGTGTGCATACCATTTGGAACGCTCTCCAGAGTTCCATTTTGGTTGATGTAGTTAACCAAATCCATACGGAAATCGTTTAGTCCTAAATCTGTTATAGAAACACCCGAACCCATATCTTCAATATCTACAACCTCTTCTTGTAATCTTTCTAACTGTTGTTTTCTAAATAGTAAATCGGATGATTTATTTGTTAAAACATTGTCTTCACCTGTTGCAGTTGCATCTACCATAAACATTTTAGTTTCAACTCTATTTTTTAGGTTGATGTAATCATCTAACGAAAGCTGAGGCCAGAAGTTAATGAGCTGAATATCTTTATTGCGAGAACCAATTCTATCTATTCTGCCAAATCTTTGGATAATACGAACCGGGTTCCAATGAATATCATAGTTTATCAAAGTATCGCAATCTTGTAAATTCTGTCCTTCAGATATACAATCGGTTGCAATTAAAATATCAATTTCCGGTTTACTATTATCTTTTCGTTCTTTGGAGATAGGAGAGAAATTTATGAGGATATTATTAAATCCATTATCAATTTTCAGGGTATTTTTGTTTTGATCAGAGCCAGTTACTTTTGCAGTTTCTAAGCTGTGCATTTCTTTATTGTGCTGTGCTAAATTCTCATATAGATAATTAACTGTATCTGCAAAGGCACTAAAAATCAGAATCTTTTTATTGCTATCGTTGATAGGATTTTCAATTTTATTTTCAATAAACTTTTTTAAATCGGTTAGTTTTTTATCATGTTCAGGAGTAACCTTTTGCATTTCGGTTAACAGTTCATTTGCAATATGAAAATCTGCTTGTAAGTCCTGTTTCCAACCAGAGGTATTCATATCCTCAAGATTTATTTTTATTTTGTCGCCAATACTAAACTCATCATCTAACCAATCATCGCTATCAGCATCCAAGTTTATATCATCTAATTGTGTTGTATCTGCATAAATCGCACTACCATTTTTTTCAAATTGTTCAATTTTCTGTAAAGTATTTTCTATCCCTTTAAGGAATTTGCCAAGAGTAATCCTGAACGAGTCAACGGAACTTTCCAATCTTTTAAGCAAATTAACCCTCATTAAGGTCTGCAGACTTTTTTCTCTATGAGATTGCTTAAAACTTACTTTCTCGCTTATATTAGTGTCGTATAAGTCACTGTAAAACTCCCTTCTATTATCTAAGATATAATCGAAAGGAGAGTATATAGACAAGTTTAATTTAGTTAGTTCTTTGTACAGATCTGAAATACCTATAAAACCTTTTAAATCTGTAATATCCGATCTATGTGTAATAGGTTTTAACCTATTAGGAAATTTGCCAATTTTTTCCATATCATAATATTTTTCAATATGTTTTCTACTTCTGGCTATTGTTATACTATCAAGTAATTTAAAAAAATCAAAATTAGTATTCAGACGTTGCAATAATTGCTGACTTGTTCTCTCTTCAATTGGAAGCTTTGACCAATCATTAAAAATCTTTTGGGAGTTTTTTAAAATATTATCTATCGATTTGCTTATATCCATTTTATCATCAACATCACCAGTTTGTCCTTCAAACGCCAAGGCAAGTTGATTTTTCAGGTCTGTAAATCTGTTATTAACGGGAGTAGCAGAAAGCATCAACACTTTTGTTTTGACGCCTGCTTTCATTACTTGATTAAGTAATTTTTGATAACGAGTTACTCTATCTTTTCTTGGATCATTATTTCTGAAGTTGTGAGATTCATCGATTACAACTAAATCATAATTTCCCCAATTTATACGAGATAAATCAATTCCATTGGATGACCCTTTTTCTCTTAATAAATCTGTATGGTGTAAAACATCGTAATTTAAACGATCATTTAATAAAGAGTTGTCATCATAATTGTTTAAAAATGTTTGCCAATTATCACCAAGTTTCTTAGGGCATAAAACAAGTATAGTTCTGTTTCTCTCCTGATAATATTTAATAACTCCAAGTGCAGAAAAAGTTTTACCAAGTCCGACACTATCGGCGAGAATACAACCATTATGCCGTTCTAATTTATTTATTATTCCGAGTACAGCATCACGTTGGAAATCATAAAGTTTATTCCAAACAACAGATTCTTTAAAACCAGTTTTCTCATTTGCGAGTTCATCCTCTGAAATGTCCTCTAAAAACTCATCAAAAATATTGTAGAGGGTTAAATAGTATATGAATTCTGGGGAATTCTCTTTATATAAATCGGCGATATAATCTGCAACTTCATCTGATACATCTTTTAAGATTTTCTCGTCTTGCCAAATTTCTTCAAAATTTTGTAAATACTGCTTTGTTGTTTCATAGTCATCTGTTTTAATAACCTGATTTAAGATTGCATTATCTTTTTCGTACCCAAAACCGGCACTGCTAAATTCATTTATCCCTGTGTATATAAATTGATGATCATTAGTATCTAAGTTTAGATGTGGTTGGATATATTTATTACCAGTATTTGTTTTGAACTGTACCTTTTGCTCAATCCATTTTTTACATTCTTTAGCAATGGATTTACCTTTAAGTTCATTTTTCAAGTTAATTTCAAATGCTGATCCACTTATTGCTTTTTTACGATTATTAGAATTGATTTGAAATTCTCTCAGTTCTCTTTTGTTTTTATCTACTTCTATAAAGGTGGGATCTGTAAAGATAAATCGTAGCTGGTCAATGTCCTTAAGTTCTGTTTTCAAACTTTCAAAACCATAAATTGAAAAAATACCGGCTGCAATATCTATTTTACTGGTTTTATTTAGGTTTGCCTTAAAATCATCACCGACTTTATCGGTTTTGTTATTGAAACTATGTATCACAGTGGATTAAACCTTATATATAGTTTTCGTTTATTTATTTATATTTTGTCTTAAAACTTCATCAAGCGTTTTACCATCCTTATACTTCCAACTAGTCCAGCCGTTAGCATTTCTACCCAACAAAGTTACAGCTGCAGCGGTCGGTGACTTGAATATGTAATCTGACTTAAATAAAATTACATTACCTTGTATTTGTAACACACCTTCCTTCAAGAGTCTTTCTCTGAGATTTAGAATCCACCCTGGTGACTTTTTAGATTCCTTCAAATTACATTTTGAGCCGGCAAAGACTATCATACCATTAGAGGAATACTCACCCTGTCCAATTGCATCTTTACCCTTGCAATATAAAATATTTTTTTTCAAGGGTTTTTTAATTTTTTCAAATAAGGGATAACCTAGAGTTGATGTTAAAACTTTTATCGTCTCAAAATTATCAAGAAGATCTGCTTCCATTGATTCAGAGATATAAGGCTTATTTGGAATGTTTGCATTTTCCATTCTAAATCTCGCTGCTTCCTTTGCAGTGTTATAGCAAAGCCATTCCAAATATTTAATGTGCGTTTTTGTGAAGTACTGGGTTTTTGATATTATTACAATAACCGCATTCCAAAAGTCCTTTGATTTATTTTGTTGTTTCAATCTAGAAAGACATTCTTCAGCTTCACCAACATATAAAATCTCTTTACTTTCATCATCAGGATTACCTACAAGAAAATAAACTCCTACGTTTTTTAATTCTTCTCTATTGAATGCCGAATCAAGTTTAGATCGTGGAATCAATATTGCTTGAATCGTTCTACTTGTAATCTCAGCAATTTTAATACTTTGCGGGTCCCCATCTGGTATGTAAAATTGGATTGTCTTGCCTGTAGAAGATTCCATATTTGACTCCTTATTTATCTCAGAAAGTAATGAGATTATTTATAGTCTAATTGAATGTTTTGCTTAATTGTAAAATAAACAATACTCACCTCTAAGTCTATGATACATTGTTTGCTATTTGTTAATCAACAATAAAAATAATATGTCATCTTCATTTGAATTACTGTTAAGGTTAAACTAAATTAATTATTAGAATATAGAACGTACTTTAACCCGTTAGTAAAAGAGGTCTTAATGGGACAAAAAATAAAGTTTAAGGGCGAGAACTTTGTCCAGTATAAACCACCCGAATCTTACTCTAAAGAATCATTCATCGTCCCCTTTGACACCGATTTAGAAAATTGGAAAGTTGAGATTTTCTCAAATCCTAATTACATAAGGGGCATCCTCTTAACCAAAACATTAAATAATGAAATAGTAACCCACCATGGTAGGAAATGGAAGCTAGAAGAAAACGGGGAAATTGTCAGAGAAGAATTAACCGATTCGGAAATAGAATCAGATGATATAATTGGATATTTCGAATACACAAGATCAAATACGACTGTAGAAGGTTTTGGATGTCAGCTTAGTTTCCATTTGAATAAAAAACAGAGCAAAGCTTTAGAAAGGAATATTGAAAAAATTGTTAATAAGAAATTGCAAGAAGAAGCGTTTGAAAGATTTAAATCTCAGAGAAAATGATAAAAGAAATTAAGTAATTAATAATAATCCTTGAAAAGTACCTGCAAATCATAAGAACTTAAGTTATATATAGTATCACAATTAAAATTAATAATGTCGCCAAAGTTTAACCTCGGACAAACTGTTCGCAAAAGGGTTTCGAAGGACGTTATCGGTGAAATCATATCCGAGCCTAAGATGGAAAGTGGAATCTTTTGGTATAGGATAAAGTTTAATGATCAAAGAACCACTTTTGTCTCAGAGGAGAGCATTGAACTATTTCAAGGTGACGGTACTGTTGAAGATCATTTTTTAAAAAAAGCCTTTTCCGACAAAGAATCCTTTTCTCGAATTATCACTTACCATAAACTAAGTGGTGGATATCAAAATAATCCAACGGCCTTGCTTGCATCAAAGACACTCTTTCAACCACATCAATATAAGCCACTATTAAAATTCTTATACTCTAGCTCTCAAAGACTATTAATAGCAGACGAAGTTGGATTGGGTAAAACAATTGAAGCTGGCCATATTTTGCTAGAGCTACATCAACGAAAACCGATAAAAACAGCGTTTGTGATTTGTCCAAAATCCATTTGTATTAAATGGCAACGAGAGCTAGCAGAAAAATTTTCATTCTATTTTGAAATAAAGGATAAAAAATCCGTATTAGAATTTTTAAACAATTATGAAAAAGGTATCATACCGCCTCAATATTATGCAATTATCTCGTATCAATCCGCCAGGGCTCATGGATTAAGAGAAAGATTTAGAGAAGTTAGTCCAGATATTGACTTGGTTATATTTGATGAAATGCACTGGGCAAGAAATCAGAAGAGTCTGACGCATAAAATGGTCAGGCAAATATCAGAATTTACTGAATCAGTTTTAGGTCTTACTGCAACACCAATAATGCTAGGAAACAAAAATCTCTTTAGTCTATTATCGATTCTTGATCCGTTTGAATTTCAAAATGAACTTGAATTTTTAGGATTATTAGAAGAAAACAAATATATCATTTCTGCTCTCACTGAATTAGGGAAGCTAGAACATTCAGAGGCCCTGAAATACTTGGGAGAATTTGCATCCGGTACATACGGTAGTGAAATTGCTGAGCTGCCACTATTTAAGAATATACTTACTTCATTATCATCAGAGAACATAGATAGAAAAGATACAATAAAATTACTGAAGGATGTTACTGAGTTAAGTTTATTATCCCACATTGTGACAAGAACCCGTCGACGAGAGGTGGAGCTTAAGTCTGAAAGAAGATCAAGAACACAAAAAGTGGTATTTACAGAGTTAGAAAAAAATTTCTATAACGCTGTAACTAATTATGTACGTGAAAAATATTCTTCTAATCTTGAGCCTAGAGGTGGGGCAATAAATTTCGCACTGATGATGCCCCAAAGACAGGTTGCTAGCTGCATCCCCGCTATGGTTGATCATTATAAAAGGGAGTTAGACATTGAGGAAGAGTTCTACAAGGAAGAGGGCTTCGATCTTGCGGATTTAATGGAGGACGAGGATGTAGAGATCGATTTTCAAGCGTTCAGTGAATTAAAAGATCTTGTCTCAGCTTACTTAAGTGATTCAAAATTTAAGAAAGATTCTAAGTATGAAAGTTTGTTAAGAGCTCTAAAATATATTTATAGCTCCGACCCCAACACCAAAATCTTGATATTCTCCTACTTTCGAGGTACTGTCAAGTACCTTAACGAAATGCTTAGAAAAGATGGTTATGAAAACTATTTAATCAGCGGTAGTGTTGTGGCCGAGGATAGGCAAAAGATAATGGATAAATTCAGATACAGTGATGATGTAAAAATATTAATATCGACTGAAGTAGGCAGTGAGGGTATTGATCTGGAATTTTGTACAGTAGTTGTAAACTATGATTTACCTTGGAATCCTATGGTTGTTGAACAGAGGATTGGTAGAATAGACCGATTTGGACAAAAATCTGAGATAGTAACTGTAATAAATTTCGCTGTTGCTGATACAATCGAAGCCAGAATTTTAGATCGCTTATATGAACGTATAGAAATATTCAAGCACTCGATCGGTGACCTTGAGGATATCCTAGGAGACGAAATACAAAAGCTGACTTTTGAATTATTATCGAAAGACTTAACACCAGAAGAAGAGGACAGTAGAATCGAGAGTGCCGCCAACGTTATAATCAGCAAAAAATTGGATGCTGAGCAATTGGAGCAAGAATCATCAATTCTTACTAATGATGAATACTTCCGTGAAGAACTAAACGCTATACTTAGCGAGAAAAGATACATAACGAAAGAGGAGCTTTTAATATACTTAAACGAATTTCTTAAAAAGAAATTTCCAAACTGCGTATTAAGGGACACTGCTGATACAAAGATTAAAAGGATGTATATATCGGATAATTTTGAGAATGAACTTATACAGTTTAATTCACACTCAAATACAGCATTAAATGATTTTCGAGATTTCATTTCTAAACTAAGATTATCAACTGATAAAGAGATTTTAGTTACTCTTGACTCTGAGCTTGCATTCGAAAATCGAGCTTTAGTATTCTTGAATTCATACCATCCTATAATCCAATACATTACAAATTATTACAAACACAACTCTTCTGAACTATTTCCTTGCTCAGCAATATCCTTACAGAGGAGTGATTTAATTGAGGCAGGAAAATATTTTTACTTTTCTATGGAATTTTTAATCAAAGGCGGCAGAAATTATAAATCCCTGTCCCATATAATAGTTGACTTTGATGGGAAAGAGATCTTATCTGAATCGAGATCATCAGAGTTAGTAGCAGAAATATTAACAAGCGGTCAAACTATTCTTTTAAATGAAATGCTAGAAAATATTCATTTGGAAAAGTTGGTAGAATCAGCGAATTCAATTGCACTTGAAAGATTCACCAAAATAAAAAATGAAATTGTTTCTCTAAATGAAAGCACAATACAAAAGCAAACAGAGACGACGAAAAGAATTTTCGAAACCAAAACTCGAAGAATTAATGAAACCATATCAGAAATTGAGTTCGATCCTAAAAGGGCTAAAATTGTTCCCGCGCTTAAAGGAAAGCTCAGAAGTTTGGAAAGAGATTATAATTATAGACTTGAGGAAATAGAGAAAAGAAAAGAGATAGAAGATCAAATTGAACTAATTTCAGCAGGATTTCTCGTTGTTAAAAACTAAATGGATAGGAAATGACATTTAACATAGGGTTTGATTTTGGGACTAGCACAACTAAGGTTACCTACTATAATCTTCTTGATGAGAAACATCATTTATTTGTGTTTGATCAAATGCAAAAAAATCAGATGAGATATTGCATTCATAGCTTGATAAGGGTTTTCAATGGACAATTTTTTTTCAACCATGCCGGGGGCGGCCAGAACTTTAAACTATTTAAGCTACGGGCAACTGAAAAAAGTATTAGTATTAATACAGGAGATACAGAAGTATTAATTCCCGGATACTATTTGATAGCAATATATTGTGCATTTGTATTATCAAAAGTAAGAAAGAAACTCAGAGAAAAATTTCATGGGGCTAATTTAATTTTTCATTTTGGTATTCCAGTAGATCATTTATCCAATGCTGAAGATAACTTAAAACGGGAGTATTTTGAACGAGCATTTGGTGTTGCAGAAATTCTAAGCAAGCGTAATTTGGTTGACAACTTTACTAATGTAGCAGATATTTTGAACTTAATACCAAAAGTTGAAGAGGAATTAATTTCAACGAAAACTGAAGAAAACATAATTTCCATTTATCCAGAAACCTTAGCCGGAATTGCTACACTTTTAATGAATTACACATTAGAGCATACCAAAAGATATTCGATTATGGATATTGGAGCAGGAACAACAGATTTTGCATTTTTTGAATTCAGTAATTCGATTGACCCGGATGGAAAGTTCTATGTTTACAGTTCAAAAACTTTAACTGTTGGAGCAGAAAATTATATAAACCACAGTTTATCAGATTCAATGAACAAAATAAAAGACAACTATAGACAAGGATTCGGTGAATCTTACTTTAAGTGTCAAGAGAAATGGGATAGGGCTTTTAGAATAATTTACTTGGGAGGGGGGAGCCGGGGTGAGCTGGTAGAATCATTAAACGATATTGAGCTGCGGGTAAGACGAGAACGTGGAACACACGATTTTATAAATCCAGAAAAAATTTCTTTACCCATTCCGGATAAGGTATATGATAGTGAAGATGAAACTGAGGAATGTTGGAAAAAATATTTTGATTTCCTTGGAATCAGTTACGGTTTATCATTTCCAAATGTATATATGCCGAAATATAATCCTGAGGTACCTAATCGTCAGAGAGAAGTTTTGAAGTCTATGCCTGATGAGCCATTAACACCAGATGTAGGATAGTGGTGCAAAAGACTATTTAAAATTACTTAATTACAATTATTCAAAAGTATTTATAATATATGCCATACCTTGTTAAAATAGGATTTCAGAAAAATAATATAACTAAATCAACTTGTAAAGGTTATCATCTCTTCAGGCGCGGCACCAAAGTAATAATAAGATACGGGGCAATTGATGTAAGTAAGTCACGAATAAAAAAGTTTCGCTGGAAAGGTAATAAGCTACCAATTAAAAAGATTTACAGGTTTAGATCAACACAGAAAGCCAAAGAATTTAAGGATCAGCTTATTTTGCAAAAGTTAAGTAGAGGTTATTCTGAGCTTTCAGGCGGACTTAAGATCTATAAAATAAATTCGAGTTCATAAATATTCGTGAAATGGAATATGACCGTTCAATTGCAAGCAGGTTATTTAATTGAGTCTTTGAAGGAAGCACTCCTAAGCAAGTATGGAGAAAATGCTGATTCAATTTCCAAACTTCTCACGAGCCTATCATATTTTGAATTAATATCAAACATTCCTTTTCCAGAATTGCCTTCTCCAATTGATCCTACACTGGCGGTTGCTAATAATATCATTAGTCGGGGTTTACCTACTAGGATGTCATTTAGTCTGGAGAAAAAATTCATTGAAACATTTAACTACTTCGAGTCATACGAAGAGTTAGGCACATTAAAAAATAAATTGACAGCAGAGCATTTGATAGAATTTCTTTATAGGGCTCTACATATAATTGAGCCACGACTAAATAGAGATAATATTCTTAAGGAGTATGAGAATAGCTGGGAAAGATTGGATAGTGATTTTGAGGAGGATTTTCTCTATAAAGAATTGCCGGAGAGAATAAATAATAATAGTGGTGATTATTTTATTCAATTGATGGAGACTCAACGCCAATTAAATGAGCTGTTGAAATTAAAAGAGATCCCTCCTGCTTTTAGAGACGGTTTTGTAAATCAAAGGGTGGACTTTTCTCTCGAACTTCCCTACTCTGATCATAATGATGAGATCAAAGGATACATCATTGAAATAGATGGGATACAGCACGAAGAACAATCACAAAGAGAGTTAGATAATGAAAGAAATAATAAAGCAAATGAGCTTAGCTGGAAAACGATCAGAATAAAAACATCCGAATGGAACATTCTTCATGAAAAACTTTATCCGCTAAATGAACAGCTCTCAGATTCTGAATACATTCAAAGAACTCTGCAAAATTTTTGTGAGCCATTATTTGTAAAAGAAGAAGGATTGATGGCCCTTCAATTAATCCTTTCACCTATAGCAATTGCAAGAATTCAAAAGTCATTAATCGAATTATTAATTCGCAGATCAATTAATTTAGAAGATGATGAATGGAACATCGCCATCATAGAAAAAGACGTCCCTTGTGCTAATTTAGCAATTCTTGATTTCAAGCAGCTACTCGAAAATCTTTACAGGCTTCAAGATAGAAAAATTAAACTTCCTGAAATACATCTTGACGTTTTTACCTCAGAAGAATTTTATTTTGCAAAACTAAATGAATCGATATCAAATGAATTAAAACTTATCGACGAAATTGAGCAAACCAATAAACATTATAATATTGTTCTTGATGTATCAGTATTGCAAAGAGCTGGTCTGTCTCAACCATATAGGTTTCCTGATCCACCTGATAATTATATTACCATTAGATCCGTTCACTCAATCAAAAGTAAACGAACAGCATATACTTCAGCACGCATTAAATATCGTGAAATAACAAAAAGAATAAACAATGATGAGTTTGAAGCAATTGAAGAATGCGAATCGTTATTGATATATTTTCTTCAAGGAATCTTCAGAAAAAGAACATTCAGACTTGGTCAGCTTCCTATACTCAACAGAGCATTACAACTCGAAAGCGTCATTGGATTATTGCCCACAGGTGGAGGGAAATCACTTACCTATCAACTTGCGTCTCTTTTACAACCAGGAATTACACTAATAATAGATCCAATAAAATCTTTAATGAAAGATCAAGTAGATGGGTTGAACAAAAACTATATTGACACCACGGTGTTTATTAATTCATCACTAAAAACCCCCGAGGAAAGAAAACGTGCAACCTTAAAAATGGTGACAGGGGAAGCATTATTCAGCTTTGTTTCGCCTGAAAGACTGCAAATTCAAGAGTTCAGAGAGAGTTTAAAATCCATGAGGATGAGTGGGGTTTATTTTTCATATGTAGTTATTGATGAGGCTCATTGCGTATCTGAATGGGGTCACGATTTTCGTACATCTTATTTAAGCTTAGGTAAAAATGCGATAAAATTTTGCGGGGCAATTGATGAAACCCCTGTTTCACTTTTTGGACTTACTGCCACTGCTTCATTTGATGTTCTGGCAGACGTACAAAGAGAATTGGCAGATGGTGTAACAAGTGAAATGTTAAGTGATGAAGCTCTCGTACGATTTGAAACTACAAATCGTATGGAACTTCAATATGAAATTATCAAAGTGGAGATTACTGATGATGAATTAGAAAGTTCTGCTAGCAAAAATGATTTTGAAATTAAAAAAGCGCTGGGGAAGAAAAAACAAAATGAATTATATAAAGCGTTAATTGTTATTCACGATAGGCTAAGAAATTACAACGAAAATTACGAGTTGGTGATTCCTGATTCAATTGAGAATCAAGAGGAAGGAACCGAGATCTACGATCAAATTAAACTAGACGATAATCAACTTAATAATTTTTTTAATGCTAGTTGTAGCAGTGCCGGGCTAGTATTCTGCCCTCATAGAAGCTGGGTCTTTGGTGTAACTGATAATTATAAAAATGCAAATAGAAACCTGGGTGTTTTTGATAATCTGCCTACTGATAATGGTTTAATTGCAGGTACTTTTATGGGTGCTGATTCCGATGATCAGAACCTGATGAGAAAAATTGATGATGATAATATTGCCAATCAGGATTCATTTATAAACAATAAAAAGAATCTACTCATATGTACTAAAGCCTTTGGAATGGGAATAGACAAAGCAAATATCCGGTTTTCATATCATATTAATTATCCAAGTTCAATTGAGGGATACGTTCAGGAAGCGGGCAGAATTGGCCGAGATGGAAAATTGGCATTATCGACCATACTATTCAACGATCAACAAATCACAGATGGTAATGAATCAATAGATAAATCAATATTGCTAGATTTTTATAACAATTCTTTTAAAGGTCCAGGTAAAGAAAAATGGATACTATATGAGATGCTAACTGAAATTTCTTACAGTAAATTGATAAATGTAATTAAGCTTAAAGTATATCTAAATGAGATGTTCGATAAAAATTTACAAGTTAACCTTTGGCAAAATTCAAGATTATACATTAGTGAAAGCTTTACTAATTCGGCAGGTTACATACTACTTCCAGATTTAGGAATAAACATTGACCCCGCATTTGATACTGCACTAGCTACTTCAATTTTGAATAGTGCTGCTGAATATATTAACACAAATAAAACCGAAGAAATCGATATTATTGATTGGTTAAATTTCAAATCATCAATTGGTTTGGAACGGATATTGGATGATTTAGAAATCGATGAACCGTTTCAATTTATATTAGGATTTGAAAATAATTCAGATTCAATCTACGAGTCAATTTCTAACTTTCTTCAGAGCCACCTCGGTATAACTTGTACGAGAATTACTGTTAAGAATGCAATGGAAAGGACAATTGACTTTTCTGGTTTTATAAATGAACTCGAAAAAATTCATAAAAGAAATAACAATCAAAGCATAAATATACTTGAGCTATTAGTTGACAAAGCTTTGGAAGACGGGAAAGAAGAGGATTTCTACGTAAATATATTAGAAAATCGTTTTTATAAACACCGCACAAAATCGGATACTGAAAAAGCTCTTTATAGACTTGCCACAATTGGTGTCATAGATGATTATACAGTAGATTTTAGAACTTCTGTTTTCACTGCCACAGGAATTAAAAAATCAGAGGACCAATATAAGTCCCATATTAGAGAATACGTTGGAAAATACTACTCGCAAATAAGAACTACTGATATAATTGATAATATTGATAATAGAAAAGGTAACAATATCATACATAAGGGATTGAATTTCTTAATTGAATTTATCTATAAGGAAATTGCTCGCAAAAGATATTTGGCAATTGGTGCAATGAGAGATGCTTGTGTAATTGGTCTTGAGGAGGGAAATCTCGCGATTAAGGAATTTATAGATCTTTATTTTAATTCTAAGTACGCAAGACAAGATTATTATCTATTTAATCCTGAAACAGGGGTTGAAGAAAATTGTTCACTTACAGATATTACAAATTCTGCGTTAGAGCAAAATATTGAATGGGTCTGGAAGTTTATCAATATTACCACGAAGTTTGATACTACCGGATCGCAACTTGAAAATTTAAAACATCTCCGTGGTGCTGCAGTAAGATTATTAATATCTAATCCTGAAAATGCTACACTTCTCTTATTGAAATCCTTCGCAGTTTTTGTTCTTGAAGAAAACAGGATAGAAACCTCAAGACTAGTAAAAGAGGCTATTACTGACTTCTACAAAGGCTTTTCCATTTTTCAAGATACAGACCTTCAGAACCAGAAATCATTTTTATCTGCGATAAATAAATATAAGAGTTTACTTGAAGCCAACACACATATAGACATTGCTAAGATAATCGAAGAAACATTAGAATTGCTCAAACTAAGAGCTCACAGGCTTTGGCTACAAAATTTTAACAACAAATTTTTGGTGGATTATGAACGAACTAATCAATGAAGAACTAGTGAAACTAGAAGACGAACTTAGCAAGCTTGATTCAGTCGTAAAACAAATCTCTAGAGCGGAGGAAGTTTCTGAGGAGATAATTACCGCAGCAAAAACATTAACTAGTAAATTAGAAACGATTCTTTCAAGCTTAAATAACTCTCTTGACGATTTCATTCAAGACGAGAAATTGCAGTTTGATGCAAATATGAAAATTTTTTCTGATCGAGTCAATTTGATAAAAAATGAGATCTATGAATTAACTCAAAAGTACAAGGATCAAGCTAATAGAGTGGATGAATTGATTCTTAATTTAAAAACTTATATAGATGATTTAAAAGATATAAACTTTCCTCAAAGACTAGATAAAATAGATGTTAACATTACAAGTATAGTTCAAGCAACACAAAATGTTCAGTCCAGAATAGAATCATTAGAAAGCAATATTAAGAAAGACATTGAAAATGTTGATAAAAAAATTTCGAGACTGGATAATCTTACCGAAGGATACTCTAAAAACAATTTGAAAGAGTTAAAGAAAAATCGATTAATATCTTTTATAGAATTTCTTTTTGTCATTGCAATTTTAATTTATTTCTATTTTCAATTCGTGAAATGAGAATTAGTATCCACAATTTTAGCAAGTAAAAGTTATGAAGCGAAATAAAAAATATCCTTTACGACATTTATCCATCAGGGTACCTTGGCATGACAATGCTTGGAATGGTACAATATGTAGTAACCCAAGGGACAATGGAGCTTGTCTAGTTTTAAAAAACTGTTCACAAAATAGAGATGACGAATTAGAATCAAATCTAGCAGGTAAATCAATAAAGGATTTAAATGAAGATCAGTATCCTACGTGTGTTTATGAGCGTGGCACCTTTATGTCAAACTTTTCATTTACGAAACATATATTGCACCCATATAAAAAATTATCTCCTGATACTCATGGTCACATCAAAGCAACGCCTGTAATTTTTAATGCATACAGCGCAGGAGCTATTCCTTTTTATTGGCTAAACAAGGAATCTGCACAAGAAATATCAGATCGTTATGACTTAGATTTGGATCCAACAAGAGAGCCCTCTGATATTCCCTTTCGAACCGGCTGGGTAAATGAATATCAAAATCAAAAAGTATTATTCGATTGCTATTTCGGTCATATTGAACCCGAAACTTCATTATGCTTTTTCTATGCAAAGCAAGTTCCCTTTGTTGAATCTTCCAACCGTGTTCTGATTGGAATGGGCAAGATAAAAAAAGTTGGGGATTCCATTGAATACGATTATGAATCTAAGGGAGGGCTAAGAACACTAATTTGGGAACATATTATAAAGCATTCCATACGAAGTAATAACAAAGATGGGTTCCTCCTACCCTATCATCAAGCCTTGGAATATTCTAAAAGTAATCCTGAATTCGACCCAGCAGAAATCGCTGTTCAGATTCCGAATGAAAACAGATTTGAATTTTCCTACGCATCTGAACATGTTTCACACGATACTGCAATTTATATGTTGCTCGAATCCAAACGAGTTCTTGAATTATGTATTGAAAAAGGTATTGGTAAGAACCTAGAAGCATCACTTAAGTGGATACATGATAGATTAATCGAAATTGAAAAACTTCGCGGTCCTTATCCTGGATTAGGTTCAGCTCTTACTGCATTTGGTCTGCAACAAGGTCACTTTATTGCTACGCATATTACTGAAAATTATCCATCTGATAAAATTTGGGATGCTGTTGGGGCAATTTTCAATGAACCCCAAAAGAACTTACCTCAAAATCTTTCGCGGCAAATTGGTTTGACACTTATTAAAAAATACAAGTTACATAAGTCAAAAAACACTCCCAGGTATAAACTATTACAACTGATCAGTCGATTCGATCTTAATAGAGAGCAAGCGGAAGGAATTTACGTCAAAGAATCCAGACAAGAATTAGGATTCGATGTTACCGATGAGGAATTACTAGAGAATCCATTTAGGATATTCGAAGCGACATATGGTTCAACATTACCTATTGATCTAAAAACTATTGATTTAGGAATATTTTCAAATCAGAAAGAAAAAAACTTAAAACCTGAGTCTTTAAATATTAAAGATCCTTTGGATAGCAAAAGAATAAGAGCACTTACGTTTAGACAACTTGAATTTGCTTCATCTACCGGAGATACCCTTCTTTCAAGAACTTCCCTGGTTAATCAAATTAGAAAATTGTCCTTGAAACCTGAATGTAAAGTCGATGGTGATATATATGAGCTAGTTGATAATGATTTTGAAGGTGTGATTGAACGAGTCCAAATGAATGATGGCAGTCCAGCTTATCAGCAAAAGAGATTAAGAGATATCTCCGGACTGATAAAAGAGAAAGTTATAAAACGCCATAAAGGTAAAAGACATAAAATTAAAATTGATTGGAGGAACATATTAGATGATAATTTAGCTAAGGAGGGCCACACTGAGATCACAGATTCGGAAGAGAAGGCAAGATACGAAAAATCTATTGCACTAAAAGAATTAGCAGAATCCAGATTTGCTGTTCTTCTCGGTCCTGCTGGTACGGGAAAAACTACTTTACTTTCTATATTATGTTCAGTAAGTGATATTAAAAAAGGAGGAGTTCTTTTCCTAGCCCCTACAGGAAAGGCTCGTGTCCGAATGCAGCAAGCTGCTAAAGATTTAGAGATTCGAGCATATACAATAGCTCAATTTTTAGGGAGACATAGTCGATATGATGGGAATACTCAAAGTTATCATCTTTCCAATGAGGAAAGAGAAAAATCATATGAAACAGTAATCGTTGATGAGTCTTCAATGCTGACTGAGGAAATGCTTGGAGCACTGTTTGATTGCTTAGAGGAAGTACAAAGATTTATTTTGGTTGGAGATCATCGACAGCTTCCACCTATAGGGTCTGGACGCCCATTTGTCGACATAATTAAATTCTTAGAGCCAGAAAAAATTGAAAGCACGTTTCCGAAAGTTGGTAAATGTTATGCTGAACTAACAATAAGAAGAAGACAAAGAGGTAAAGAGAGAGAAGATCTACTATTTGCTAATTGGTTCACCGGAAATCCAATACCACCAGGCGAAGACTCAATATTTGAAAAAGTAGTCCAAAACAATGACCTATCAACAATAAGGATGATTAATTGGAATAATGAATCAGACGTTGAAGAGAAACTTGAAAAGGTTCTCGTTGAAGAGTTAAAATTGAATAATTCAAATGATACCGATACATTCAATCTGTCTCTAGGATCCACAGATGGTTTTTATTTTAACAAAAATCAGGCGGTTGAGAAAGTTGATGCGTGGCAAATACTTTCGCCGGTTAAAGAAAAAGTTTTTGGTGTCAGGACATTGAATCGTACTATTCATAAAAAATTCAAGGGGGATCAGATAAAATTCGCACGTGAAAGGTACAAAATACCAAGACCATTAGGATTGGAAGAAATTGTTTATGGTGATAAAGTGATTAATGTATACAATCATAACAGAAAAAGTGTATATCCTAAAGATGGTATGGGTTATGTCGCAAACGGGGAAATCGGAATAGTGGTTGGACAATTCAAAAACAAATATCACAAATTTAAAGGAAAGCCCAAGTGGCTCGAGATTGAATATTCATCACAAAAGGGATTTGTATATACATTTAAACCAAGAGATTTTAAAGAAGAAGGGAATGACTATCTAGAGTTGGCTTATGCATTAACTGTTCATAAATCTCAGGGAAGTGAGTTTGATCTGGTAATTTTGATACTACCCAATCCCCTATTCATACTTTCACGTGAATTACTCTATACTGCCTTAACAAGACAAAAGACAAAAGTGGTTGTACTATATCAGGGAGATCTTCATAAACTCAAAGAGTATTCGTCAGATTTATATTCTGACACTCTTAGAAGGCTCACTAATATATTTACCGATCCACAACCTATCAAAATTAGAGACAGGTATCTTGAGCAAAACCTGATTCACTGTGCAAGCGATAGAACACTACTCAGATCAAAGTCGGAATTAATCATATACCAAAGATTGTTAGAAAAAGATGTCCCAGTTATGTATGAGAAAGAATTAATTATTAAGGATGTCATTAAAATTCCAGATTTTACAATTGAAGACAGTGAATCGGGTACTGTATATTACTGGGAACATTGCGGTATGATGAGTAATCCAGAATACGCTGAAAGATGGAAAGAGAAAAAAGAGTGGTACAGGGAAAATGGTATCCTGGAGCCTAACGCAGGAGAAGGAGAAAATGGTACTTTATTAGTAACAGAAGAAACTGATAAAGGTGCAATATCAATACCTGAGATTGATCGAATTATCGAAAAATATCTTATATAAATTATTTAAATGAGTGCTTATAAAGATCTAGAATTCTTTCTTGAAGAAAATGGGACAAGGGATTGGGACGGCTATCGCCTGAATACGATATTTAGAGAAAAATGT
>RCNB010000605.1_pt1 | contig 23402 bp, 18 predicted proteins | sample 2041321 | NCBI WGS metagenome assembly RCNB01 (sample SAMN09708232, study PRJNA481090) | Marine sediment metagenome, whole genome shotgun sequencing project. | reverse complement strand
TTATAAATCCTCTCACCCAGAATCTGTTTTAAAAATGTGCTTTTTTCCGCTTCAACCAGGGCTTCGTACATGCTCTTGGGCAAAAACCGTTTATCCCATACACGGATATTGTATTTCTTTTTATATGTACTTCCAACATCAGGCCGGCCGCAGTCGATTTTGTTTTTTATCCCCTCCATCCCCATTGCTATCAGGGTTGCAATCTGAAGATACATATTACCCGCCGGATCGGGATTTCTTAGTTCTATTCTCATGCCGGAAGGTGTTTGCGAATACGGCACTCTCACCATAGAACTTCTGTTTCTGAATCCCCAGCCCCTTATAACAGGCGCTTCCTTCTCTAAGACATACGCTTTATAAGAATTAAAGGTTGAAGCCATAATGATGGAAGTTTCCCTGGCATATTTAAGGATACCGCCGATAAACTGCCTGGCAAGTTCACTGAAGTTGTTATCAGCATCTTTATCATAAAACAGGTTGCTGCCGGCAAGATCCTGCATGGAAAGATGAATATGAAAAGCACTTCTGTTAAAACCGTCAAAAGGTTTCGGCATGAATGTAGCATGATAGCCGAACTCATTTGCGACCTTTTTTGTTATGAAGTTAAAAAGCACGGTGCGGTCTGCGCCGCTAAGGGGATTTGTTGGTTTTAGATTTATTTCGTGCTGTGAAGGGGTGACCTCATGGTGTGCTTTCTCAAAATCTATACCGCATGTTTTCAGTATTGAAATTATCCTGTTTCTTACAGGTTCTCCCTTATCATGGGGAGTTGACAGAAAGTAACCGGCTTTATCGGAATGGACATTGTCACCAAACTCTTCTTGGGTCAGTAAAAAGTATTCGTGTTCCGGGCCCACCATAAACCTGTATCCATACTCCGATTCCGCTCCGGCTAGAACATTTTCTAAAACCGCTCTTGGATCAGCCAGGGCACGGTTTTTAAGATCACTGTAAACATGGCCGATAAAAAAACCTGTTTTTTCATCTTTAAATTCTACAATGCGAAAACTTTCGGGATCCGGAAAAAGAAGTCTATCACTGTTATCAACCGCAGCCATGCCGGAAATGGAACTTCCGTCAAAACCGACTCCATTGTCAATTATCAATTCAATGTCGTCCGGGTTTACAGGCAGACTCATAAGCCTTCCGTTAAGATTGGTAAAAAAGATTTTTGTGGAATCTGTTGTTTTCAGTTTTTCTTTTATTTCCTTGATGCTCGCCATTTTTTATTACTCCATTTCGTCTCTTTTATTGTTTTGTCCGCTGTAGCAACAGTGATACTAAAATGCAACATTTTTTCTTTTCGAGCTTCGTCCCTTTACGAAAAAATTGGATAATATTCGTAAACATAATATTCGTAAAACATTGACATTAGCGCCTGTTTTCGATAAATTTTACTTTGAAAGGATAATACCATGATTATCGGTCTTGACGTTGGCGGCACACATACGGATGTAGTCCTTTTAGACAAAGATGGTCTCCTCAAGGAGGTCAAGGTTACAACCGACCCGTCGAATCTTTTCAAATCTGTCTTAACCGGCCTGATAAAGATCACGGAAGGGGTTGAACCTGAAAAGATACATCGGATTGTGCTAAGCACCACCCTTACTACAAATGCCATCGTCCAGAAAAAATTTTCCGAAGTGGGGATGATCGTTTCCAGCGGACCCGGGCTCGACCCCGAACTATATCGAACAGGTAGACATTATTTTGCTGTTTCCGGCTCCATTGACCACAGGGGGCGTGAAATAGAGCCTGTGGATCCGGTGGAAATAAAAGAAATCGGAGAGAGGCTTAAAAAAGAAAATATACAATGCATTGGCGTTGTTGGTAAATTTTCTGTGCGAAATCCTGAGCATGAATTTAAAATCCATGAAATTTTGAAAGACTCTTTTGAAAAAGTGTTTTTAGGACATCGGGTTTCCGGTAACCTTAATTTTCCCCGACGCATTGCAACGACCTACCTGAACGCAGCAGTTTATCCCATTCATAAAACTTTTTATAAGGCTGTACGAAAGTCTCTTGAAGCAAAAGGACTATCGCTGCCTATCCGAATCCTCAAAGCTGACGGCGGCAATATGAATTTCAACTCATCCATCGATATTCCCGGACAGACCATACTCTCCGGACCTGCTGCAAGCGTTATGGGATCGGTTGCATTCAGCTCGGAAGATGAAGATACCCTTATTATGGATATCGGCGGAACGACAACGGACATGTCCATTCTTATCAATCGTGTTCCTCTTTTAGCCCCTCTGGGTATCCGGCTGGGTGATTACAAAACACTTATACGTTCTCTCGACACCCTTTCAATAGGAGTGGGAGGGGACAGCGTTGTAAAAATTAAAAGCGGGCAGTTCGAAGTCGGACCGGAGCGACTCGGACCAGCCATGGCATATGGAGGCCCGGTGCCCACTCCCACAGACGCTCTTTTTGTGCTGGAAGAAATGAAAAATGGCGACAGGGATAAATCTGTAAATGGTATAAAACCTATGGCAAAAGAACTTGGTCTTTCTGTGGAAGCAGCCGCTTTAGGGATATTTGAATTTACCTGCAGAAAAATCTTATCTGAAGCCGAAAGAATGATAGAACGCATTAACCAAAAACCGGTCTATACGGTTCATGAACTTCTGGAAGGTTATAAGGTTATTCCAAAGAAAATTCTGGTACTTGGAGGGCCGGCCCCCTGCTTTGCAGCACATTTTGAAAAGATTTCCGAATATAAGACAAAAGTTGTTCCAAGATGGACAGTTGCAAATGCCATTGGGGCTGCTCTTGCCAGGACTACCTGTGAAGTCATCTTTTATGCTGATACCCAAAGGTGTGTTGCAAGTGCCCCTGCAGAAAATTATTTTACCAATATTACCAAGAACTTTGACAGCAATGACGCTGTTAAAAATGCCTTTGAGCTGCTTAAACAAAAAGCTTTGCAAAGAGGAGCAAATCCGGATCATATTGAAATGGAAGTGCTTGAAACCATGCAATTTAACATGGTAAGAGGGTTTTCTGCCACCGGGAAAAATATCCGGGTTAAAGTACAGGTGAAACCTGGACTGGTATATGGATACGATGATATTATAGGAAACTTACAGAAAAAATGATAAGTGCAAAGCATAAAACCGGACTTGTATTTTTCCCGGCATTTGACTGGGCTATAAGCCCTACCCATCCTGAGAGGGAAGAACGCCTCCTATACACCCAGGATCAGGTGTTTGAAGAGGGACTTTTTGACATTGAGGGTATTATGGAATTTAAACCCGACCTTGTTACAGTTAAAGATGTACAAAGGGTCCATTTTTGTGTTCCTGATGTATGGAATGTAATGACGGAATCCCATTTTATCAGCGCAGGCGGTGCCAAAACCATCGGGATGGCTGTGCTGGACGGAAAGGTGGAAAAAGGCTTTGCTCTTGTCCGGCCACCGGGGCATCATGCAATGCGTATTGTGCACGGGGCAAGGGGGTTTTGCAATGTCAATATTGAAGCTATTATGATTGAATTCCTTCGTGAAGCATATAATATCGACAGGGTCGCTATTGTTGATACGGACTGCCATCATGGCGACGGAACCCAGGATATTTACTGGCATGATCCGGATACGCTTTTTATTTCCATTCATCAGGACGGACGTACACTTTATCCGGGATCGGGATTTCCCAATGAATTTGGCGGCCCGAACGCTTTAGGAGCTACCCTTAACATCCCTCTGCCGCCAAATACGTCCGAAGAGGGATTTTTATACACCATAAAAAATGTTGTCATGCCGGTTCTTGAAGACTTTAAACCGGATATTATTATCAATTCTGCAGGGCAGGACAACCATTATTCAGACCCTATCACAAATATGAATTTTTCCGCCCAGGGGTACGCAGACTTGACTGAAATGTTAAAACCGGATATAGCCGTACTTGAAGGTGGATATTCCATTGAAGGAGCGCTTCCATATGTAAACCTGGGGATAATTTTAGCCATGGCCGGAATCGATTACAGCAGGGTAAAAGAACCTGGCTATGATCCGGAAAGTATCCGGCAGACGCCTTCCGTCACACGGCTGATTGAAAAAACAGGGGAACTTGTTTTAAGCCTGTGGGAACAAAGGGAGACAGAAAAAGAGAAGATTTTAAAATCAAAAGATTTTGATGAGCGTAGGCGTAATATTTTCTACGACACGGACGGTATCCACGAATCACAAAGAGAAAAGATTCGAATTTGTCCAAATTGCAGCGGAACTTTTAAAATAGATTCCACCTCCGACCGCGGTTCTCACATAATGGCTGTTCATATTCCCAGAAAGGCCTGTAAGGAATGTAAAGGTCTTGGCTACAAGTGGTACGATATGGCAAATAAAGACAGTTTTGATATGGTTTTTCTTCAGGATAGAACTGAGGATAAATTTCTGAGCAATGCTTTATAAAATATAATACTCAAGTTTCGCACCTTTGATTTCCTTCACTGTCAAAACGGTAAGGGGTAAGAATTAATGATTCAAGCGAAATCATTTATTCTACCCCTTACCGTCTATGGTTTTGGATAAACTAAAGGGTGCGAAACTTGGGAGTGGAAATGCAAAGAGATGGCTTAAAGCAAAAGGCAATAAAAAGCGTAAGAATAAATTTTAATATTTTCTGCTGCACATAAATGTACTGCTTATTTGCACTAAATAAGACATTTTATGAATAAAACAGGTGCTCTAAATATTTAATTCCGTTTAAGTATCTGTAGTTATATGAATATTATTCAATTAGTCATTTTGGAACAATTTTTGCTATTCATTTATAGGTTCAGGTTGCAAACGTTGTAAAAAATGGGGGCTTAACCGTTTATTTTTTTATTTCTTGGGTTAAAAAACAATAGAACAAAAATCGAAACATTCAAAAGTGAATGCCACAATGGTAAAGAGGCAGTAAAAAGCTTAAAAAAGGAGAATTATTACAATGCGAAAAAAAATCTCAATTATGGCAGCACTCATTATTGCTCTATTTTTCTTAAGTGCCTGCGGAGGAAGCAATTTAAAAGTAAAACAGATCTCAATGTCGGAAAATCCGACCGAGCAAATTAACCGTCTGGACAACGATCTTAGAAATGCTCGCAACAATCAAATCAACGTTTTGTCTCCACAGTGGTTTGCAAAGGCTGAAAAGTCTTTCAATGCTGCAGTAAAAGACCGCAATCGTGGTGCGGCACTTTCAGATATTTTAAAAAATATCGCCGAAAGCAGGGCGCAGCTCAAGCGAGCTGAAGAATTTGCCAAAATTACGAGTACATCTCTATCAAAAGTTATAAAAAGGCGAAAACTTGCCCGCGCTTCAGGTGCTACTAAAATGGGAAAAGATTATGTTAAGGCGGAAGGACAGTTCCTTGACCTTATGAGAGCGGTTGAAAATAACAATCTGAAATCGGCCCGTAAAAATGAAGCAAAAGTGATCAGCGCTTTTCGTGACCTTGAATTGAGGGCAATTAAAGAACAGACTCTGGGCGAGGTACGTAAGCTTCTTAAGCAGGCGGAAAAGGAAGACGCAAAAAAATTCGCTCCCAGCACATATGCCCTGGCAACCAATAAGTTGAAAGCAACTGATGCATTTATTTCAAAAAATCCTTACCAGAAAGAAAAAATGCTTGCAAAGGCAAACGATGCGCTTTTTGAGGCCTGGCGATGTGTCAGGGTAACACGGCAGAGCAAAAAGGTTAAAACCATGCAGCCTGAGCAGATCACACTCTGGTATGAAAAAGCTTTATATCAAACTGCAAGTGCCCTGTCTGCTCCTGATATGCGTAACGAGCCTTTTAAAACCCAGGTTGAAAATATTTTAAGCTCAATTGCTGCTTTGAAAAACGATCGTAACTTCATGGTCGAAAAAGTAAAAGACCAGCAGACAGAGATCGATGTTTTAAAAAAACAGACAGTCTCATTAGCAGACAGATCCAGAAAGGAGCAGGCTGCAAAAGAGCGCCTGGCTGCTGAGAAGAAATTTAATAAATTGTTCGGTAAGGTTCGCAGCCTTTTTAATGCGAATGAGGCTGAAGTTTATAAGCAGGGAAACCAGCTTCTAATCAGATTAGGAGCAATTGAATTTCCTGTCGGCAAATATGTTATTATGCCGGAAAATTATGGGTTGCTTAGTAAGGTTCAACGGGCCATTCGCATATTCGGTGAGCCTAATGTCGTCATTGAGGGACATACAGACAGCACGGGGTCGGATGAGTTAAACGAACATTTATCAGAAAAAAGAGCATACGCAGTAGGACAATACCTGATAGCGAACCGAACCCTGCCGGCAGATAGAATCGCAGCTGTAGGATACGGATCGATTCGTCCCCTGGCATCAAATAAAACTGCAAAGGGAAGGGCTGTTAACAGGCGTATCGATGTCATTATAAAACCCCAAAGCATGACGAAGTAGTAATGAGCGCTTCGCTTTAGGAGCGCTACGCTCAATGACCGCTTCGCTTGAAGAGCACTACGCTTGAGGAGCGATCCGCTTTAGGCCTTAAATCCGCCTCAGGCGTATGCTCCTCAAGGTCGAAGGCCGCTCCTCAAAGCCGTCAAGCTGCTCTTCGAGTCCCAAAGGGACGCTCCATTATGCCCTTTTACAGACAATCGTCAATTGAAAAAAATCTAAAATTAAGAGCCCGGACAGTTCAGGCTGTCCGGGATTTTTTTATTGAAAAAGACTACCTTGAGATAGAAACACCCTGCCGGATTCCTGCTCCGGCTCCTGAGGAACACATTAATGCTCAAATTTCAGGCAACTGGTATTTGCAGACTTCCCCGGAATTATGCATGAAAAGACTCCTTGCATCAGGATACCCACGCATGTTTCAGATCTGCAAATGTTTTCGGCAAAACGAAAGGGGAAGCAAACATCTGCCTGAGCTTACAATGCTTGAATGGTATACTTCGGGGACCGATTATTTTGATATGATGGCTCAAACCGAAGACCTGCTTTGCCATATTGCTGAAAATATCAATTCAGGTAATTACCTGGTTTATCAGAGTAATAAAATTGATCTAAAAAAACCATGGCCAAAGATTTCTGTAGCGGAAGCTTTTGAAAAATTTACTTCAACAACTTTGGAAAGGGCACTGTCGAAAGATTTGTTTGATGAACTGATTACATCTGAGATAGAGCCGAATCTTGGCCGAAAAAGACCTGTTTTTCTTTACGATTATCCTGCTTCCTTTGCGCCTCTTGCCATGGCAAAACCAGAGAATCCTTCTCTTGCGCAACGCTTTGAGTTGTATATTGCAGGTCTCGAATTGTGTAATGCTTTTACAGAGTTGAATGATTCCGAAGAACAAAGAAAGAAATTCAAAATTGAGCAGAAGAAAAGACAAATCTTGGGGAAAAGAGTCTATCCGATGCCGGAAAAATTCCTGGAATCTTTAGAATCCATGCCAGGTGCATCCGGTAATGCCCTCGGCATTGACCGGCTTGTTATGCTTTTTGCAGATACGACGAAGATTGATGACGTGGTGGCGTTTACCCCGGAAGAGTTGTAAGACCTTATTTTTTCTGTCTCATCATTCTCTTAATCCAGTCAATCCAGGGACCAAGGCCTTCTTTGGTTTTGGCCGATAATTCAAATACAGGAATGTCCGGGTGAACCTGATGGATATATTTTACTGCCAGTTCCTTGTCATAATCGAGATAGGGGAGTAAATCTGTTTTATTTAATACGGCAGCATCACATTCACGAAACATCAGTGGATATTTAACCGGTTTATCTTCGCCTTCGGTTACACTGAGGACAACCACCCGTGCATCTTCGCCGATGTCAAACTCGGCAGGACATACCAGGTTGCCGATGTTTTCAACAATCAAAAGATCAACCGCATCCAGATCTAAACTTTCTGCGGACTTTTCAATCACGTGGGCTGCAAGGTGACAGTCACCCCCGAACTCATCCGTATTTATCTGCACTACCGGAACACCTGTTCCGGCAAGACGATCAGCGTCATTGGTGGTACATATGTCCCCCACGATCACAGCACATTTTATCTTAGGCATGATTTCATCAAGAGTCTTTTCAAGCAGAGTGGTTTTGCCTGACCCGGGAGAACTCATCACGTTGAGAACAAAAACACCCTTTTCTTTAAACAGCTCTCTATTTTGCCGGGCCATTTTATCGTTTACATCCAGAACTCTGCGAACGACCTTTATTTCCCGCGTCCCGGATTGCTTAACCTCCACATTACCGCCTGGCTTTGCATGGGTGTGGTGTGGTTTGTGAAATTCATGGTGATGGCAATATTTAAAATTTTTAAAACCGCTTATCTGCATCTGATAAATCCCTATATATGTTAGAAAAAATTTACCACGGAATTTCACGGAGATCTACTGAATTTTGATTTTATACGTCTGTGAAATTTCCGTGATTTTCCATGGTAAATTTTTTACTCAGCAATTTCAATAGAATCGATATCCAGCTCTCGCCCGGAAAGAATCTCTATGGAGCCACTTTTACATTTTTTACAGGAAAAAGCTGGCTCGGTGATGGTCCACTTTGTTTGGCAGTCATTACACCTGGCAACAACATCGATTTCCTTGATAACAAGCTCTGCACCTTTAAGAGGAGTATCTTTAGCAATTATATCAAAACAAAATCGAAGACTATCCGGAACAATCGCAGCCAGCTTGCCTACTTTAAGATTGACCCTTTCAACCCTTACATTTTCCATATCAGCGGGGATTGAAGCGGTTGCAATCTCAACAATCTCCATTGCGATGCCCATCTCGTGCAAAACTAAAACACCTGTGCGCAAAGCTCCCCGAAGGTTCCGAGGTTTTCGCAGATATGGATTCCGCTTTTTTTCATTGCATCAAGCTTGCCCTGGGCTGTTCCGCTTTTGCCGCTGATAATAGCGCCGGCATGTCCCATTCTCCGTCCAGCAGGAGCTGTAAGGCCTGCAATAAACCCGACCACCGGTTTTGTCACGTTTTTAGTGATGAATTCGCTGGCCTGCTCCTCAGCATTGCCGCCTATCTCTCCAACCATCACTATCCCCTTTGTTTCGGGATCTTTTTCAAAGGCATCCAGGCAGTCAATAAAATTTGTTCCATTTACAGGGTCACCCCCTATACCTATGCATGTTGTCTGTCCAATATCCTGCATGGTTAACTGGTGCACTACTTCATATGTCAGGGTTCCTGACCTGGAAATAACTCCAATAGGGCCTCCCGGTTTGTGCGTTGGGCCAGGCATAATTCCGACCTTGCACTCTCCGGGAGTTATTATTCCCGGGCAATTCGGACCGATGAGCCGGGAATTTTTGCCATCCATGTAATTTTTTACCTTTATCATATCCATAACCGGAATGCCTTCGGTAATTGTTACGATAAGTTCAATTCCAGCATCTGTAGCCTCCATAATTGCATCTGCTGCAAAAGGAGGGGGTACGAATATCATGGAGCAGTTTGCACCTGTTTTTTCAGCAGCCTCTTTTACGGTGTTAAATACAGGAACAGCATCCATCTTTTGGCCGCCCTTTCCGGGTGTTACTCCTGCCACAACATTTGTACCGTATACAATACACTGTCTTGTATGAAACTGTCCTTCCCTACCGGTTATTCCCTGAACCAGAATGCGTGTATCCTTATTAACAAATATACTCATTTTTTATACCTCGGTTTTTTGTCATTTATCAGCGACAACTTAACTTTAGGTCCTTTTTTGCTAACTTCCGACCAGTTGTGCAACCTTTTGCGCAGCATCCTTCAAGTCAACAGCGGTAATCAGATTCAAACCCGAGTCAGAAAGGATTTTCCGACCCTCATCAACATTGGTTCCTTCCATGCGAATCACCACAGGTATATTGATCCCTGTCTTTTGGGCTGCCTGGACAACACCTTCCGCCAGCACATCGCATCGCAGGATTCCGCCAAAAATGTTAATCAGAATTCCTTTTACATTTTTATCACCAAGAATGATTGTAAAACCGTTTTCAACCATTTCAGCGCTTGCTCCGCCCCCTACATCCAAAAAGTTTGCAGGCTCCGCACCGGCAAGCTTAATGATATCCATGGTGGCCATGGCCAGTCCTGCGCCGTTAACCATGTTTCCAACGTTACCATCCAGGTTTATGTAATTTAAGTTGAATTTAGATGCTTCGACTTCAAGGGGATCCTCCTCGTCAAGATCGCGATACTCAACAATGTCCTTATGTCGAAACAGGGCATTATCGTCAAAATTAATCTTTGCATCAAGGGCAATGACTGTTTGCTGCCTGGTAATTACCAGAGGATTGATCTCTAACAGCGAACAGTCATAAGCAACAAACAGTCTGTATAGATTTGCCAGCATTTTTGAAAACTGCTTCATTACCGAAGCCGGAAGATTAAGGCCAAAGGCAGCTTCGCGACAGTGATACGCCTGAATACCGGTAAGTGGATTGATGAATACCTTGATTATTTTTTCAGGAGTTTTTTCAGCCACTTCTTCAATATCCATTCCGCCGGCCTCACTGGCCATGATGACTATCTTTGCTGTCTCCCGGTCTGGTATGACGCTGAGGTAAAGCTCTTTTTCTATATCAAGACCTTGCTCTACCAGAACTTTTTTAACCAGCCTTCCTTCAGGCCCTGTCTGATGAGTAACAAGTGTCATTCCGATAATTTCGTCAGCCAGACTTACGGCTTCATCGATAGATTTTGCAAGTTTAACACCGCCGCCTTTGCCGCGGCCTCCTGCATGAATCTGAGCTTTTACCACAACCGGAAATTGCCCGAGTTTTTCGGCAACAGCCTTTGCTTCGTCGCGTGAAAAAGCAATGCCTCCCTCCGGTATGGGAATATCGTATTTTTTAAATAATTCCTTTGCCTGATATTCGTGGATTTTCATAAAATCTGTCTCCCTTAAATTACTAACAAACAAGGGCGGTTAAGAAACCCGCCCCTGCAAAACATCCTGAAAATCTTAGATTATTAAACTATCCTATGACGCAAAGAATATCATTTTTCGCCACTGAATCACCGCTGGAGAAATTGATCGACTTTATTGTACCACTGGTAGGAGCGGGCAAAGCGTTTTCCATCTTCATGGCTTCCAGTACCACGACGGTCTCACCTTCACTCACCGCATCTCCAACCTGTTTTTCATATTTTACAATCATACCCGGCATGGGAGCAGGAAGCGGGGTTCCGTCGGTATCCTGGGCTGCTGCAGGTGCAGCTTCTTTAGCCGGTGCAGGTGCGGTCGGAGCAGCAGGTTTGGGAGGTGCCGGTGCTGCAGGAGCAGCAGATGCGGCCGGAGCAAACTGCATTGGAGCTGCAGCAGGCATAGGGGCAGGCATCTGTTGCAGATAGCTTATCACCGGAGACTCACCAATTTCATCAACACCAACCTCAAAATAATCATCGCCGACAAATACGTTAAATGTCCGCAGGCTCTCACCCTTTGGCGGAGCCTCTTTTCCCTGTTTTTCAACCAGCAGCCCGGCTTTTGCTTTTTTAATAAGTTCCTGCTCGGCCAGGGCTTCTGCAAGGGTTTTAGCTCTTACCTCTTCAGGCGGTTCCTCTTTACCGTATTTCCATTTTAAAAACTTCTTTCCGGTAACAGGATAAATGGCATATATAATCTCATCATCGAGATCAACCGCAAGCCCCTTGACATCTTCCTTAGCTTTTTCAAGTTCAGGTTCCAGCACCTCGGCAGGCCGGCACGTAATAGGTTCTTCTCCTCTTTCATATCCTTTAAGGACTTTTTTTTGAATTTCCGGATCTATGGGTACGGCTGTCTTTCCATACAGGCCGTAACACAGGTCCTTAACCTGGCCGGTAACCATCTTGTATCGCTCGTTTTCATCATCAAAAAGAACATTATTTACGGTCTGGATTCCGACAATCTGGCTGGTTGGAGTTACCAGCGGAACCTGGCCGAGGTCTTTTCTCACCCGCGGCAGTTCGGCATAAACCTCATCAATCCTATCGAGAGCATCCATTTCCCTGAGCTGGTTGACAAGATTTGAGAGCATCCCGCCGGGTGTCTGATGGAGAAGAACGTTTATATCTATAATTGAAACCTTGGTGTCGTCCAGCAAATGCCGGTACTTGGGCAGTATTTCTTTTTCCAGGATTTCATTAATTTCAGCAAGGTGCCTGATGTCAAACCCTGTGTCCCTGTTCGTTCCGAGAAGGGCCATTACAAGGGGTTCAATGGCTGGATGAGAAGTTCGGAATGCGTAAGGTGACATGCACGTATCCACAATATCGACTCCTGCTTCAATTGCCTTTAAATGCGACATCTGTGCCATACCTGAAGTAAAGTGACTGTGAAGGTGGATGGGAACTTTCACTGCGGCCTTTAAAGCTTTTATTATTTTATATGCATCATATGGCGCAATCAGGCCTGCCATGTCCTTGACGCAGATACTGTCTGCCCCCATCTTTTCCAGGTCCTTTGCCTTGTTTACATAATAATCAAGGTTATAAACATCTCCTCCCAGCCTCGGTTCCGTCATTGAATAGCAGATACAGCCCTGGAAATGTTTACCACATTCCTTGATTACAGGAACAACTGTTTCAAAATTTCGGTAGTCATTTAATGCATCAAATGTACGGAAAATATCCATGCCGTTCGCTGCCGCACGATCCACAAATGCACGGGCCACATCGTCGGCATAGTTTCTGTATCCCACCAGGTTCTGTGCCCGCAAAAGCATGGAAAAAGGGGTCTTTTTCATATAACGTTTCAAGGTCCTGATCCGTTCCCATGGATCTTCATTCAAAAATCTGTGCATGGTATCAAAGGTGGCGCCTCCCCACGTTTCAACAGCCCAGAACCCGACTTCGTCCATCAGTTCGGCAACGGGGATCATATCTTCGGTACGTCCCCTTGTGGCAAACAGGGACTGATGACCGTCACGCAAAGTTAAATCCTCAATCATAACAGGATTCTTCGCCTTTGGCCTGTCCTCGTTATAATCCATTTTGGTCATTTTTACTTGGTTTTGATCACTCATCTTAAAGTTCTCCTCTTATAAATGTTTTGCAGCATTTTATATTTTCAACATAAATTCAGATCTCGTTAAGTAGTTGAGTTGTAACCACTCAGCTACTGATTTTTCAGGGAAATCAGCCGGATTTCCAAAGCTGAATTATTACTGCCTGTGAAAGGCTTTTGCCTGCATTAGATTCCTCATCTGCATCATCGCCTGTCTGCCGCTTATTCCCCATAGTTTCGGTGGTGCCAAAGACGCCGGTGGAGGCTGCGGAGCACGGGGAGCAGCCTGCATGCATACAATCTCTTCTTCTGTCTTTATATAATCCATCACCGCTGATATTGCAGCAGCTATTTTTTTGCTGTTTTCCATATGATCTCCATGAAGCTGTTATAAAGCCGAGCGCTTCGCTTAAAGAGCGCTACGTTCAAGGAGCGCTCCGCTTGAGGCAAAAACTTAAGGCCGAATGCTACTCCTCAAGTCACGAAGTGACGCTCCTCAAAGCCGTCAGGCTGCTCCTCAAGGCCTTTGGCCGCTCTGCAAAAAGTACTACATCGGTATATTCCCATGTTTTTTGGGCGGCCTGATTTCACGTTTGCTGCACATGATTTCAAGGGCCTCAATCAGACGCGGCCTTGTTTCACTTGGAACGATAACTGCATCAACAAAGCCCCGATTTGCCGCACAGTAAGGATTTGAAAAAAGCTCTTCGTATTCCTTTATCTTTTCTTCACGTTTGGCCTTCGGATCATCAGCTTCCTTTATTTCTTTTCTGTGAATGATATTCGCAGCACCTGCCGCACCCATTACTGCAATTTCCGAACTGGGCCATGCAAAGGCCATATCGGCCCCAAGATCCTTTGAACACATGGCAAGATAGGAACCACCATAATCTTTCCGGGTAACGAGAAGCAGCTTCGGAACGGTAGCTTCAGAATAGCACCAGAGAAGTTTTGCTCCGTGGCGTATAATTCCGCCCCATTCCTGAGCGCTTCCAGGCAGATATCCCGGTACGTCGGCTATTGTAAGCATGGGAATGTTAAATGCGTCGCAAAAACGTATAAACCGTGTTGCCTTGTCCGAAGCATCAATATCGAGACATCCAGCCAGAACCTGTGGCTGGTTGGCGATAATTCCTATGGTTCTGCCATTCAACCTGGCAAAACAGACAATCATATTTGCTGCAAAAAATTCGTGGGGTTCAAAAAATTCACTATTATCCACAATGCTGCTAATCACCTCTTTCATGTCATAAGACTGATTCGGGCTGTCAGGAATGATGGTATCAAGCATTGCATCGGTTCTTTTCGGATCATCACCGGTTGGAACTACAGGGGGATCTTCCATGTTGTTTGAAGGCAGGTAAGAAAGAAGTGTTTTAATCCTGTTGATTGCGTCTTCATCGCTTTCACAGGCAAACTGGGCAACACCGCTCTTTTGGTTGTGAGTCATGGCGCCGCCGAGATCCTCGAATGTTATCTCCTCACCGGTAACAGACTTTATAACCTCAGGACCGGTAATGAACATATAGCTGCTTCCTTTTACCATGAAAATCCAGTCTGTCATGGCTGGTGAATAAACAGCACCTCCTGCTGTGGGTCCCATGATGGCAGATATCTGCGGAATAACACCCGAGGCAACAGAATTGCGGTAAAAAATCTGCCCATATCCTGAAAGTGCATCAACACCTTCCTGTATCCTTGCCCCTCCTGAATCGTTAAAACCTACACATGGAACACCTGCTTTAAGAGCCAGATCCATCACCTTGCAGATCTTTTTTGCATGCATTTCACCAAGGCTGCCGGCCCTGGCGGTAAAGTCCTGAGAATATGAAAAAACAGGCCTGCCTTCAACAAGGCCGTGACCTGTAATAACACCGTCTGAAGGGATTTCCACTTTTTCCATACCGAAATTTACGCACCTGTGCGTAACGAACATATCGATTTCCCGAAATGTTCCCTTATCAAACAGCAGATCCAGTCGCTCGCGGGCGGTCAGCTTCCCCTTTTCCCGCTGTTTCGCAACTGCTTTCTCTCCTCCCATCAGAAGGATTTTCGCTTCCCGATCTTTCAGATCCTTTATTTTGTCTTCCACAATACCCATCGTTTGTTTCCTTTCATCTCATCAAATCAGGTTGGCTTTTTTACTTTTCACCACTGATATCCACTTAAAATTCCACAGATATCAACAATCAATCCCAGAGGTGTAATAACTTTGAAAATGTAAAAGAATTACTTTATAAAATGGGAGCTTATTGTCAAGCAAAAAATGCTTTTGGAGAGTTTCTATGCATTCCCCTGCTCAAGGGCATTTAAGACTTTATTTGCGGAATCCGTAATAACGGTTCCCGGGCCAAATACCCCGACGACTCCGGCATCATAAAGGAATTTATAATCTGCCGGAGGAATCACTCCACCTACAACCACCTTTATGTCATCTCCTCCTTCTTTTTTCAGGTTCTCTATAAGCTGGGGAATGAGGGTTTTGTGTCCTGCAGCCAGGCTTGACGAACCTACGACATGGACGTCGTTTTCCACGGCCATCTTTGCTGCCTCCTCAGGAGTTTGGAACATTGGACTGATATCCACATCAAACCCAAGGTCTGCAAATGCTGTTGCTATCACCTTAATCCCCCGGTCGTGACCGTCCTGGCCCATCTTGGTTACAAGTATCCTGGGTCTTCTTCCCTCTTTTTCCAGAAAAACGTCCGTTCTTTTTCTTACAGAAGCAAAGATTTCGCTGTCGCCGAACTCTGCGGCATATACACCGGATATACATTGGGTTGTGGCTACAAACCGTCCAAAGACCTTCTCCATGGCATCGGAAATCTCTCCGATTGTGGCCCTGGCCCGTACAGCAGGAACACAGGCTTCCAGCAGGTTCCCGTCCGATTCAGCGGCACTGGTTATAGCCTCAAGAGCTTTTTCAACAGCAGCAGCATCACGCGCGGCCTTTATCTCTTTTAATCTTTGAATCTGCTCTTCACGAACAGCTTCTGATACTTCACGAACATCTTCTAAGGGTTCCTCCTCTATCTTGTACTTGTTTACTCCGACAATGACATCCAAGCCCTGGTCGATCCTAGCCTGTTTCCTTGCTGCCGATTCTTCAATTCTGAGTTTTGGCATACCGGTTTCGATGGCCTTTGCCATGCCGCCCAACTCTTCGACTTCATCTATGATCTTTCTAGCCTCCTTTATGATGCCGTCGGTCAATGCTTCTACGTAATATGACCCGCCTAAAGGATCAACAACATGGCAAATCTGGGATTCTTCTTTGACAATAATCTGTGTATTCCTGGAAATTCGGGCGGAAAAGTCGGTGGGAAGCCCCACAGCTTCATCAAAAGAGTTGGTGTGAAGAGACTGGGTTCCGCCGAGTGCGGCAGCCAGACATTCAAGCGTGGTTCTAATGATGTTGTTATACGGGTCCTGCTCTGTAAGGCTCCAGCCCGATGTTTGAACATGGGTTCTTAGCATTGTTGATTTCGGGTTTTTAGGATTAAATTGGCTGATTAATTCATGCCACAGAAAACGGGCTGCTCTTAACATGGCGATTTCCATGAAAAAATTCATTCCAACCCCAAAAAAGAACGACAGGCGCGGTGCAAAGGCGTCGATATCGAGCCCTGCATCAATGGCTGCCCTTACGTACTGAAGGCCGTCAGCTATGGTAAATGCCGTCTGAAGAACGGAATTTGCCCCAGCCTCCATCATGTGGTAACCGCTGATACTGACCGTATTATATTTGGGCATATTTTTAGAACAAAAAGCGATAATATCGGACACTATCCGCATGGAGGGTTCAGGAGGATAGATGTATGTGTTTCTTGTCAGGTATTCCTTTAATACATCGTTTTGTATAGTGCCACCAAGCTGCTCCTGCTTTACCCCCTGTTCTTCCGCAGCAACAATGTATCCGGCAAGAATCGGCAGTACAGCGCCGTTCATGGTCATTGAAACCGTCATTTGATCCAGAGGAATCCGATCAAAAAGGATCTTCATGTCTTCAACAGAATCTATGGCAACCCCTGCTTTTCCAATATCACCAACCACCCTGGGATGGTCGGAATCATATCCCCTGTGGGTGGCAAGATCAAAGGCTACCGAAAGCCCTTTCTGGCCTCCAGCGAGGTTTCTTCTGTAAAACGCATTTGAATCCTTTGCAGTTGAAAATCCCGCATACTGGCGTATGGTCCAGGGACGACCCGCATACATTGTAGCCATGGGTCCTCTGACATAAGGTTCAAGTCCCGGCAGAGTGTTTATATGCTCCATCCCTTCAAGGTCTTCGGCCGTATAAAGGGGTTTAACCCGTATCCCCTCAGGGGTTTCATAGTCCAGTGATTCCAGTGATTTTCCTCTTAGTTGTTTTGTTGCAAGATCTGTCCATTTCTGTTTGTCAGGATGTTCAGACATGATGTGCTCCTTTTTATCTTTCACATAGCTCAACTAAAACTCCGCGAGTCGCTTTTGGATGCAAAAAAGCGATCTTTGCTCCGCCTGCGCCGATTCTCGGCTTTTCATCGATAAGTTTTACACCTTTTTCCTTTAATTCGTTTAAAGCTTCTTCAATATTTTCAACACGGAAAGCGATGTGCTGGATTCCTTCACCTTTCTTTTCCAGATATTTGGCAATTGGCCCGTCCGGTGCTGTTGATTCCAAAAGTTCCACTTCACTTTCTCCCACCGGGAAAAAAGCCGTGGTTACTTTCTGCGATTCAACAGTCTCAGAGCCTTCGAACTCAAGTCCCAGAACATCTGTCCAGAACTTTTTCCCTTCATCAATGCTTTTTACTGCAATACCAAGATGGTCTATTTTAAGTACTTTCATATCTTCTCCTTGTATTGTATGGGACGCGGATGAACACAGATATCAGGGATATTCATTATGTATTAATTTAGCCCCATGAAAAAGTGTCTAAAGTTAAGAAATGCTATCTATTTTATTCTTCTGCCTTTGTGCCTTTCCCTGCCTCGGCGTAGCCGAAGGCGAAGACGGGTGCATTCTATCCCTTTAGTCACTTTTATTTATACTTCTCCATAACCTTTTTAAAGCCGGGCATTGCGTTTTTAATGGTTTCGTCTTTCACACAGAATGCAATCCTGAAATAGCCCGGACAACCGAATCCACTGCCTGGCACGGCAAGGATCAACTCTTCCTGAAGGGATTGAATAAATTTTACGTCATCTTTAACTGGCGTTTTCGGAAAAAGATAAAATGTACCGGGAGGTGTAATAAATTCATACCCGTACCCACCAAGACCATCGCATAAAAGCTTTCTTTTTCTGGCATATGCGGAAATATCTACACATTCTCCCTGAATGGCTCCTATCACTCGCTGCATGAGGGCAGGGGCGTTTACAAATCCGAGTGTTCTGTTGGCAAATGTTATGCCGCCTAAAAGCTCTTTTTTAAATGAAGCGTTTGGGTTTACAGCGACAAACCCGATGCGTTCTCCCGGTATGGACAAGTCCTTTGAATACGAGGTGCCAACGATGCTTTCATTGTAGCATGTAAATATGCTGGGAACCGTGTGCCCGTCATACACAATCTTGCGGTACGGTTCATCAGATATAAGATATATAGTCCGGCCGTATTTTTCCCCCATCTTTTCTAAAAGTTCACCGAGTTCCTTTAAGCTTTCCTGTGAATATATCTGTCCTGTCGGATTGTTGGGGGAATTGATGATAATGGCTTTTGTCTTTTCATTAATAGCGGAAGAAATCGCATCTATATCAAGGGTAAAATCAGGCTTTGTCGTTACAGGTTTTAAAATTCCGCCGTGGTTATCCGCATAGAAATTATATTCAACAAAATATGGGGCCGGCGTGATAATTTCATCACCCGGATCGGTTATTGCTTTAAGAATTGCATTCAACCCGCCTGCTGCGCCACAGGTCATTATTACTTCGTTTTCCGTAACCTGTGCGTCCTGTTCCGTTGACAGGTAATCAGCCACAGCCTTGCGTACATTGGGATAACCTGTGTTCGGCATATAGGCGTGACCCATAGCACCGATAGAATCAACAGTTTCTTTAAGCGCTGTCTTAAAACTTTCAGGAGGATCAATGTTTGGATTACCCAGACTGAAATCATAGACGTTTTGGGCACCGTGCTTTTGTTTAAGGCGCCCACCCTCTTCAAACATCTTCCTGATCCAGGAAGACTTTTCAAGTGTAGTCTCAATTTTTTTTGCTATTGTCATAATAAATACCTCCGGCCAAATTGGCCAGTTGTCTGTTGTTAGTTGTCAGTTTTATTTTCTTACAAGTGTTTCGCCGGTGACTGGCTAACATCCCCAATTCCTGGCTTCCCAGCTTTATCATTCGGCAGATTCCACAGATTTAACTTCCGGGATTTCCTTTTTCAATATTTTCTCAATTCCGTTTTTTAAAGTCATCTGCGACATGGGGCATCCGGCACATGCACCCTGCAGCCGTACCTTTACCACCCCGTCCTCAACATCAACAAGTTCCACATCACCCCCGTCAGCTTGTAACATTGGCCTTATTTTGTTTAAAGCTTCCTCAACTTTCTCTTTCATGTTAACCTCCTGTTCTGTTTTCTATAAAAATCCTTTCTAAAGGCTTCAAATGCATCATTTTTTATTGCATTTCTCATCTGCTTCATAAGATTTGTGTAATAATGGATATTATGAACCGTATTTAATCGATAGGCAAGAAGTTCTTTTGCCATGTAAAGGTGCCGCAAATAGGCTCTGGAAAATTTTTTGCATGTATAACAGGTACAACCTGGCTCTATGGGGTCTGTATCATGTTTAAATCGGGAATTGCAAATATTTATCGTTCCGTATTTGGTAAACATCTGGCCGTTTCTTGCATTTCTGGTAGGAAGAACGCAATCAAACATGTCTGCCCCAAGGGCGACAAGTTCCACCAGGTCTTCAGGAGTTCCGACCCCCATAATATATTTCGGTTTTGATTCCGGCAACATTGGAAGCGTAAAATCAGCCATCTCAAGCATGATATCTTTTGGCTCGCCCACGCTGAGTCCGCCTATGGCGAAACCTGCAAATCCGATTTTAACCATTGCATTCGCTGACACTTCACGAAGCTCCTTGAACATGCCGCCCTGGATAATACCGAATAATGCCTGACCAGAGGTGGGGTTTACGCATTTATCAAACTTTTTTTTGCATCTTTCTCCCCACCGCGTTGTAAGCTCAACGGCATTTTTAGTATCATTTAGGCTTGCAGGATACTTTATGCACTGATCAAGGCACATCATAATGTCCGAGCCAAGGCAGGTTTGTATTTCAATTGCCTTTTCAGGGGTAATCAGGTGCTTTGATCCATCGATATGGGACTGAAATTCAACTCCTTCCTCAGTCAGTTTTGTCAGCTTTGCAAGGGAAAAGATCTGGAATCCACCGCTGTCCGTTAAAATAGGCCCATCCCAGTTCATAAATCTGTGAAGGCCTGAAAAATGCTGTATTACTTCACAACCCGGTCTTAGATATAAATGATAGGTATTGCCAAGTATTATCTGTGCTCCACACTTAACCAACTCTTCCGGAGACAGGGATTTGACAGTTCCCAAAGTTCCCACAGGCATAAAAACAGGGGTCTTCACTTCGCCATGGACTGTCTTCAGAACTCCTGCCCTGGCGCGTGAATCTGTAGATTTTGAAATGATATTGAACATAAATTCACCAACTTCTGCAATAGAATCAGGTATATTGTTTTCGTACTTTATATTTTTGTATACTTCTTCATGAAAATCCTAAATACGAATCCCGCCCATTTTAATTGCCAAAAGCGCCGATTTCTAAAAATAAGAACTATATATGTTACCTACACCATATGAGCTATTCTATCCAATATACATTGCATCTCCGTAGCTGTAAAATCGGTATTTATTCTTTATTGCTTCTTTATAGGCATTTAAAATATTTTCCCTTCCCGTAAATGCGGAAACAAGCATCAGAAGGGTCGATTTTGGAAGGTGAAAATTTGTAATCATTGCATCAACAACCTTGAATTTGTAGCCCGGATAAATAAAAAGGTTGCATGTGCCTTTGCCGGAACTGATGGTACCGTTTTTATCCGAAGCAAACTCAAGGGTACGCACACAGGTTGTTCCAACCGCAATAATACGGCGGCCTTCTTTTATTGCGCGGTTTATTATATCAGTCGTTGATTCAGGTATAAAAAATCGCTCGGAGTGCATCCTGTGATCTCTGATATCAGGCGATCTTACAGGTAAAAATGTTCCATACCCTACATGGAGGGTAATTACAGCAATCTCAACTCCTCTTGATTTCAGCTTTTCAATCAACTCTTTTGTAAAATGAAACCCGGCAGTAGGGGCTGCAACTGCTCCTTTTTCACAGGCATATACTGTCTGATAGGCTGTTTTGTCATTACATGGCGAATCTTTTTCATTCCTTTTTATATAAGGAGGAAGCGGGATTTTTCCCATTTTATACAGAAGGCTTTCAAAGTCGTTGCTGCAGTAGAACTTTAAAGAATAGACTCCGTCAAAAAAACCTGTCACCTTTGCTTTCAAGCTATTGCCAAAAAAAATAAAGGTGCCTGTCTTTGTGCGTTTTGACGCATTTATCAGGCATTCACTTGTAAATTTGCCTGAACCTGACTTACCTCCGGCATAATCTAAAATCAGAACTTCGGCCTTGCCTCCCGTTTCCTTTCGGCCAAGCAGACGTCCTGGAATCACTTCGGTATTATTTAGAACCAGGATATCCCCTGGTAAGAGAAATTTATAAATCTCGGAAAACTCATGGTGGGAAAGCTCGCCTGTTTTTCGCTTCAAAGACAGAAGTTTTGACTTGTCCCTTTGCTTTACCGGCTTTTGCGCAATAAATTCTTCGGGAAGATCGTAGTTATAGTCGTTTAAAGAAAACATGTTAAACCAGGCCTACCTCTTTCCCATGAAAACCAGAAAAAGCCCGAAGATCATAAGTACAAAACCGAATTTTCGCATACTGCTCACCGGCATTTCGAGAAATTTTTTAACAACAAGCTTCATTTTATCCGGAAAGGTAAAATAGGGAAGCCCCTCAACGATCATAACCATTCCAACGACACAAAGAAAAAATTCCATAAAATCCTTCTTTCAGCGATCAGCGAACCCTAAGCGATTCGGTGCAACTTCAGTAAAACTCAGTGGAAAAAAGATAAAAAATTACCACGGGAAACACGTAATGTCTCAGGTAATATTAAAAACCGTTCTTGAATTTTTGTACGCGTTCATGCCCATTCGGAACAAAAAGGTTGCACAATCAACGTCCCGTAAGCGTTCACAGGTGCGGCGCCTATGAACGCTTACGAATTTTTATACCCTTTTCATATACAGATTGTCAAAGTCTAATGTTGATGGCGTTGTAGAAAGTCACATCTACTGCGTTGCAGCGATTTTTCAGAAACTCGGCATACTGCATGTATTGCCTCGTCTCTGAAAAACCACTGCGCCTTGTATATGGATCTTTCTACTTAGCCATCAGGCGCTTTTTCAAAAACTTTTTACGAGAACATCAAAAATGATGACGTCGTGAAAACTCAAAAAAATCCCTTTCACTTTGCCTAAGGTTCTGATATGGGCAGGTTAGATTTTCAAAAAGTTTCTTAAAATATAAAGGGCAGTTAATGATAATGAAGGCAAACTCGTCTGATACAATAAACAAAGTATGGAAATTTTTCACTTCAGTAAAACTGACGGTGGTCCTTTTACTTTCCCTTGCAGTTACTTCCATTATAGGAACCCTCATACCGCAAAGCGGCACTGAATCACAATATTTCCAAAAGTACGGAGAACTGTGGTATAAAATTCTTTCTTTTCTTGATTCAATCTTTGATATTTTTGACATGTATCATTCCTGGTGGTTTCAGATTCTTATCCTTTTGCTGACCATAAATATCATTATATGCTCGGTTGATCGAATGAAAGCCACACTAAAGATTATATTCATCAAAGTACCGCCATTCAACGTTTCAAAGTTCAAAAGTCTAGAATATAAAAAAGAATTTTCAAAAAATCGTAAGCCAGATGAACTTAAAGAGATCTATAAACCGATTATTTCACGAGGCTATAGTTATAACAGAATTGAGCAGGCGGAAAACGGGTTCTGTCTTTTTGCTGAAAAGTGGCGCTGGACACGCCTTGGCGTTTATATCGTTCATTTAAGTATTATTTTAATGTTGCTTGGCAGTTTAATAGGTTCAATTTTCGGTTTTGATGGATTTGTCAATATACCCGAAGGTGAGTCGGTAAAAAAGATAAATCTGAGAAATACCGATAAACCACATCTTCTCGATTTTGAGATTAAGTGTGAAGACTTCAGTGTCAGTTTTTATGATACAGGCGCACCCAAAGAATTTCGCTCCAGCCTTGTCATTATCGAAAATGGAAAGCCTGTTTTAAAAAAAGATATTATTGTAAACGATCCTCTTCGTTATAAGGGGATTAATATGTTTCAGTCCAG
>RCNB010000604.1_pt1 | contig 23430 bp, 17 predicted proteins | sample 2041321 | NCBI WGS metagenome assembly RCNB01 (sample SAMN09708232, study PRJNA481090) | Marine sediment metagenome, whole genome shotgun sequencing project. | reverse complement strand
CGCACGGCCTCGAGCCTGTTCCTCGTTACGCGAAACGTCAGCGACTCGTTGCGGCTGTTTCTTACGGCGCTGGTGTTGCAGATCGTTCTCGGTCTTGACCTCACAGTCAGCGTCATATTTATCGGCGCCGTTACCATTCTGTATACGTTTATTGGTGGCGCAAAATCGGTTATCTGGAATGACTGTATTCAATTCGTCATCTACATGCTGGGTGCTGCCGCTGCTGCCGCGATTATTCTCGACATCACTCCGGGAGGCCTGCAGGAAGTGCTGCGATTTGCAGCGGCAGAGCAAAAATTACAAGTATTCGATTTCGACACGAGTTTGTTCAAACCGACAATGACATTCTGGGCGGGGCTGGCCGGTGGCGCCTTCCTGACAGCAGCCACGCACGGGACAGACCAGTTGATGGTGCAGCGCTACTTGTCCGCGAGGAATCAGTCTGAGGCGTCGCTGGCACTCGGTATCAGCGGTTTTATAGTGTTGTGCCAGTTCGCAATGTTCCTGCTTATCGGTATCGGGCTTGCCAGCATGTTCGGCTCTATCGGCAACGCGGCGGAAGTGAGCGGCCTCAAGAACGATCAGCTATTCGCGCATTTCGTCGTTAATTACATGCCGGTCGGGCTGCTCGGTTTGACGCTCGCTGCGGTATTTGCAGCCGCGATGTCCACGTTGTCGAGTTCACTCAATTCCTCCGCCGCGGCATTCATCAACGACCTTTACTTACCTTTGCGCCGGAACGAACTCGATGAACGATCGAAAATGCGTGCCGGGCAAATAGCCACCGTGGCCTTCGGTGTATTGCAAACCGGGCTGGCAATATTGTTCGGGCTTGTTGGTACCGACGAAAGCACCGTGAGCAATGTATTGAAGATAAGCGGTTTCGCGATCGGCCCGGTACTCGGACTGTATTTTGTCGCGGTATTCGCGCCCCGTGTTGCGCAGCGTGCTGCATTGTCAGGATTCGTTGCGGGCGTGGCGGTCTTGTCATTCGTAGCGATGGCCACGCCGGTTTACTGGGCCTGGTATGCATTGATTGGATCTTTAGCAACGCTTGGCGCGGGTGTGCTTGCGCAATTGCTATACGGTTGGAAGCCAGGAGTACCGCAGGGATGACTCAACGGCTTACAAATTGTCGCTTGTTTGATGGTGAGCAGGTCTTCGATGACTGCGATGTCGTTCTTGCTGACGGCGTGATCAAAGAAATCGTTGCAACGAGCGACGCTAATGCCTCGGGTTGTAAACTACATGATCTGGGCGGAAACCTGCTTGCTCCGGGACTTATCGACCTGCAGGTAAACGGCGGCGGCGGCGTGTTGTTCAACGATGCGCCAACGGTGGCATCTTTGCGAGCGATCGCCGCAGCCCACCGCAGTTTTGGCACTACTGCATTCCTGCCAACATTGATTACAGACAGCGATACGGTGATGGACGAGGCAGTCGCTGCGGTCGCCGAAGCGATTCGGGAGCGGGTTCCGGGAATTATTGGGATCCATCTCGAGGGTCCGTATTTAAACCCGCGTTGTAAGGGTGTGCATGATGCCGCCCTGATGCACGATTTTGATGCCGAGTCGATGTCTCGGATTACATCGCTAAGCGAAGGTCGTACCTTGCTGACACTTGCGCCGGAAATGGTGTCGGTCGAAAACATCTCGCAACTCAAGGAAAAAGGCATCGTTGTTTTCGGTGGACACAGCGCTGCCACGTATGAAGAAACGAGACGTGCGCTGGACGCCGGCCTGACCGGGTTCACCCATCTGTTCAATGCGATGTCACCGTTACACAGCCGCGAGCCCGGCATGGTGGGTGCGGCACTTGAAGACAAAGACAGTTATGTCGGCATCATCGCCGATGGCTATCACGTACATCCGGCGATATTTGGCATTACGGTCGCCGCAAAGCAAACCGGCAAAACCGTGTTAGTGACGGATGCGATGCCGACCGTTGGTTCCGATATCAAATCATTCGATTTGTTCGGCTCAACAATACGTGCTGAAGGCGGCCGCTGCGTGACAGCAGATGGCACGCTTGCCGGCTCAGACATTGGCTTGATCACGGCAGTGAAAAACGCCTGCCGATTCACCGGCATTGATCAGTTTGAGGTGCTTCGCATGGCGTCGACGTACGCCGCGGAGGCGATTGGCCTGGCCGACCAAATGGGGTACATCAGGCTCGGCTATCGCGCAAACCTCATTGAGCTCGACGCTTCAATGCAAGTTCGCAAAAGCTGGATCGATGGCGACATGCAGCAGTACGCAGGTTAAGGGGCGATGGACGTCGTCGTTTTTGAAAACAGTGCCGCCGTAGCTGCAGAAGGCGCGAAACGTATTCGCGCGTTACTGGGTGAAAAGCCCGATGCGGTGCTGGGTCTGGCGACCGGGCGTACACCGCTTTCGATGTACCGGCAGCTGGCGGCAGATTGCGAGCAAGGCCGCGTATCGTTTGCCGAGGTGACAACCTTCAATCTCGATGAGTATGTTGGCCTGAGTGCCGGTGACCGACAAAGCTACCACCACTACATGAACCGAGAGTTGTTCGATCACATCGACATCGATCAGAGCAACACGAACCTGCCGATGTGCGAGCCTGGCGGCAATCCGCTTTCTGTTGGGCCACGGTATGAGGCAGCGATTCGGGCTGCTGGCGGCATCGACCTGCAGGTTCTCGGCATTGGGCAGAATGGACACATCGGTTTCAATGAGCCGACATCCAGTTTGAATTCAAGGACTCGGGTTAAGACATTGACGAGAGAGACGCTGGAAAGAAACGGCCAGTATTTCGATGACGCTGATGGGCAGCCGTTAGTCGCTGTGACCATGGGCATCGCTACAATCCTGGACGCGACAGCAGTGCTCCTGCTTGCGACGGGCCAGGACAAGGCTGCCGCGATACAGCAGCTTATTGAAGGGCCTGTGTCTGCGATGTGGCCTGCGACGGCGTTGCAACTACACGAAAGGGTTACGGTGCTTGTCGACGATGCAGCAGCATCCCAGCTCGAAAAGCGTGACTACTACGATTGGGTAGGTCAGCAGCGCCAGCGGCTGCAGACACAGTTCGACGGCGAATGAGTTTGGCTGTGGCAGCAGGGCGGCGTTCAGGGGTACAGCAGGTATCGGCCGCGTCGTTGCTGGAAAGCGTTGAGGCCGTCTTCGTAGCTTGCCAGGATCTCAGTGTACGAAAGCCCTTGCCGAACAGCCTGCAGCGTTTTGTCATTTCCAAGCAGGCGCAGGTAGGCGTCCACTTCCCACGTGTCTGCGTAGGCAGTCGCAAGATGTCTGGCGATCTCAAACCCGGCCCGCAACGGATCAAAGATCTCGCGATCGGTGATGGTCAACCGTACACCGCTACAAGACTCTCCGGCAAACTTGCTCGCATCCGGCGTGAAGCGAATGGCGTCGAACGACACGCCGGGCAGGTAGACGCTGTTGAGATAGCTGGCCAGCGCCTTGCCGTCAATCCAGGGGGCGCCGATCACCTCAAACGGCGTGTCGGTACCGCGCCCGACCGACATATTGGTCGTCTCCAGCAGGCCAATGCCAGGATACAAAATCGCCGCGGTCAGGCTGCGAATATTTGGCGACGTGTTTATCCATGGCAGCTCGGTCGCGTCAAAATAGTCGCTGCGATGCCAACCCCGCATTTCTATAACCTGCAGGTCGACATCGATGGCCATTTCAACTTTGAAAAGGCGAGCGAGCTCACCCACAGTCATTCCATGGCGAACTGGCAAGCGATGAAAGCCGACGAAAGACTGCTTTCCTTCGTCCAGGATCGGGCCAGCAACGTCTATGCCATTGATCGGATTCGGGCGGTCGAGAACGACAAATCGAATGTGGCTGTCAGCCGCCGCCTGCATCGCGTTGCCCATTGTCGAAATGTAGGTATAGAAGCGCGTACCGATGTCCTGAATATCAAACACGATAGTGTCGATTCCGTCGAGCATCACGGGCGTTGGTCGTCGAACGTCTCCGTAAAGACTCAGTATCGGAATACCGGTACCAGTCTCAATGTCGTCCGGAATAACGGGGATATCGAGTTTTCCGCTGAGGCTGTGTTCCGGACTGAAGATTTTCACGAGCTCGATATTCTCGGCGTCGTGCAAATGACGAATCGTGCTCCGCCCGTGTCGATCGACACCGGTGTGATTGGTAAGCAACGCGACGCGTCGGTCCGAGAGCGGGGCGAACTCGTCCTGAGACAGTACGTCAATGCCGGTCAACACAGCGGTGTTGCTACAGGCAAGCAACGAAAACAGGCAGCACAGAAGTGTGACCGGCCGGATGTAAAATCTGATGTTTGGTCGCATTACCTGCAAAAAGAACGGCACAATCATGGGATAGGTATAGTAGTTCAATGCATAAAGAATTAGTAACGGAAGCGCGTAACCCTGCCTCAGCAGACCTCGATCGATTGAGCACTCTCGATTTCGTGCGGCTCGTAAATAGCGAAGACGCAAAGCTCGCAAGTGCTGTCGCTGACCAGGCGAAAGAAATAGCAGACGCCATTGACCTCATTGCCGATCGCCTGGCAGGCGGGGGGCGCCTCATCTATGTGGGTGCTGGTACGTCGGGACGTCTCGGTGTGCTTGATGCATCCGAATGCCCGCCGACTTTTAGCGTTGATCCAGCGCAAGTAATCGGGTTGATCGCCGGCGGCAGCGAGGCTTTGCAACGAGCGGTCGAGGGAGCTGAGGACTCGGCCGAGCAGGGGGTTGCCGACCTGCAGGATATCAGGCTGTCCGAGTGCGACGTTGTCGTCGGGATCGCCACGAGCGGCCACACACCCTACGTCCTGGGCGCCCTGAAATTTGCGAGGGACGCCGGTGCCGGCACGGTTGGTTTTAGTTGCAACCCCGGAAGCCCGGTTGCGGAGAAGGCTGACGTCGGCATATCGGTCGCCGTCGGCCCGGAAGTGCTTTCAGGCTCCACGCGGATGAAGGCCGGCACGGCGACAAAGATGGTGCTCAACATGCTTACAACAGGTGCGATGGTGAAGCTGGGCAAGACCTACGGCAATCTAATGGTCGATCTGCAGGCGACCAACAACAAACTCGTGCAACGGTCGATCAGCATTGTGCAGCAGCTCACCGAGCTGTCTGAATCGGATGCGCGCGAGTTGCTCGAATCCTGTGGCGGCGAACTGAAGACCAGCATCGTTTGTGATCGGCTTGGTGTATCGCCGGAGATCGCCCGCGCAAAACTAGAAGCAGTCGACGGCAGGTTGCGAAGCGCGCTGGGTGACGATGAGTGATAGTCGCCAAAAGCTGATTATTGGCGTTGATGGCGGAGGTACGAAGACCGCCGTGCAAATCGCCGCGTTGGCGCAGGATGGCAGCGTCGAAATCCTGGGTGAAGGTTATGGCGGGCCGTCGAACGTACGTGCCGTCGGTGCTGAACACGCCAAGACTAATCTGGATGTCGCTATCGACGCCGCGCTTGCAGGTATCGACACGACGACGGTGGACTACGCGGTGTTGGCTCTGGCCGGTAGCGCGTTGCCCGATGTTCAGGAAGTCATTGCCGAATGGGCCGGGCGACGTCGGCTTGCCGAGCACACTGACATTGTTCACGACGCGGAAGCGGTGCTGACCGTCGGCATCCGGCATGGTTGCGGCGTTGGGCTAATCGTCGGCACCGGCTCGGTTGCCATGGGCAGAAATGCCACAGGTGAGCAGGCGGTTGTAGGCGGATGGGGCCACTGGTTCGGCGACCAGGGCAGCGGCTTCGATCTCGGACGCCGTGCGCTGGCTGCTGTCGCGGATGCAGTAGACGGAATCGGAGAAAAAACGACGCTCGCGAATGAAATTACGCAACGATTGCAGGTTGACGATCCGCGACAAATTGCTCGAAAGCTGAGTATTGCAGTCGATATCCGCCAGGAGGTCGCGGCACTCGCACCGCTTGTGATCAATGCCGCGAAAAACGGTGACGATGTTGCGGAAAGTATTGTCGATACGGGCGCGGCTGCGACCGCTGCGTTGGTAATGGCGACGGTATCCAGGCTGCAGCTCGGCAATGACGCACCGCTCGCACTTGCGGGTGGTATTTCATGCTCCGGAGAATATTTCCGTGAGAAATTGCTTGGTCAATTGACGACACTTGGGTTCACACCGGATCCTCTGAGCGTCGTAAACAAGCCGGTCGAAGGCAGCCTGATAATGGCACGTGACAGACTGCTTGCCGGCATGAGCAACTAGATGCAGACGCAACAAAGAAACCCGTGGTTCTGGATACCCAGCCTGTACTACGCAGAGGGCATACCGTTTTCAATTGTGATGTTCGCATCGGTGGTGATGTACAAGGGGTTCGGAATCTCAAACACCGACATCGCGCTCTACACGAGCTGGCTATACCTGCCGTGGGTCATCAAGCCGTTCTGGAGTCCTATCGTCGACATACTCAAGACTCGGCGATACTGGATAATTGCGACGCAGCTTCTTATTGGTGCCGGGCTTGCGGGCGTCGCGCTGACTATTCCTACTGATAATTTCTTTCGCCATACACTCGCTGTTTTCTGGCTGATCGCGTTCAGCTCGGCCACGCACGATATCGCAGCGGACGGGTTCTACATTTCGGCCTTGAGCGATCATCAGCAAGCCTGGTTCGTCGGTATTCGCAGCACGTTTTATCGCCTGGCGATGATTACCGGCCAGGGTTTGCTGGTCATGTTTGCCGGCTATCTGGAGGTCTCGACAGGAAGCGCCAGCATCGCATGGAGCATGATCTTCTATCTGTTGGCGGCGCTTTTCCTCATTCTATTCGCGTGGCACCATTTTGTTTTGCCCAAGCCCGCCGCCGATGTCGTACGACAAGCGCTGCCGTTGCAGGGCGTTCTTAAAGAGTCGGCGGCGACCTTCGCCTCGTTCTTTCGCAAAAAACACATCGTTCGGGTACTCGCATTTCTCCTGCTTTACCGGTTTGCCGAAGCGCAGCTCGCGAAACTATCGGCGCCCTTTTTGCTTGACGTGAAGGCGGCAGGAGGTCTCGAGCTGAGTACAGGCGCAGTCGGCCTGGCCTACGGAACAGTCGGCGTCCTGATGCTGACCATCGGAGGAATTCTGGGCGGTATGATGGCGGCACGTCACGGGCTCAGACGCTGGCTGTGGTGGATGGTCGCGGCCATAAATTTACCTAACGCTGTCTATATCGCCCTGGCATACCTGCAGCCCGAGAACCTGATGTTCGTCAATATTGCAGTTGGCATTGAGCAGTTCGGCTATGGGTTCGGTTTTACCGCCTATATGCTGTACATGATCTACGTAGCACGCGGCCTCCACAGCACCGCCCACTATGCTATCTGTACAGGCTTTATGTCGCTTGGCATGATGCTGCCCGGAATGATCAGCGGCTGGCTACAGGAGATGCTCGGATACCAGCACTTTTTCGTCTGGGTACTGATAGCGACAGTTCCGTCATTCCTTGTTGTGTCCCTGGTCCCCCTGGACAGGGAATTCGGCAAGCGAAATTCGTCACAATCTGCCACAAGCTGAGCGTATCCTTGCCACAACGGGAATGCAGTATGGTAACGAATCAATTTGAAATTCTTCCAACGGAGATGAAATCTTGGACTCCATAGCAGTAGTGGGTGGCAATACGCTGAACGGCACGGTCGATGTCAGTGGTTCGAAAAACGCGGCGCTGCCGATTCTGTTTTCGACCTTGCTGGCGGATGGCGTGCACCAGTTCGAAAATGTTCCGCAGCTGAAAGATATCGATTCGACCGAATTGCTTCTTAGCGCGTTGAATTGCGATATCGAACGCGATGGCCGCTCCATGAAAGTAAAAGTTGCGCCACCAAAGAAGCCGGAAGCTTCGTACGATCTCGTGCGCAAAATGCGGGCAAGTATTTTGTGCTTGGGCCCATTGCTGGCGCGATACGGTGAGGCGCGGGTCAGCCTGCCCGGTGGTTGCGCGATCGGGTCGCGCCCGATCGATCTGCACGTGCAGACGATGCAGCAGCTGGGCGCCGAGATTGAGGTTGAAGGCGGTTACGTTATTGCCAAAGCCAAGCGGCTGCGCGGTGAGCAAATTCTATTCGAGCGTGTAACCGTTGGTGGCACCGAAAATGCGCTGATGGCGGCAACGCTGGCGCGCGGCACAACGGTTATCGAAAACGCGGCGAAAGAACCGGAGATTGTGGATCTTGTGCACTACCTGCAATCGATGGGAGCAAAAATCGAAGGTGAGGGTACGAGCGTCATCACAATTGAGGGCGTCGACGAGTTGGTGCCGTCGACGCACCGCATAGTTGCGGACCGGATTGAAGCTGGCACGCTGCTGATCGCAGGAGCCATTACTGGCGGATGCGTAACGGTCAACCAATGCGTTCCGTCCCACCTTCATGCGCTCATCGACAAGATGCGGGAATGCGGGTTTTCGATACACACGGACGACAATTCGGTCAGCGTCGACGCCGCTGACGAGTGGACTGGCGCTGATGTTGCGACCGCGCCGTACCCCGGATTTCCGACCGACTTGCAGGCGCAATTCATGGTTCTGATGACACAGGCAAGCGGAACCTCCGTAGTTACGGAGGGAATATTCGAAAACCGCTTCATGCACGTGCAGGAACTGGTACGGCTGGGTGCAAATATCACGCCGATGGCGCAGGTCGCTATTGTTCGCGGAGAGCCGGGTGGCCTCAGCGGCGCCAAGGTCATGGCAACCGATTTACGTGCCAGCGCCTGCCTTGTGTTGGCTGGGCTGGTCGCGAAGGGCGTCACGACCGTAAATCGAATCTATCACCTCGACCGGGGATACGAGTTCCTGGAGCGCAAGCTGGCCGGGCTCGGGGCCGACGTTAAGCGTGTAAGTTAATTCCGCGACTTGACGTTGAGCCTATTGCTGATAGTCTGCCTGCGTCAAATCGACATCAATTCACTTACACATCAGGTATCGCCGTGAGCAACTTCGAACAACAACTGGAAAAAATCAAGACCGCGCCCGGATTCATCGCTGCACTCGACCAAAGTGGCGGCAGCACACCGAAAGCGCTGGGCCTTTATGGAGTCACGCCGGACGCGTGGTCCAATGACGAAGAAATGTTTGGAGTGGTGCATGCCATGCGTTCGCGCATCATGACCAGCGCTTCATTTGGCGGTGACCGTATTCTCGGCGCGATTTTGTTTGAAAACACGATGGATCGCGAAGTAGAAGGTCAGTCGACAGCCTCTTATTTATGGAACGTGAAGAACGTCGTACCGTTCCTGAAAGTGGACAAAGGCCTGGCTGACGAGGTTGACGGTGCCCAGATCATGAATCCAAATCCGGGGCTCGACGCGCTTCTGGAAAAGGCAAAGGCTGCCGGGGTTTTCGGCACCAAGATGCGCTCTGTCATCAAGCAGGCAAATGCAAAGGGTATTGCAGCCGTCGTAGATCAGCAGTTTGAAGTCGGACGCCAGATTGTTGCTGCCGGACTTGTGCCGATTATTGAGCCTGAGGTCGATATTCACTGCCCCGAAAAAGCGGCAGCTGAAGATATTCTGTACAGCGCGATCATGGATCAGCTCAATAGCCTGGGAGCAGATGAACTCGTCATGCTCAAGCTCACGCTGCCGGAAAATGACAATCTCTACGCGGACTGCGTCGCACACCCGAACGTAGCCAGAGTGGTCGCGCTATCCGGTGGGTACTCGAGGGAAGAAGCTAACGACAGGCTGTCGCACCAGAATGGAATGGTCGCCAGCTTTTCACGGGCGCTCGCGGAAGGCCTCAGCGCACAGCAGTCTGACGACGAATTCGACGCGACGCTCGATGCCTCAATCGGTGCAATTACGGCGGCGTCTGCTACCTGAACTAAGGCGCAATATCAGAGCGTATTTCGCGGAGCGTCTGTTTCAGGCGTTCCGCGTTTTCGTTTCCGATTCGGAGCATGAGCTTCTGCCCGCTGGACAGCGCTTCCAGTTCGGCATCTGAGTATTCATACAAGACGTGCGGACGAGTAAGCTCGATCGGTTCATTCCGCACGGGCGCTGCGATCAGGTGATCGATGACTTCGACAACGCGATCATTGAAGTACCCATTCGGATAACCGAGCCCGACATAGGCTTCCTGAAACAAGGGGTAATACCGGCGGTAAGCGCCGACGAGGCTCTCGAGATCCGCGAGTTCGATCATGCTGACAAGAGATTTATATCGGGCGAAGTTCTCCGCGCCCATTTGAAATGAATCGCTGGCATCTTGCGTATCTGCGATAAAGTCGCCCGAGAGCCTGCCTAGTGGGCGAATTCGCTCGGCGACATGGCTGCGCGGCAGGTTATCGACGGTCGCGACAAATTTTTCGATGAGCAATTCGTCCGTTAGTAACTCGTCCAGCTTCCGGCCGAGAATATTGACGAGCTCGAGCCGTAAATAAGCGTCACTGTCATCCAGCGATGGCAATGGCACCAGCTCTCGACTGTCGGTTGTCGACGCCTCAAGCGGCTCTATTGGATGCAGCGGACCCAAGCGCCGTTCGACCTCCTCAGGCGCCGGATCTGGCACAATCAGTTCCGGTTCGACGGGCGGCTGGCTCATATTTGCCCAGAAATACCAAATCGCGCCGGCAGCACCGGCGGCCAGCAGCAGGGGAATTAACCAACGCATATTAAATTCTTTCATCGGAGAATCTTCGTGTTTAAATGGCTTATCTAAGCCGTTCGCAGATGCCGCAATTGTTAGTGGTTTGTCCCAATAGTGCGGTTTGAACCAATAGGGGAGTATTCCGACTGTAGGAAACTCCTGATTCAACTACCGGTAACCATACATGAAAAAACAGCATGTCTATTCGTTTGCACAGGGTGACGGGCAAGATAAGAAACTCCTCGGAGGCAAAGGCGCCAATCTGTGCGAAATGACTCAGATCGGTATCAACGTGCCGCCCGGCTTTGTGATAACGACTGAAGCCTGCCTCGATTATCTCGAGCGTAACGCGCTGCCCGATTCCCTGATGGCGTCCGTCAAAGAGGAAATCGGCAACCTCGAAGTCGACACCGGCAAGACCTTTGGAACAGGTTCGGATCCATTGCTCGTCTCCGTACGTTCTGGCTCGGCGATGTCGATGCCCGGCATGATGGACACGATTCTCAATCTGGGGCTAAACGAAAAGACGCTCGCCAGCCTGATAGCAAAAACCGGTGATGAGCGCTTTGCTTACGACGCCTATCGGCGTTTCATCCAGCTATTTGGCAAGGTGGCGCTTGGCATCGAAGACGAAAAATTCGATGTACATTTCGAGGCGATCAAAAAACGCGTCGGCGTTAAAGTGGACGTCGGCCTGGACGCCGGCCACCTGAAAGAAATCAGTGAGAAGTTCCTCGATGTCGTGCGGCGGGAAACCGGCAACGAATTTCCGGGCGATGTCATGCTGCAATTGCAACTGGCGATTGAGTCCGTGTTCCGCTCCTGGTCTGGCAAACGCGCCGTCGATTACCGTCGCGAATTCAATATCAGGCCCGACATGGCGAATGGAACAGCCGTAAATATTTGCACGATGGTCTTTGGCAATATGGGTGACGACTGTGCAACGGGTGTTGGCTTTACTCGTAATCCGGGTACTGGCGAAAAAGAGATGTTCGGTGAATACCTGACCAACGCGCAGGGTGAGGATGTTGTCGCGGGCATTCGCACGCCCAAAGCGCTGCAGGACATGGAAACCGAGATGCCCGAACAGTATGCGCAGCTCGTGGCGTTACGTAACAGGCTCGAGTCGCACTATCAGGAAGTACAGGACTACGAGTTTACGATTGAGCACGGAACGCTTTATTGCCTGCAAACACGCAACGGCAAGATGAATGCGGCAGCGATGGTCAAAACATCGGTCGACATGGTTGGCGAAAAACTGATTAGCCGCGATCAATCGTTGCTGCGAATCGACCCGGAGCTGCTTGAGCAGTTACTGCATCCGCGCCTCGACCCCGAGAGTAAAGCTGAAGCCATCGCTATGGGTCTACCCGCATCGCCCGGCGCGGCCTCAGGCAAGTGCGTATTCGATGCAGACCTGGCTGAGAAGCTCGGCAATGCCGGGGAAAAGGTCATTCTCGTTCGCGAAGAAACCCGGCCGGAAGATATCCACGGATTTTTTGCTGCCGAGGGAATTCTAACCAGTCGCGGTGGCAAAACATCCCACGCGGCCGTGGTCGCACGCGGCATGGGCAAGCCTTGTGTTGCCGGCGCCGAAGGAATCGCCGTTGATGTAAGGCTACGTCTCGCCAAAATTGGTGACCATGTACTTCACGAAGGCGACGTCATCACTCTCGATGGCGCGTCAGGCGAGGTCTATGCTGGGGCGATTCCGACCATTCCGCCGCACTTCACCGAAGACCTGCATGTCTTGCTTGGATGGGCCGACGAAACGGCGGAGCTGAAAGTGATGGCGAATGCCGATACGCCGGACGCAGCAAAAAAGGCACGCGAGTACGGTGCGATGGGCATTGGTTTGTGTCGTACCGAGCGCATGTTCAATGCATCTGACCGTTTGCCCATCGTTATCGATATGATTCTTGCCGATACAAAAGAAGAGCGGCTGGCGGCACTCGATAAGCTTTTGCCGATACAACGTGCGGACTTTATTGACCTGTTCTCGGCGATGTCGCCGGCACCGGTTACGGTTCGCTTGCTTGACCCGCCGATGCATGAGTTTCTTCCGACGGAGGAGCAACTGGTCGAGGACGTCAAGACACTCACAATATATCGCGATGTTGTCAAAGGACGGCAAACAGCCATAGGAACACTGGATGCGCCGTCACCACTTCCGGAAGCGTTCACCGAACTCACTGAAGAGCATGTCAACGAGGCATTGTCCAAGAAAGAGCGAATGTTGCTCAAAGCCCGCGAGCTGCAGGAGGTCAATCCGATGCTCGGCCATCGCGGTGTGCGAATTGGCATTACCTACCCCGAGATATACGCCATGCAGATCCAGGCAATACTCGAAGCGACCGCCGAATGTGCCAGGAAAGGTATCGACGTAAGTCCCGAGATCATGGTTCCGCAGGTCATAACCTCCCAGGAGCTTGACCATGTAAAACGAACGGTTGATCAACTCACCGAGCGGCTTGAGAAGGAATTGGGCGAAAAGCTGGACTTCAAGTTTGGCACGATGATCGAAACAGTACGTGCCTGCACGCGGGCGAGGCGGCTTGCTGAGAACGCGGAGTTCTTTTCCTTCGGTACCAACGATCTCACGCAGGCGACGTTCTCTTTCTCGCGAGAGGACGCGGAGAACAAGTTCCTGCCGTTGTATAACGATTCGGGAATTCTTCAGGACAACCCGTTCGAGGTTCTGGACACGGAGGGCGTCGGTCAGCTCATAGAGATGGCCGTCGAGCGCGGCAGAGAAGTTCGCGAGGATTTGAAGATCGGTATTTGTGGCGAGCAAGGAGGGCATCCCCAGTCAATTCGCTTCTGCCACCACGCGGGTCTGAACTACGTGTCCTGTTCCGGTCCACGAGTACCCATCGCCAGGTTGGCCGCAGCAAATGCCAAGCTCAGAGAAAAAGATTGGGTCGAGCGGAAGAGGTAGCTACCGAACTACGTGATAAGGCCACCTTCGCCGAATTGTAATTCGGCGAGGCGGGCATACAACGAGTCGCGTTGCACAAGCTGCTCGTGAGTGCCGATGTCGACAATGCGCCCGTGATCCATTACGACAATGCGATTTGCCTTGAGCACTGTCGCCAGCCGGTGGGCAATAATTATCGTCGTGCGATCTTGCATCAGGTGCTCCAGAGCTTCTTGAACCACCCGCTCGCTTTCCGCATCGAGTGAGCTCGTTGCTTCATCGAGCAGCAGGATGGGCGGATCTTTCAGAATGGCTCTTGCGATCGCTATTCTCTGGCGCTGTCCGCCGGAAAGTCGCGTACCACGCTCCCCAAGAAACGTATCGAAGCCTTCTGGCAGTTGTTCGATAAAGACATCGGCAGCGGCGGCTTCGGCAGCGGCGGCTATCTCTGCATCGCTGGCGCCAGGACGACCATAGCCAATGTTCTCCTTTGCAGTGGCCCCGAAAATGACGGTTTCCTGTGGTACCAGGCCAATTCGAGCTCTTACCGCTTCCGGTGCAGCTTGAGAAATATCGACTCCATCTATCTCAATGTGGCCGGACTCCGGGTCGTAAAAACGCAGCAGCAACTGGAATAGCGTGCTCTTGCCAGCTCCGGACGGACCCACAATCGCCAGCGTTTCGCCGCTTTCGACTTGCAGATCAAAGTCGCTGATAGCCAGCGTTTCCGGCCTTGATGGATAACGAAAAGAAATATTGTCCAAACGAATACGGCCTTCACTGGGCTCGGGCAGAGTTGCTGGCTCTGTTGGCGCGACAATGGCGGGCTTTGTATCCAGGAGTTCAACCAGTCTTTCCATGGCACCGGCGGCGCGCTGCACCTCTCCCCACATTTCGCTCAGGGCGGCAGCCGATGTTGCTACAAAAATCGCGTACAACAGAAATTGGCCGAGTTGGCCGCCGGTCATTTCGCCACGCATCACGGAGTGAGTGCCTATCCACAGAACGAACGTGATCGCACCGAAAATAAACAGAATCGCTATGCCGGTTAACAAGGAACGTACGCGGATACGCTGCACCGCGGTTTGAAACGCAACCTTAACTGCATCCGCGAACCGGTCGCTCTGCAGCTTCTCCAGCGTAAATGCCTGAACCGTAGAAATAGCGTTGAGCGTTTCGCCGGCCAAACCGCTGGTGTCAGCAATGCGATCCTGGCTCGCCTTGGAGAGCGAGCGCACCCGCCGCCCAACAAGAATGATAGGTACGATAACAAGGGGAACCAGCAACAGGATCATGCCCATCAACCGTGGGCTGGTGACGGCCAGCATGATCGATGCACCAATGAGGTTCAGCGATGCGCGCAGCGTGATGGAAAGGCCGGTTCCCGATATCGACTGGATCAGTGTTGTGTCCGTCGTCAGCCGGGAAAGCACTTCGCCCGTTTTGGTAACCTCGAAAAATGTCGGATCCAGCCGGATCACGTGCGCGTAGACCGCTTTTCGAATATCCGCGACAACTCGCTCCCCGAGCCAGGTAACAAGGTAGAAACGAAATGCGGAAAATATGCCAAACGCCATGGCAACACCGAACAAGCCGAGAAAATACTGGTCGATAGTCGATACATCGTCAGCCATCATGCCGCCATCGATGAGGAATCGAATTGCGACAGGCAGGCCGAGCTGGGCGGCAGAGGCGAGCAAGAGCGCCGCCATAGCGAGGTATAGCGTGCCCTTGTACGGCATGACATAGGGCACGAGAGCCCGCAGGGGCCCCAGCGTCTCACCTTTTGGCCGATCGGTTGCGTCAGTCATGCGGCTCGCCGCAGCCAGCCCGGCCGGGGGATTTCGGTGTCTGCATTAATGTCTCCGTCAATCATGGATTTTAGCGAGAGATTTGGCGATTACCGCATTATAATGGCGCCCGCCCCGCATCGCCGGCGCCTCCAACTAGAAGTGAAGTTAAAGCATGAGCACAGCGAAAATTATCTATACCAAGACCGACGAAGCGCCTGCCCTGGCGACGTACTCTTTGTTACCAATCGTCAAAGCATTTACGGATGCCGCCGGCATCGCGGTTGAGACCCGCGACATTTCATTGGCCGGGCGCATTCTCGCAAATTTCCCGGAGAATCTCACGGTTAAACAGCGTCATAGCGATGCGTTGGCCGAGCTGGGCGAGCTGGCGAAGACACCTGAAGCGAATATCATAAAATTGCCGAATATCAGCGCATCGATTCCGCAGCTGCATGCTGCGATACAGGAGTTGCAATCGCAGGGCTTCGATATTCCCGATTACCCCGAAGAGCCGCAGAGTGACGCCGAGCAGGAAACCCGCAGTCGTTACGCCAAGGTTCTCGGCAGCGCCGTGAACCCGGTGTTGAGAGAGGGCAATTCGGATCGCCGTGTTGCGGCTGCCGTAAAACAGTACGCGAAGGACAACCCGCACCCGATGGGTACGTGGAGCCCGGACTCCAAGTCTCATGTGGTACATATGCAAGATGGCGATTTCTATTCCAGCGAAACGTCTGCGATTGTCGAGAAACAAGGCAGCCTGAGAATCGAACTCGAATCTTCGGGCGGTGAGCTTACCGTGTTGCGCGAGCCCGTGCCCGTGCTTGAGGATGAGGTTGTCGACGCGACCGTAATGACTTGCAAATCACTCCGCAAATTTTACGCAACACAGATAGAGGCCGCGAAAGAAGAAGACGTGCTGTTATCGCTGCATCTCAAAGCGACCATGATGAAAGTGTCTGATCCGATCATGTTTGGACATGCCGTAACGGTCTATTACGCTGACGTGTTCGAAAAGTACAAAGTACTGTTCGATGAGCTCGGCGTAGATGCGAACAACGGCGTCGGCGATGTCTATGCGAAGATCGCCGATTTACCAGAAGCACAGCGCAAGCAGATCGAGGCGGATCTCGAAGCTGTCTACAAGAATCGTCCCGCACTCGCCATGGTCAATTCGGACAAGGGCATTACAAATCTGCATGTGCCCAGCGACATCATTATTGATGCGTCCATGCCCGCTGCGATACGTAGCTCGGGGCAAATGTGGGGGCCCGATGGCCAGCTAAAAGATACAAAAGCGATGATCCCTGATCGCTGCTACGCCGACATCTATCAGGAAACCATCAGCAACTGCAGAGAACATGGTGCGTTTGACGTTTCGACCATGGGCAACGTTTGTAACGTAGGCCTGATGGCGCAAAAAGCCGAAGAATACGGGTCGCACGACAAGACGTTTGAGATTGCGAGCGATGGACGGGTCCGGGTTACGACAGAGGCGGGCGATGTATTGCTCGAGCATGCTGTTGAGCATGGTGACATTTGGCGCATGTGCCAGACCAAGGATCTGCCGATTCGCGACTGGGTCAAACTCGCTGTGTCACGTGCTCGTCAGACCGGTACTCCGGCGATTTTCTGGCTTGACGAAAACCGCGGGCATGACGCCAATCTCATTCAATTGGTCACTCGTTACCTCGGGGATCACGACACAAACGGGCTCGATATCCGCATTATGACCCCCCTCGAGGCGATGCGCGCAACGCTTGAGCGCGTCAGAGCGGGCGAAGATACGATATCGGTTACCGGCAATGTTTTGCGTGACTACCTCACTGATCTGTTCCCGATCCTGGAGCTTGGTACGAGTGCGAAGATGCTGTCGATTGTGCCATTGCTCGCTGGCGGCGGCTTGTACGAGACCGGTGCCGGTGGCTCAGCACCCAAGCATGTTCAGCAGTTTGTTGGCGAAGGTCATTTGCGCTGGGACTCGCTCGGCGAATTCCTGGCGCTTGCCGTATCCATCGAAGATCTGGCTGAAAAGACCGACAATGCCAGGGCAAGAATTGTTGCCGATGCACTCAACGAGGCGAACAGCCGTTACCTGGCGGAAAACAAATCACCGTCACGCAAGGGCGGCGAGCACGACAACCGCGGTAGCCATTTCTACCTCGCGATGTACTGGGCGCAGGCTATCGCCCAAAATACCGCCGACCCCGAACTTGCGGCTCGATTCGCTGCTGCGGCCAAAGATCTGACAGACAACGAAAGCAAAATCGTTGTAGAGCTTGAGGCAGTGCAGGGCCCTGCCGTTGATCTGGGTGGCTACTACAATCCAAAAGACGAGCTCGCGAGTGCAGCGATGCGACCCAGCTCGACTTTGAATAGCATCATTGATGCCATCTAGCATGGTGAAGGTTCTAATAGCTTATTCGACCTGTGACGGGCACACGCTGGAAATTTGCGAGCGTTTGAAACAGGTCATCGAGCAACAGAGTCATTCCGTCGAACTGCGTGTTATCGATGGCGAGTCGGACATTGATGTTTCGCCATTCGATAAGGTCATCATCGGCGCAAGTATTCGTTACGGCAAGCACAGACCTCAGGTCAACGAGTTCATCGCGAAAAATCTCGAGCACCTTGAAAGCAAACCGAGCGCGTTATTCTCAGTCAATGTTGTGGCACGCAAGCCCGAAAAGAACACCCCTGAAACAAATCCGTACCTGCAGAAATTTCTCAAACAGATTACCTGGCAACCTCGGCAAATGGCGGTCTTCGCTGGGAAGATCAACTACCCCATCTACTCGTTCTGGGATCGACAGGCGATTCGCTTCATCATGTGGATGACGAAAGGCCCGACGGATCCTACAACGGTCGTCGATTTTACGGATTGGAGCAAGGTAGAAGAATTCGGTCGCCTGGTAAGCGAGATATAGATCCGAATCGGGCGGGAATGTCGGGCTATCGGGTCGCCGCCGACAAGATATCGTTCAGCTTGTTGATGACCGTCTGACTTCTGAGGATACTGACGTGATTCTCGTCGTAGCCACGCATCGTCCATGCCTGTCTCTGCGCTTCATCACGCAGCTGACTGGTTAGCTTGATAACGCCGTCGCTGCTTTCTGTGGCAAAAATGCTGTCCTGCTGGAATCCGAATAATAAGTGATAAGGCACGTCACGTGGTAATGGCGTTTCGAACAATGTCGTCACATACTCGCTATCGGGTGCCAGATCCCACCAAACCGGTACAACCGTTGGAGCCCACTTAGCTCCGCTTTGCGCAGATGCAACGCCGTTCCAGGGCGTGGAAAGTGTTGTGTAAGATCTCAAATACTTGCAGGTCTTGTTCTGGGCGCAGAGATTGACGCTGCCTCTGGAGACAAGGCCGCCCATGCTGTGAGCTACGAGGTGCAGCTTGTCGAATCCATACTGCCGATGCGCAACTTCCAGAAATTGGTACAGACCACGCGCCAACCAAGAAAGCCGTAGCCCAGACGGATAACTCAACACCCATGCCTGAAAGCGCGTGTCATCGAGCTGCTCTATGAACGCGGCGAAATTTCGCGGCGTGCCGGTAATGCCATGCACGAACAGCACGGGCACCTTGTGCGGATCATACGGTTGGAGAAAGTGAATGCCTGTACCGCCATCTTCGAGAAATCCAAACGGTTGCCACAGCCCTTTCTTGGCCTGTTGGTCCGAGAACCAGGGGTTTCGCAGCGACGTAACTCTGCCGATATTATGCCGGCCATAGTTGTTCAGGTGCTTTTCCAGCGGCTCACCAACGAGTTGCTGCGGTAGCGCAGGGCGCCCCGTCGAATCGGCCGTTATTACGATGTCGATGTCCCGCGTCTCTTTCCGGCCAGATAACAGCGGTTCGGCAGATGTCGCCCAGCCATAGGGCTCGTCGATCTGAAATCGCAAATCCTTGTTCATGTCGCCAAACGCGAAGAACCGCGTTGGCTTTCTGGCGGCACGAACCTCGTACACGCCGGGCCCAGCCATCATGCGAAAGCTCGTTATTTCTTCGCCACGTTCGTCGCCGAGAGCGACGACAACGATAGAGTGAAACTCGAGCATTTCGCTCGATATCGACCCTGTAAACAGGTGAGAAATATCGTCGAGTTTTTCGAGCTCATCGTCGAGCTGCGTGAAAGCACAACCACTCAAGAGCACCGCCATTAGCATCAGCGTTTTGCTGTATCTGATCATGTTTTTCTGATAATCGGCCAAAACAGTTGCTCGGCCGCCCCCATAGGCTCCAGGATCTCAACGCCGATCTCCTTGGGATAGCGTCGCGTTATCTTCGCCGTTCGAAACAGCACATCCCAGAAGAACAGCAGGTTGCCGTAATTCCCTTTGTGGTTGGTGACACCATCGGCCAGGTGTTTGCCGTGATTTGCGGAATGCGTTGAGGGCGTAGAAATCGTTCGCGCGACTTCCGCGATCGCGAAGGCGACAAATATAGAAAGAATGAAGATGACTTCCGGTCTCACAGTTATGTCGCCCGCTTATCGAAACTAGCCTACATTTTGTACGCTGAGAATGTCAGCGAACTGTTTGTTTTTCGTCTGGTTGGTGGGTGTCCTGGTTTTTATTGTATCCGGCCCCTTTTCGGGCCCCTTTTCGGCTCCCTTTTTTACCTTGCATGCGGCGCAGAATATTGTCCAATAAGCTGATCGCTGTGAGGATGTGCGGCCCCTTGTTCAGCATGACGCAGTCAGCGCGCTGTGCGAGCGCCGCGTCCGATATTTCGGCGCGCGATGGTTGTCCTTTCTTGGTCTCGTTCTCCAGAACCTGAGTGGCCCAAATGACGGGCATTTGCGCCACCTGGCAGAGCAGGAGTATCTCTTCTTGCAGCTCCGCGAGGCACTCCCACCCGCATTCAACCGCCAGGTCGCCCCGCGCGATCATCACTGCCGCGGGGTGGCGCCGCATCGCGGCTAACAGAAGCTTCGGGAGATTTTTGAAGCCCTTTTTGGTTTCGATCTTGACGATGATGCCGGGGTGAAAGTCCGGGTGTTGATCGAGCGCCTCCTGCAGCATGACGATGTCCGCAGCGCGTTTTACGAATGAAAGGCTAACGGCGTCGGCACTAGCAACCACGAATTCAAGCGTGTCCCGATCGGCCGCGGTCAAACCCGGCAAGCGGATGTCGCTATCGGGAAAGTTGATGCCGCGATCACTTCGTAGCCTGCTGCCGGTCGGTTTTGCTTTTGTGATTTCTATGTCGAGGTGATCGTCAGATGTGGTTTCGATAATACCGGTTATCTTGCCATCGTTGAGCGAGATCCGTTCGCCAGCGGCAACATACTCAAACACTTCGGGTTGACGACAAGAGATATGTGCCGGCTCCGTAATATCTCCCAGGGAGTCTTCGATCGCAGGTGCGCCCGGCACACTTTCCTTGTGCAGAACCAGTGTATCGCCGGGCCGTAACAGAATCGGCTGCTCGACAGATGGAAGTTCGCTGACGCGATAGGTCAGTTTCTCGCCTTCCGCGTCGCGCATCAGGCGTAATTTCGTGCCGCTGGCTATGTACGCGCCTTTGATGGTCTCTACGACCAGACCTTTCTCGTCTTTCAGTACGACGTCGAGCTTTCTCTTCTTGCCGCGCGTGTCCTTGAAGCGAATCTGGTCGCCTTCATGCGCATACTCAATACACTCGCGAGGCACGGGGATGACCGATACTTTCGTGCCGCGCCAGGCAACATCATCGGGTATTAGGCGGATACGTCGCGGTGCGATCGTCCGTCCCATCGGATCACGGCGCGGTTTGATATGAAAAACACGGGGCCCCGGCTGCAAATCGCCGGTGCGAATTTTGGGGCCCGCAAGATCCATCACGATCTTGCAGACGGAGCCGGCTTCGTCGGCTGCGTTTCTGATGTTTTCTATCATGCCAGCCCAGATTTCTTCGGAGTCACGAGCACAATTGATGCGGGCAACGTTCATGCCAGCAGCAATCATCTCGGACACGAGCGACGTGCTGCTGGCTGCTTCGGTCGGCAGGGTGACCATGATCGCGGCATCACGGTCGGCAGGGCTATCTCCGAAAATGGCTCGCCGGTTAGTATCTTTTTGCGGGCGCGCCGCTTCGAGGGCGGAGAGCTCACTATCGGTATCACCGTCAGTTTCCGGTGACATTAAAGCCAAAGCCGCAAGTACAGCCCGCATCGAGGTCATTACATCGCGTTCAACCCGGTCAAGGGATGACAACCCCAGCTTTGTGAGGGTCTCCTGAAGGTCGCGAATGTCAGTCTGGTGCAGCGCGAGGTAGTGCACCAGGTTCAGTGCGCCATAGCGAAAATCAGGGTGAACTACTGCAAGCTCTTCTGCGTAACGAGATTCAAGCTCAATAGCGTCGTCGTAGATCGACAGCAGCTGAGCCCTGAGCTGCGCAATGTCGATAGATTCAGCCATAAACACCCTCCCAAAGCCCTGTTGTAGAGCATTATTAGGCCGGAAGCTGTTATGGAATGCACCTATACGGTGCCTGCGAATCAGGTTTCGAGGTAATTCGCGTAGGTGCTGACGTACTTGGCCGCATTGTCAGCCGAAATAAGCACGGCTTTGCCCATCGTATTATCAAACTGTCTCGCGGCGTGAAGAAGCGCTCCGGTAGTTGGTCCGACCATGATGCCCTCGGTTCTCGCGACCTCGATGCCGGCTTTGTATGCCTCTTCGTCGGTGACCGAGATGAGGTCATCGAGAAGATCGCGATCGAGAATTTTGGGGAAGTGCTCGTCCGGCAGTCCGGTGATGCGTTTCAGGCCAGACAGGCTGTGGTGGCGAGTGGCTGGCTCGACACCGATGATCTTGACGTTCGGGTTCTTCTCTTTAAGGTACTGGCCAACGCCACTGATCGTGCCGCCTGTGCCAATGCCGGCAAAGAAATAATCGATTTCGCCGTTGGTCTGTCGCCAGATCTCCGGGCCGGTCGTGCAGTAGTGCGCTGCTACATTGAGCTCGCTCTCGTATTGGTTCGGGCTGACGTATTTGCCGTTGTAGGCATCACTTTCCACCATACTCTTGACGACGCCGCGCGCTCCTTCGGTAGGGAACAACGGGCAGAGCTCGTCTTCCACCTCTATCAGTTCGGCACCGAGAAAACGCAGTAGAGCCTTCTTCTCTTCGGGCGTGCCATCGGGAACCGCTATTTCGATCGGCGTGTTTTGTGCGTTGGCCATTGCCGCAAGGGCGATGCCCGTGTTGCCGGCGGACGGCTCGACGAGGGACTGGTCCGCCTTTATCTGCAGATCTTTCAGCATGTAGAACGCTGTGCGATCCTTGATGGATCCAAACGGATTAAGACCCTCAAGCTTGAGTAGCATCTCGAAGTTTCTATTTGGGTTAAAGCGCTCACTGAGCCGAATCATCGGCGTCGGATTGTCCGGATTCGGAATCAGGTCGAGGATGCTGTCATAGACTCTGCGTGATGCCGATACCGGCGCCTCGACCTGGTCGCTTTGTGGAGCAAGTTCGAGACCTGTAATGTCCAGAACGTCGTCTGATTGGGCAATGTTGAATGCTTCGCGTGGCACGGGCTTCGCCTGAGTTCGTTAGTCGCCTTTTAGTGTATATGCGAAAATCGCATATACAACGCTGTGCTCATAGCGTTTGGTTATGTCTGTATTCGATCAGGCTCTAAGCGACCTGGCTGACGTCTTGGAGGACGGCTTGGTGACACAGATCAGGCGCGTATTCGAGAGTCCCGCTTGCGATCTACCTCTGTCAGGAGCTTTTTTCGAAGCCGGATATGGCTCGGGGGGACTTCCAGCAGCTCGTCGTCGTCGATGAATTCGAGTGCCTGTTCCAGCGAATAACGGACGGGAGGTGTCAGGATGAGATTCTCATCAGTCCCGGCGGCACGAATATTGTTGAGCTGCTTGGCCTTGGTAGGGTTAACTACCATGTCGTCTTGGCGGCTGTTTATGCCAATGATCATGCCTTCGTATACGTCGGCACCGTGGCCAAGCATGAGGCGACCGCGTTCCTGCAGATTAAATAGAGCATAGGCGAGGGCCTTGCCCTTGGCCATTGACACCAACACGCCATTGTTGCGCTGTCCAAGCGTCTCTTTTACGTAGTGATCGTACTTTTCGAATACATGGTAAATAAGGCCGCTTCCGGACGTGGCCGTGAGGTACTCAGTGCGAAAACCGATAAGACC
>RCNB010000603.1_pt1 | contig 23433 bp, 13 predicted proteins | sample 2041321 | NCBI WGS metagenome assembly RCNB01 (sample SAMN09708232, study PRJNA481090) | Marine sediment metagenome, whole genome shotgun sequencing project. | reverse complement strand
TTGGGAGAAATGATCTTTGAAGATTATGAAACAAACAGAAAAAAAAGAATTAAAGGATAATATGAACATAGAAGGCATCAAGACTTTTGGAGAGTTAAAAAAGGCTGGTTATTCAAGTCGATCCATAAAGGATGAACTAAGAGATAATCTAATCGAAAGAATACAAAACAAGCAAACTACTTTTGAAGGAGTTCATGGTTACGAGAATACCGTTATACCAGAACTGGAAAGAGCTATACTTTCTAGGCATAATATAAATTTACTAGGATTACGAGGTCAAGCCAAAACGCGTTTAGCGCGATTAATGGTGAAATTATTAGACGAGTATATACCAATTGTAGAAGGATCTGAGATCAACGACGATCCCTTCAACCCTATTTCTAGATATGCTTTGGAATTGATCGCTGAGAAAGGAGATGACACTCCAATTGCATGGTTGCATAGAGACCATCGTTTTGCCGAGAAATTGGCAACTCCTGATGTTACCGTTGCAGATATCATTGGTGATGTAGATCCAATAAAAGCAGCAAACCTAAAATTGAGTTATGCCGATGACCGCGTGATTCACTACGGAATGATACCTCGGGCAAACAGATGTATTTTCGTCATTAACGAATTGCCGGATCTGCAGGCAAGAATTCAAGTAGCACTTTTTAATATATTACAGGAAGGTGATATTCAAATCAGAGGATTCAAATTACGGTTACCATTGGATATGCAATTCGTTTTTACGGCGAACCCTGAAGATTATACTAATCGTGGTAGTATCGTTACGCCATTGAAAGATAGAATTGGATCACAGATATTAACGCATTATCCAGACACCATTGAGACTGCAATGCTCATTACAGAGCAGGAGGCAAGATTGGATGAAAGGCAATCTAAACAAATACATGTGCCTGAATTGGCAAAAGAGCTTTTGGAGCAGATAAGTTTTCAAGCACGAACTAGTGAGTTTATTGATGCTAAAAGTGGCGTTAGTGCTAGGATGAGTATTACAGCTTTTGAAAACCTTTTAAGTACTGCCGAAAGAAGAGCATTACTCACTGGTGACGTTAAAACATCTATTAGATTAAGTGATTTTGATGGTATAATCCCATCTATAACTGGTAAGGTTGAACTGGTTTATGAAGGAGAACAAGAAGGAGCCGCATCCGTTGCTAATACGTTGATAGGTGAGGCCATACAAAGTTTGTTTCCTAGTTATTTCCCTAGGATAGAGAAGCTTGAAAAACCTGATGAAGAAAGTCCATATGATGAATTGATACATTGGTTTTTTAATGGGAGTGGTTTTGAGTTGTTGAACGATATAACCGATAAAGATTATCAACAGACCTTGGATGATATAACTCCATTAAATGATCTTTTAAAAGAGTACCAACCAGATATTGATAAAGAGGATATTTATTTCGAAAAAGAATTCATTCTATGGGGGTTAGTACAGTATAAGAAACTTAGCAAGCATCGTTTTACTGAAGGAGTTCAGTTCAAGGACCCATATGGCAGTTTTATTAGCGGGCTTTAAAAACTTTCTCTAGCCTTAATATTGGCTTCACAAAGTTTTATGATTTCCGAAATTCGCTTCTGCTTAGTTTCATCGCGTTTTGCACTATGCAACCATGACAAGTAGCTTTTTCTGTAACCTCTTGAAAAATTTAGATAGTTTTCAAATGCTCGCTTATTTTTATCAAACGCTTTTTGAAGATCAGGCGGAATAATGCCTTTTTCAACATCATCCATATAAAACCACATACCATTTTCTCTGGCAACTTCAATGGTTTTGTAGCCAGCTTGTTGTATCAACCCTGCGGATTTCAATTCAATTATATAGGATTTGTTAAGGGCGCTCCAAGAACTTTTTGGGTTTCTGGGAACAAAGTATTGACGACGTTTCCCATCGCCAAGACTTTTTACAGTGCTATCAATCCATCCAAAACATAATGCCACTTTCACTGCCTCTTCCCATCGCATAGTTGGAACTTTTAATTCTAATTTATAGAATACGAGATATACACCCTCAGAACTATCATGATTGGTAAGTAACCAGTCATACCAATCGACATCACGTTCAAAAAAAAGTTCTGGTTTAGTCATACATGATCAAATTGACGATGTGTTCAATAGGTTCAAGGTCTTTTTTGTTATCACTTATAGATTCCAATAAGCTAGATCCAACGATCTTAAATTTTGCTTTAAGTTCCATTAAACATTCTTCAGCTTCTTTAATACTTAGTCCATTGGAAACCTTATAGTATGTTTGGTCGAAATCTTTTGGATCCAGGCAATCCAGATCGAAATGAAGATAAAGATGGGTTAGTTTCTTCTTTTTAAGAGTTTTTACAAGGTGATCAATGTGCAGTGTTAAAGGCGCATAAATATGATCTTCAACGATCTTGTCCTGCTCTTTCGAATCTATATCTCGTAAACCAATATAATGGATCTGAGAAGGTTTGATGGGAGTAAACAACAAATTTTTGAGTACCCGATCTCCTTCATCCAGTAAGGTGCGTAATGGCATCCCATGAAAATTATGGCTTGATGATTCTTCAGGGAGATTGATGTCTGAATGGGCATCGAACCAAATCACCCCTAAATTCTTGTACTGACTTGCTAAATAGGATACTGGGATGATTTCCAACCCACAGTCTCCACCTATTGTTTCTATGGTTTTTGGCTTGTGCTGAAATAGAATCTGTTTGAACGTTGAAAGTTGTTCAACTAATGCATCATAACCGTTGATGTTGTTCTTTTTATGTAATGCCTTTTTTGATAGGGGTATTGAAACCATATCGGGGTCATTAACGAATTCCTTCAAGGTCCTAGCGCCGGTCATGATTTCCTTTCCGGTTCCTGAGCCTTGCCATTGAGGAAAATAGAATTTCATTTTAGTTCCTTAATATAGCATTAGGAAATGTGACCACACTTTCATAACCGTCTTTGCCAACCGCTGATACCCCAAAGAAAAAATTATCAACCACAATGCCTTCCAATGTGAATTCGGTCACATCACCAACATTACGACTGTGACCCCAGGTTGGAGAGGTTGTATCACGCCAATGGATCTTGTAACTAATTGCACCGTCTACCTTATCCCATTTGAATTTTGCCGAGGGTTGGACAATGCCCCCAATGGACACACTTTTTGGCGCAGGAGGTGCTGAAGCAATGCTGGCTAAATTGATAGCATTTACTGTGGTTAGTTTTTTGGCATAATCAAAATTGACATGCTCAAAGGTATCACCATAATTGATTCCATTTTCCGTTCTGATATCTTGATGTTGTTGGGTATAGTTCTCATGTGCTTCCATGATACGTATTCCGGCAAAACCAGCATCATTAAAAGGCCTATGATGGCCTCCTCGGCCAAAACGATCCAACCTGTAAACCATCATCGGGTTCATTTCTGGCATGTAGGTTTTTGTTGTTTTATGCACATAACGGGCTAGTTGTCTCGATATACCATCTACTTCGCCACCATAAAAGCGTCGAGCATTTCTCTGTTTTTCTGTTTCGGTTGGTGGCACTGGTTCAGAAAATATCCTGAATGTGCGATTGTCAATAAAGCCATCAACGCCAGAAATATTTCCGATCATGTCATTGTTCAATATACCGACTATTTCCCAGCCTTTTCCTTTTGCATAAGCGGCTAATCCTTTTCCACCAAATAAACCTTGTTCTTCTCCAGAAAGCCCTACATAAATAACACTACTTTCAAACTTGTATTTTGAAAGAACGCGAGCCGCCTCGATGGTTCCAGCCATACCTGAAGCATTATCATTTGCTCCTGGTGAATCTGATGTGAAATTTGCTGGATCCGATACTCTTGAATCAATATCCCCACTCATAATGATAAATCTATTCGGATATTTTGTACCACGTTGAATAGCAACCACATTGACGACCATGACATCATGAACAATACGCTGATTCGTACCTTTTTTAACCAGATCTGATTGATAGAATACCTCAAGACAACTATTACAGCTGTTCGATATGTTATCGAATTCTGATTTTATCCAACGTCTTGCTGCGCCAATGCCTCGAGTATTTGATAGGGTATCACTTAGAGTATGCCTTGTGCCAAAATCGGCCAGAGTTTTAATGTCTTGTTGTATGCGATCAGCCGAAACGGCATCTATGATATCATAGATTTTTTGGTCGGTTTGCGCATTTAGCGTAAATGCGACAATTAAGAAAGGGATTAGGATGGAATTGGAATTTTTCATTTATAAATATTTTATTAATGATAGATTTGATTTTCACAGGATATGATTGCCTAATGCCCATTATGGGCTCATTGTATGAAAGTTACTTTTTTAATTAGTCCGTTCTCAATTTCATAGATGGCAATCGCATTGAATTTTTGTCCATTTGCTATGACTTCTTCTTGGTCTATGACTTTATTACCCAGAACAATACGTTTTTTAATGACCGCTCTGAGGTCTTTGCTGCGCTCAAACCAGGATAAATAACTTTTACGCATTGCTGCTTGCCCATCGGTTTGAAGATCATTGGGGTACTTATAAAGTTTTATGTCTTTAGAATACGTGTTCATAAAAGCATCTATATCTCTCTTATTATACGATTCTAATTGCTTATCCACAATTATTTCTGGATTTGTTGTTGTCTTTGAATTTGACACAAATGTCATAGACTCAATACCATCATTACCTGTTCTGTAAATGGTGACATGTCTGTTCATTCCGTCATTCTTGGTTGAAATTTCATCATCGATCACCATATTTTTCAAGACCATACGATTATTCACCTGAACACTGAGATTCTTATTAACCTTGAAGGAGCCTTCATAGTTTCGTTTCAATTCTTGCCTGCCTTCATAGTTTTTTTCGTTAGGAAACTTACTCACGATTACATTTTCTGAGAAGGCATTTGCAAAGGCTTCCAAATCACCGGAATTGTATGGCTCGATATGTTTTTGAACGATGGCCCCTGCATCTAGATCTGTAGTGGGAGTAGTTTGTGTATTGGCATCATTATTTCCAGTATCACTAGCTTCTTTTGCATCTATATCCGCCGCGATCAATAGCTTCGATGAAATTGCATTGGAAGCAATACGGGTAATTCTGTTAACGCCTATTGTTTTTAGATCCATAACTTCTTTCCAATCAGAATTCTTTTTGGTATCCATTGCATAAAGCAGATTATCCTTTGCAGATAATATGGTGCCATTAATAAGCCAGCAAATATCTTCGACTCCTGGAAGCGTATTCGCTATAAATCTTGCAGAACCTGTTAGAGGGTCGAGCGATTTTATTTGCCAAATGCTATCATTCTCTTTAGAAATATAACTCACCAAATTGCTGTTAGGTATCTTTTGAAATGATCTTCCAACTTTTGTTTGGTATTTTCTGCTAGTACCTTCTGTAAGATTGGTTGCGTAAAGATTTAGTTCTTCTCCTTCAATAACGGCAGATACAATTAGATGGTCATTGAACCACGTATAATATGCGACAACCAGATCTTTTATCAATTCAGAATTTTCGCCATTTCTTAGATCGTAAGCATATAATCGCTGTTTCCCGTCTTTATCCAATCTTACCGCAGAGACTTTGTTGCTATTCGGAATCTTTAGTGGTGTATATTCTCCACCTTCCGTAAAACAAAGCCATGTTTTTGATCCATAATTGTCTCGATACTCAAGGATATCTGTCTGTCCATTTCGCGTTGAGGAAAACAAAATAGCGTTATCATTTATAAATGAAGGTTGATTATCATACCCTTCATTATTAGATATGTTTTTGCCGTTTAAAAGCTGCAGTTTCCCTGAGTCGTAGGTAGCGTCGAATAAAAATATTTCAGTGTTTGGTTGTGCTAATAATAAAAATGAGTTAAAAATAATGAGGTACTGAAGAAATCGACGCATACTTATAGATGTTTCTATAAAGATAGGAAAGTTTTGAGAGAATTTTATGATGACAATTTACACATTTTGAGATGATACTTTATAACATGCATTCTAAATAATTGAAAAAATATCACTAAATTTAGAAAGCTAATAATCAATTAATTATGAAAACAATTTACACTTCTATTGCTAGTGTGCTCATTTTTTGCAGCACATTTGCCCAAACAGGAATTCCCGTATCCGAGATGACCGTATGTGATACACAATTTCAAGATTTCATTTCAACGTATAATATTCCAGGGATGACGGTAGCCGTGGCACTTAATGGTAAGTTGTCATATGCTCGTGCTTTTGGTAAAGCAGATATTGGATTGACCGAAGACATGCAGCCGCATAATATGCTCCGAATAGCTAGTATTTCAAAACCCATTACGTCCATCACACTAATGAAAATGATAGAAAATGGAGAATTAAATCTTTCAGATAAGGTTTTTGGGACTGGAGGCTTGTTGGAAAATCATTGGTATTTTTCTACGATTAATATTACCGACCCAAGAATTAATGATATTACTGTACAAATGTTATTGGAACACTCGGCGGGATTTGACAGTAGTCAAGACTGTTATCCGAACCCAACGACACCCTATCCATACTTTTTCTCTGGATGTAACCCAATAAATGCGCCGCTGCATATTACGCAAACTTTAGGGGAAACCAATCCAGCCTCTGAAGAAATGCTAATCACGTTTTTACTAGAAAAAGGACTCAATTTTGATCCTGGAACTCAATATGCTTATTCAAATATGGGTTTTTTAATTTTGGGTGAAGTTATTGAAGAAGTCTCAGGAATGAGTTATGAAGATTATGTAAAGCAAACAATATTGCATCCTTTAGGTATATATGATATGCATCTAGGTAAAAATTTACTAATCGATAAAATGGAACGTGAAGGAGAGTATGTAGGTGAAGGCTACACAAATTTATCTATTTATGGTGATGGCAGTGTTGTCCCATGGGAATATGGGGGTTTTAATTTGGAAGCATTTGGAGCTCACGGAGGGTGGATAGCTACTGCAAGAGATATGGTAAAACTTTTAGTTGCTGTCGATGGATTCACAACGTCGCCAGATATATTATCTTCTGCATCAATTACCTCTATGACAACACCTTCGGCAACTCATCCAAATTATGCAAAAGGTTGGTCTGTTAACCAATACAATAATTGGTGGCATACAGGAGCAGTCGATGGTACTGCTAGTGTTTGGGTAAGAACAAGTGGAGGTGGAGGTTATACGTGGGCCATTATTATGAATAAAAGAATAACTTCTGCTCAAGCCAATAGTTTTTGGGCAGCAGTCGATAATTTAGGATGGAACTGTATTTATGGGACGACTGCCATCCCTGCACATGACTTTTTTGAAGCTCCGACAGCCAATGCTAGCGGGCTTGTTGCAACAAATATAACAGATACGTCTATGGACGTATCGTGGAGCAATGGAAACGGGTCGAATAGAATTGTGGTTGCAAAAGAAATAGTTACCACTGGAAGAGTCGGGGAATTTAGTGCTTATCCTATGGATGGCAACGATTATACCGCCAGCAATTTATTCGGGACAGGTGATGATCTAGGCGATGGTAGTTCTGTTGTCTATGATGGAACCGGTGAATCAATTTCATTGGAAAATTTAAATCCTGGCAGTGAATATGCCATTCGGGTCTATGAGTACACTAAAAATGCAAATTCCGGGAACAATGCCCTTTATATGCTAAGTAATACGGCAGAATTACAAACTACCACATTAGGTTTAGACGCTAATGAATTCAAGGATAGTATAAGTATTCATCCAACAATTACTTCAGATTATATTACAGTGAATTTAAAGAATGGATTGGAACATGCCGACTACATTGTTTATAATATTTTGGGTCGAGAAATACAAAATGGTAAAATTTCTGATTCTGGAACAATCAATGCAACATATCTAGAATCTGGATTATATATACTTCAATTTAAGATAGATAGTAGAAAAGCTAATTACCGATTCATCAGAAAATAGAAATTGATTCTCATTAAAAAACCCGATTCATTAGAATCGGGTTTTTTGTTTGAGTTAGTCTGAATTAAAAACAATATTTATTCTCTGCCTTGACTTTTTCGGCAATCTCTATACGTAAATCCACAATATCTGGATAGTTTGCATATTTTGTGAATCGCTTAAGTCCCATAAGCATCATACGTTGTTCATCTCCTTCAGCAAAAGATATTATACTTTCTTTCCCTTTTTCCTCCACGATGTCTACAGCGTGGTATAAGTAAAGCTTTGCCATTGCTATTTGAGCAGATTGCGCATCTTCGCCAAAACGTTTTACATTTTTTTCGGTTCTTAAAATTGCTGATTCAGCCATATAGATTTCGATTAAGATATCCGCGGCAGCAATTAATAATTGTTGATGATCTTCTAATTTAGGGCCAAATTTTTGAACGGCTCCGCCAGCAACCATTAAGAAAGTTTTTTTCAACTTCTTGATCATTTCTTTTTCTTCTGAAAACAATTCAGAATAATCAGGTGTGTCGAACGACGGAATTCCCATTAATTCTTCTTGGACTGCTTGTGCAGGTCCTAACAAATCAACATGACCTTTCATTGCTTTCTTTACCAACATACCAACAGATAACATTCTGTTTATTTCGTTAGTACCTTCATAGATACGTGCAATACGAGCATCTCTCCATGCAGCTTCCATAGGTGTTTCTTCAGAGAATCCCATACCACCAAAAATCTGGATACCTTCATCAGCGCAGTTTTGAACATCTTCTGAAACAGCAACTTTTAAGATAGAACACTCAATAGCGTACTCTTCAACACCTTTAAGCTCTGCTTCCTGTTGTGTGTTTCCAGCAGCTTCGCGCATTGCAATACGATCTTCAATATTTTTAGCAGCTCTATACGTCGCAGATTCACCAGCATAAGCGCTAGCAGCCATTTCGGCTAATTTGGTTTTTATAGCACCAAAATCGGATATTCTAGTTTTAAATTGTTTACGCTCGTTCGCATATTTAACGGCTGTTGTAAGGATTCTTCTTTGTGAATCTAAACAGGCAGCTGCTAGTTTAATACGACCGACATTCAATGCGTTCATAGCAATTTTAAAGCCTTCTCCACGACCAGCTAACATGTTTTCGGCAGGAACAACAGTATCATTATAGAATACTTGGCGTGTAGAACTCGCACGAATACCTAGCTTGCGTTCTTCTTCACCTAGAGTAATTCCGTTAGGATTGTCTTTATCATATTCTACAATGAAACCCGTAATGTTTTTATCGTCTTCAATCCGTGCGAAAACAATCATCAAACTGCAAAAACCTGCATTTGAAATCCACATTTTTTGTCCGTTGATTTTATATGATTTACCATCGGCCGATAATTCTGCAGTCGTTTTACCAGAATTAGCATCCGAACCAGCTCCGGGTTCTGTTAAACAGTAAGCTCCAAACCATTCTCCTGTTGCTAATTTTGGAACATATTTTTGTTTTTGTTCTTCTGTACCATATAAGGTGATTGGCATGGTGCCAATACCTGTATGAGCACCAAACGCTGTACTGAAAGAACCAGTTCCACTAGAAATATAGTCGCAAGTCAGACATGTTGATACAAAGCCCATTCCTAATCCACTATATGCCTCTGGAACTGCAACACCTAAGAAACCTAATTTAGCGGCTTTGCCCATAACTTCTTCGGTCAAGGCATAATCTTTTGCCTCAAACCTATCTCTGTGTGCAACGATTTCACGGTCGTTAAATTCCATCACGGCATCTTTCATCATTTTTTGTTCTTCTGAAAAATCTTCAGGAGTGAAAACGTCTTCACATTTTGTTTCTTTTACCAAGAATTGACCTCCGCGTAGAATGTCTTTTTCTGTTGTTTCCATTTTATTTTTTAGATTAATAGATTCAAGAGTCAAGAATCAAGACTTATAAAATTAGTCCAGATTTAAAACTTGAAATCATTTTTTGTATTTGTTTTATTTTTTGTTCTAATTCTTTAAATATTTCTTCAGAAATATAATTTTCATTGAAAGCTACATTTAGTTGAGTTTCCCATTCAAAAGCTGAACCTAAACTATGCTCCAAATAAGTAGCAAAATGTTTGTCCGAACTTTTACTTGTTCCTTCAGAAATATTTGAAGGAATTGAAACTGCACACCTGTTCATTTGACTCATTAATCCATAAGTTTCAAACTTTGGAAAGTTACGAGTGAGTTTATATGATTCTGAAACCAATTGCATACTTTCTGTCCAAATTTTTAATTTTTTGAAATTATGCATCGTCTTTTTTAATCCTGATTCTTGGTTCTTTTTTGTCTTTAATTAAGAAATTCGAAAATACCACAAGCACCCTGACCTGTGCCTACACACATGGTAACTGCTCCATACTTTCCTTTCATATTTCGTTTGCGCATTTCGTCAAATAGCTGTACTGAAAGTTTTGCTCCAGTACATCCAAGCGGATGACCCAAGGCAATCGCTCCACCATTAACATTGATGATATCAGGATTTAAATCTAATTCTCTGATTACTGCTAATGATTGTGATGCAAAGGCTTCATTTAATTCTATGAGTTCTAGATCTTTTTGTTCCAGACCAGCTTGTTTTAAAGCTTTAGGGATAGCCTTTACAGGACCAATTCCCATAATTCGTGGTTCGACACCTGCTGCGGCATAATTAACTAAACGGGCAATCGGCTCTAAATTCAATTCTTTGACCATGTCTTCACTCATGACCATGACAAATGCTGCGCCGTCACTCATTTGAGACGAGTTACCAGCAGTTACGCTTCCACCAGCAGCAAATACAGCTCTTAATTTTGCTAAGGCTTCTTTGTTTGTTCCTTTACGCGGACCTTCATCTTTGGTTACTGTATATGATTTTGTAGCTTTCTTTCCGCTAGCATCAATGAAAGTTTGTTCAACTTCTATAGGAACAATTTGGTCTTGAAAACGATCTTCAGCTTGTGCTTTTAATGCTTTCATATGAGAATTATAGGCAAACTCATCTTGGTCTTCTCGAGACACTTTGAACTGATTCGCAACGGCTTCAGCCGTATTTCCCATGCCCCAATAATAATTTTCATGACCAGCTTTCACGGTATCATAGTTCAGTTCTGGTTTAAAACCTGTCATTGGTACCGAACTCATGCTTTCTGCACCACCAGCTATTATGCAATCTGCCATTCCAGACTGGATTTTTGCAGCTGCAATACCTATAGTTTCAATTCCAGAAGCACAAAAACGGTTAACAGTAACTCCAGGAACATCTACAATATCAAGCCCAATTAAAGAGATGAATCGAGCCATGTTCAATCCTTGAGCCCCTTCTGGCATGGCATTTCCAACAATGACATCGTCGATACGCTTCTTGTCCAGATTAGGGAGCTCTTTCATCATATGCTGAATAGTTTCAGCAGCTAGCTCATCGGTTCTTTTAAAACGGAACACGCCTTTTGGTGCTTTACCAACTGCTGTTCTGTATGCTTTTACTATATATGCGGTCTTCATAGTTCTAGTTTCTTAAAGGTTTTCCTTTGGTTAACATGTGTTGAATACGTTCTAACGTTTTGCGTTCAGTACAAAGACTTAAGAATGCTTCGCGTTCAAGATCCAGTAAATACTGTTCGCTTACCAAAGTGGGCTCTGATAGATCACCACCCGCCATGACATAAGCTAGTTTGTTGGCGATTTTATGATCGTGTTCACTGATATAATTTGCGGCTTCCATAGAATCCGTTCCTACCAAGAACATTCCTAATGCCTGTTTACCAAGAACTTTAATATCCTTTCTATGTACTGGTTGTGTATAACCGGTATCGGCCATCAATTTGGCATGTGCTTTTGCGGTGGCGATCTGCCTATCTTTATTTACCACAACAATATCCTTTCCTTTCTGTAAAATTCCCATATCAAAGGCTTCGTAAGCAGAAGTAGCTACTTTAGCCATACCTATAGTGAGAAAATATTCCTGAAGGGTATTTAATTCTACATCACCTTTTTTGAAAGTATCTTGTGCTCGCAATGCCATTTCCTTGGATCCACCACCGCCAGGAATTACACCAACACCAAATTCTACCAATCCGATGTAAGTCTCTGCCGCGGCAACAACTTTGTCTGCATGCATGGATAATTCGCATCCACCACCTAATGCCATGCCGTGAGGTGCGGCAACCGTTGGTATAGAAGAATATCGCATGCGCATCATAGTATCTTGGAAGTACTTGATGGCCATATTTAGCTCACCATATTCTTGCTCTGCAGCCATCATGAATATCATTCCTATATTGGCACCCACAGAGAAGTTTGCGGCTTGGTTACCAACGACTAATCCTGCAAAATCTTTTTCAGCCAAGTCAATGGCTTTATTAAGTCCAGCCAAAACATCGCCACCAATCGTATTCATTTTTGATTGAAATTCGACATTAAGAATTCCATCTCCAAGATCTTGAACAGAAACTCCCGAATTCTTGAATACTTCTGTCGTTTTTCTAATATTATCCAAGATGATAAATGAATCTTGTCCAGGAATTTTCTCCTGTGCTTTCTTCGGAATATCATATGCATAGGTTGCTCCTTCCTTTATGGTATAGAAGGAAGAGCTCCCAGAAGCTAACATCTCAGTTACCCAAGCCGCTGGCTCGAGGCCTTCGGCTTTCATGATCTCTATTCCTTTTTCAACACCAATGGCATCCCATATTTGGAATGGACCATGTTCCCAGCCAAATCCGGCTTTCATGGCATCATCTATCTTGTATAGCTCATCTGTAATCTCCGGAATGCGCTTCGTTACATATGCAAATAGTGCAGCGAAACTTTTTCTGTAGAACTCACCTGCTTTGTCTTTACCAGAAACTAGAACTTTGAATCTATCGGCGACTTTATCAATAGTTTTTGTTAATTCTAGAGTTGCAAATCTTGCTTTTTGTGCTGACCGGTATTCTAGTGTATTTAGGTCCAATGTCAGAATTTCTTTTTTACCATCTGCCGATACATTTTTCTTGTAAAACCCTTGACCGGTTTTGCTTCCTAGCCATTTGTTTTCCATCATGGTATTGATGAATTCTGGAAGTTTGAAGAGTTCCAATCGTTCATCATCTTTGCAATTATCTGCAATCCCGTTGGCAACATGCACCAGCGTATCCAAACCGACGACATCGACCGTTCTGAATGTAGCTGATTTTGGTCGACCGATAACTGGCCCCGATAATTTATCAACTTCTTCAATGGTCAGGTCCATTTCTTTAACCGCATGGAATAAACTCATGATGCTAAATATCCCAATTCTATTTCCGATGAAAGCTGGAGTGTCTTTTGCGATAACAGAAGTTTTTCCTAGGAATTGTTCCCCATAGCCATTTAAGAATTCTAAAACTGAAGCATCCGTTTTTGGTCCAGGAATGATTTCGAATAATTTTAAGTACCGTGCAGGATTGAAAAAGTGAGTACCGCAGAAATGTTTCTGGAAATCTTCACTACGACCTTCACTCATGAATTTAATAGGGATACCTGAAGTGTTCGATGTGATCAGAGTGCCTGGAGTGCGGTGTTTTTCAAGTTTCTCAAAAACTTGTTGCTTAATGTCTAGTCTTTCTACTACAACCTCCATAATCCAATCAACATCTTTTACTTTTGCGATATCATCTTCTAAATTACCAGTAGTAATCCTGTGTTTAAATGATTGATTATAAATAGGAGATGGCTTAGATTTTAATGACGCTGTTAGTGCATCATTTACTAACCTGTTTCTAACGACTTTATCTTCAAGTGTTAAACCTTTAGCCTTTTCTTTATCATTAAGTTCTCTTGGAAGTATGTCCAATAACAAGACATCAACGCCAATATTAGCGAAATGGCAAGCAATACCGCTTCCCATAATACCCGAACCTATAATGGCTACTTTTTTAATTCTTCGTTTGCTCATTTTATTTTAAAGTATGTTCTTTTGGATGTATATTCTTTTATTAGATACCATATCATTTATGACTTCAGCAACTTCGTAAAAGTGATTCAATTTCTCTTCTGTAATATTATTTCGAATGGCATTATTGAAAGTGAGTACTTTTTCTTTCGAATACTCTCTTTTTTCAATTCCAAATTCTGTTAAATATATAAGCACACCTCGACCATCTTCAGGATTAGGCTTGCGCACAATCAGTCCTTTATCTTCCATTGTTTTAAGTGTACGCGAAAGGCTAGTGGCCTCCATGCCCATTTTAGGACCAAGTGCAGTCGATGGTGTTCCCTCTTCAGGGTCTATACTTAAAAGTGCAAAACCAGTGGCCATAGTAGTTTCAAACTGCGAAGCTTCTTCGTTATACATTTTATTGACCGCTAACCAAGTAGTCCTCAATACGTAATCGATGGTTTTATCTTTCATAAATTAATTAGAAGATACCAAAGATAATAAAAAATACTATGCACGCATAGTAAATTATAATAAATTATGCGTGCATAGTTAATTTAGATTGAAGAAGTATAGTTGAAGAAAGATATTTTAATGCTCGTATATCTTATTATATAGGTCTAAATAAATGTTTTTGATAATGTCACGTTTCATTTTCATGGTCGGAGTAAGATGCCCGCCATCAATACTCCAAACATCTGGTGTGAGTTCGAAACGCTTTATTTGTTCCCATTTGCCAAAATGTTGATTGTACTTATCAATTTCTTTTTGAATATGTTTAGTAACAACATCTGAAGATGCAATTTCAGCATCTGAAGTGCCAATACTAAGCTCTTCATTTTCAATCCAGCCACGAATAAATTCGAAATTGGGTTGTATAATAGCTGCTGGCATTTTTTCACTTTCTCCAACGACCATAATTTGTTCTATGAAAAGCGATTGTTTCATTTCGTTTTCTAATAATGGCGGAATCACATATTTTCCACCGGAGGTTTTAAACATTTCTTTTTTACGCCCAGTAATTCTTAAAAAACCGTCATCGTCAACTTCACCTTTGTCACCAGTATGGAAGTAGTCGCCGGACATCACACTTGCTGTTTTTACGGGGTCTTTAAAATAACCCATCATAACGTTTGGTCCTTTTATTAGTATTTCTCCATCTTCGGCAATTTTCACTTCTACATTTTTGATTGGTTTACCAACAGTACCAACTCTAAAATGATGGTTTGCATACATTTCTACCGATACAACTGGGGAGGTTTCTGTAAGTCCGTAGCCTTGCATGACTTGCATTCCTCCAGCTGAAAATACTCTTGTTAGTCTAGTTTGTAAAGCTGCGCTACCAGACACCATTGTATGTAATTCACCACCTAAAGCCTCACGCCATTTACTAAAGATAAGTTTGTTGGCTATTTTAAGTTTAAACTCATACAAGGTACCATTTTGTCCATATGGTTCCCATTTTTCACCAAGCTTTACGGCCCAATTGAAAAGGGCTTTTTTTATTCCTGATAAATCTTCGGCTTTAGCCATAATTTTATCAAATACTTTTTCAAGTAATCTTGGAACAACACTCATTAAATTTGGTTTAATTTCTTTTGCGTTTTCGCCAATTTTATCTATGCCTTCAGCAAAATATATTGTTGTTCCAGCATATTGATATAGATATATAAGAACACGTTCAAAAATATGACAAATTGGTAAGAAGCTTAATATACGAGTGCCTTTACCTATTGCAGGTAAACGTTCTGATGCGTCTAATGCATTAGAAGTAATATTGTTATGAGATAGCATAACGCCCTTAGGTTTTCCTGTTGTTCCAGAAGTATAAATAATAGTAGCCATATCCGAAGGTGAAACGGCATCTTTCCTAGCGTCTACATCTGCCTGATTACTTTGGTCTTTACCGAGTTCAAATAATTCTGAATAATGCTTACATCCCTCAATATGATTAAAGGAATAGACTTCTTTAATTTTGGTATTAGCTTTTACTTTGTTTACTTTTTCTAATACTTCTGCATCAGAAACAAAACAATAAATAGATTCACTATGGTTTAGTACATATTCATAATCTTCAGCACAAATGGTTGGATAAATCGGAATATTCTGCGCTCCAGTTTGAAGAATACCAATATCCATGATATTCCATTCTGTTCTATTAGTAGATGAAATGAGAGCAATTTTATCATCCTTTTGTATTCCTAATCTTAATAAAGCGCGACTAATTGCGTTTGCTTTTTCTAAATATTCTTTAGTTGAAGTTTTAACCCATTCGCCATTTTGTTTGGTTACTAAAGCAGCATCTAAATTATATTTTTCAAGTTGGTAATAAGGAAAGTCGAAAAGTCTAGTTATTTCTGTCATTTATTTGTTTAGTTAGCTGCACTGCAAATTAGGAAAATAAAAATGGTTTTCAAATTGTTAGGAAGAAAAAGGAGCCATCTAGCGATGACTCCTTCGAATTATTAATTGATAGTTTGATCAAACACATTCATCTTAATCTAACTATAATAACCTATTTATTTTAATCCCTTTAATAACCAAATAAATAAACGATAAGGTGTGTATGATCGATTAAAAGTATATAAAAATCACGAACGATTAATGTAAATAATCGTAATTAACTAGGTATTTTTTTATAAATGGATAGTCTTTTTTAAAGTACGAATGTGGTGATTCTAACATGAATGATTTAAAATCCTTTGTGAAAAGAGACTGACCTTAATGGTCATACATATATATCAAGTCCTTCAACTTTATTTCACAACTCTCATATTTGCTCATCAAGTTCAAAAAACGATACAAACGAATATATTTACCTGGTATTAGGCCAACAATTTCCTTGAATGCACTTCCAATGATTTTCGAATAAATATAGAATTTTATGAAATAACGGGCTCTTTGCCTATTTATTTTCTCTGTAATTTCTTTAAAAGAAACAAAGCAGGAGATAGCTTTTAATTAACCTCATATGAACACGTGATCTTCTATAGAAATCCTTGAATTCACTAAACATTTGGAGCCCCAATTTGTAAAATGCCTTTATCAACAATATTCCATTCTGTTTTATGGCTAATTCAAAATGAGCAAATATGATATAAGTCATTAAATAATGAATGGTTAGTATTTAATTTTGTTTAAAATTTTATATCAAACTACGTATTATGGAAATGTTAGAAGATGTTAAAGCAAGAGTTTACAAATTTGGGGACAAAAAAGCTGATGGAAATAGCAAAATGAAAAATTTGTTAGGTGGTAAAGGCGCTAATTTGGCAGAAATGAGTGCATTGGGAATTCCTGTGCCACCAGGTTTTACAATCACAACAGAAGTTTGCACCGAATATAATTTGTTAGGAAAGGATGCGGCAGTAGAATTAATCAAAGAAGACGTTGAAGCCTCTATAGCAAAACTTGAATCTTTAATGGGAACTCAGTTCGGAGATAAAGAGAATCCTTTATTAGTTTCTGTCCGGTCTGGCGCAAGAGTGTCAATGCCAGGAATGATGGATACAGTTTTAAATATAGGAATGAACGATGCTGTAGCAGCAGGTTTGGCGAAAAAAACAAAAAACGAACTGTTTGCTTGGGATTCTTATCGACGCTTTATTCAAATGTATGGCGGTGTGGTTCTAGGCATGAAACCAGCATCAAAAGAAGATATTGACCCTTTTGAAGAAATCATGGAGCACCTTAAGGATAAAAGAAACATTGAGTTAGATACCGAATTTACAGTACAAGATTTAAAAGATTTGGTTTACGATTTCAAGGATGCTGTTAAAAAACAAACAGGTCATGATTTTCCAACTGATCCTTGGGATCAACTTTGGGGCTCTATTATGGCTGTATTTAATAGTTGGAATGGAAACAGAGCGGTTTATTATAGAAACATGAACGGTTACCCTGCCGATTGGGGAACTGCTGTAAACGTACAAGCTATGGTTTATGGTAATATGGGTGATAACTCGGGAACAGGTGTCTGTTTTACGCGAGATGCGGGTACAGGAGAAAATGTCTTTAACGGAGAGTATTTAATTAATGCCCAAGGAGAAGATGTTGTCGCAGGTGTTAGAACCCCGCAGCAAATCACCAAATTGGGGTCGGAGCGCTGGGCGGTATTAGCAAAAATTGAAGAGGATGATAGAGCAGAAAATTATCCTTCTTTAGAAGAGTTAATGCCATCTATTTTTACAGAACTGGATTCTTATCAAGAAACTCTAGAAAAACATTATTGCGATATGCAGGATATGGAGTTTACCATTCAAGATGGAAAACTTTGGATTCTTCAAACTAGGAATGGTAAACGTACCGGAGCAGCTATGGTTAAAATTGCGATGGACTTGCTAAAAGCAGGATTGATTGATGAAAAGGAAGCTTTACTTAGAATTGAGCCTAATAAACTGGATGAATTATTACACCCTGTATTTGATCCATCAGCTCTTAAAAGAGTCCATGTTATCGCGCAAGGTTTGCCGGCGTCTCCAGGCGCTGCAACTGGTAAAATAGTATTCTTCGCAGACGAAGCAAATAAATACAAGAGCAGTATTTTAGTGCGAATGGAAACCTCCCCTGAAGACCTAGAAGGGATGAATATAGCCAAAGGGATATTGACAGCTCGCGGTGGTATGACATCTCATGCCGCGGTTGTGGCTAGAGGTATGGGCAAATGCTGCATTTCTGGTGCAGGAGCACTCAAAATAAATTATAAAACTCGAACCCTTACTGTTGGCGAGCATGAATATCATGAAGGCGATTGGATCTCATTGAACGGTTCAACTGGTAATATTATAGAAGGTAAAGTAGCAACCGTAGAGCCTGAGTTAAGTGGCGAGTTTGCTGAAGTTATGACGCTTTCCGATAAATATGCCATTATGAAAGTAAGAACCAATGCCGATAGTCCAAAAGATGCTAAAGTAGCACGCAGTTTTGGCGCACAAGGTATCGGTTTAACAAGAACGGAACATATGTTTTTTGAGGTGGATAGAATCAAGGCCATGCGAGAAATGATTTTAGCTGATACCATAAAAGGCAGAAAACAAGCTTTAGAAGATTTACTGCCAATGCAACGAACTGATTTCGAAGGTATTTTCGAAGCTATGGAGGGCTTACCAGTTACTATTCGTTTATTGGATCCACCATTACATGAGTTTGTGCCTCACCAATTAGCAACTCAAAAAGAACTCGCTGAAGAAATGCACATTTCACTGCAAGCTGTTAAAAATAAAGTCTCCGAATTAGAGGAGTTTAATCCTATGCTTGGTCATAGAGGATGTAGATTGGGTAATACGTATCCAGAAATTACCGAGATGCAAACTCGTGCTATTATTGAAGCAGCTCTTAATCTAAAAGAAAAAGGAATTATTTGTAAGCCAGAAATTATGGTACCTTTAATAGGAACGGTGAAGGAATTTGAATTGCAAGAACAAATTATTAGAAGTACGGCAAGTCAAATATTTGAAGAGCGAAATGATAGCATTGAGTATTTAGTTGGTACTATGATTGAAATTCCAAGAGCGGCTTTAATGGCAGATTTAATTGCAGAAAAAGCAGATTTCTTTTCATTTGGGACTAATGATCTAACGCAAATGACTTTTGGTTACTCACGAGACGATGCCGGTAAGTTCTTGCCGATTTATATTGAGAAAGGCATATTAAAAGTCGATCCTTTTGAGGTGTTGGACCAAGAGGGTGTTGGACAGTTAATTAAAATGGGAACAGAACGCGGTAGAAGTACAAAACCAAATTTAAAAGTTGGTATTTGTGGTGAGCATGGTGGTGAACCAAGTTCAGTAGAGTTTTGTTATAGAACAGGGATGGATTACGTTAGCTGTTCTCCTTATAGAGTGCCAATTGCAAGATTAGTATCTGCGCAAGCTTCTCTAAAAGAAACCTTATAATAGTTTTATAGTTCCGTAATATTTGATTAAAAAAAGCCTGATGTAATATATTACTTCAGGCTTTTTTATTGGGAAAAACTATTTGTTTTCAATCCACTTTCTGGCATTGACAAAGGCTTCTAGCCAAGGCGACACTTCGTCCTTTCTGCCTTCTGGGTAAAAAGCCCAATTCCATTGAAAAGTTGATCGCTCTATGTGAGGCATCGTTACCAAATGACGTCCCGTATTATCGCACATCATCGCTGTATTAAAATCCGATCCATTAGGATTGTGTGGGTAACCCTCATAAGTATATTTTGCAACGATATCATATTTATCTTCCGTGTACGGTAGGTCAAATTTACCTTCACCATGTGAAATCCAAACACCTAGAGTAGATCCAGCAAGTGTTGAAAGCATCACAGAATTATTTTCTTGAATTTTAACTGAAGTAAATGCACTTTCGTGTTTATGAGAATCGTTATGAACCATTTTTCCATGAACTTCATGTTCAGGATTTATCTCTTCTAATTCCATAAATAATTGGCAGCCATTACAGATTCCAACAGATAGTGTGTCTTCCCGTTTAAAGAAACTCTGAAGAGCTGTATTTGCTTTTTCATTGTATAAAAATGCTCCAGCCCAACCTTTCGCTGAACCTAGCACATCGGAATTTGAAAATCCACCAACAGCTCCAATGAATTGAATATCCTCTAAGGTTTCACGACCTGAAATTAAATCGGTCATGTGTACGTCTTTCACATCAAAACCAGCTAAATACATGGCGTTTGCCATTTCACGTTCGCTATTGCTCCCTTTTTCTCTTAAGATCGCTGCTTTTGGGCGAGGATTCTCGACGGAGCCTGTACTGAGCGAAGTCGAAGTGCTCGAAATGACAGGAAGTTTTCCAGTAAAGTATTCTGGGAAGACATAATTGAGAGGTTGGCCTTTATAATTTTTGAATCTTACTTTTGCGAGATCCTTTGCAGTTTGTTTTTGGTCGAGTAGGAAGGAGGTTTTATACCACATGTCACGTAATCGAGAAACAGTCAAGGTGAATACCTCACTTCCGTTTATAACACTTAGCACATCACTTTCTGTCACATGACCAATTTTGAAGAATTCTATATGGGCTTGTGAAAGTGTCGCTTCAATCGATGCATCATTTGCTTGAAATACAATACCTGCGTTTTCAGCAAAAAGCACTTTGAAAGAATCTTTTTGTCCCAAAGGCGAAATATCTAACTCTGCCCCAAGGTTATTATTAGCGAAACACATTTCAAGTAAAGTCGTTATCAATCCACCAGAAGCCACATCGTGTCCTGCAACAATTTTATCCTCTTTGATCAAATGTTGGATAGTATTAAAGACAGTCTTTACATAACCAGCATTTTTTACGTTCGGCGTATCACTTCCAATTTTATTGTTGATCTGTGCAAAAGAACTTCCTCCTAGTTTAAAATCATCTTGCGACAGATTAATGTAATAGATGTTACCACCATTTTTTTGGAGAACAGGTTCTACCACTTTGGTAATGTCGTTACAATTTGCTGCTGCGGAAATAATGACAGTGCCTGGCGAAATTACTACCTCATTAGGGTATTTCTGCTTCATGGAAAGAGAATCTTTTCCAGTAGGCACATTTATACCGAGGTCGATAGCAAATTCAGAAATAGCTTGAACAGCTTCATACAACCGTGCATCTTCCCCTTCATTGTTGCATGGCCACATCCAGTTGGCAGAAAGTGAAACGCTTTTCAACTCATCCTTCAAAGGTGCCCAGATAATATTCGTTAATGCTTCTGCAATACTATTGCGACTACCAGCAACGGGATTTATTAATCCTGAAATGGGTGAGTGTCCAATAGATGTCGCTATTCCTTCTTTTCCATTAAAATCCAAGGCCATGACACCTACATTATTCAGTGGTAATTGCAATGGACCGGCACATTGTTGTTTAGCTACTTTGCCACCAACACAACGATCGACTTTATTCGTTAACCAATCTTTACAGCCAACGGCTTCCAATTGAAGCAGTTGGTCTAGATACTCATAGAACTTATCCTTATCATAAGAAATACCATCATAATTTCGTTGGATGGTATTATCTATCATTATGGTTTTTGGCGAACTACCAAACATATCTTCCAAGGCCAAATCCATCGGTTTATCACCTTTCGACTTCGATTCGAATGTAAATCTATGATCAGAAGTCACATCTCCAACGGTGTACATCGGAGAACGCTCGCGGTCTGCAATACGTTTAAGCATATCAATATGATCTTCACTAATGACCAAGCCCATGCGCTCTTGAGATTCGTTGCCAATAGTTTCTTTGGCCGAAAGTGTTGGGTCACCAATGGGTAATTTATCTAAATCGATTTTTCCACCTGTGTCTTCCACTAGTTCACTTAAACAATTAAGATGCCCTCCTGCTCCATGATCGTGAATTGAGACTATGAAATTCTCATCACTTTCCACCATACCACGAATGGCGTTCGCTGCTCTTTTTTGCATTTCAGGATTGGATCGTTGCACGGCGTTTAACTCTATACCTGTCGAGAATTCTCCCGTATCGGCTGATGACACTGCGGCGCCACCCATGCCAATTCTGTAGTTTTCACCACCGAGAAGTACAATTTTATCGCCTTTCTGCGGAATACCCTTAATGGCTTGATCCGCTTTTCCATAACCTATGCCGCCAGCTTGCATGATGACTTTATCGAAGCCAATTTTTCGATTGTTCTCCTCATGCTCGAATGTCAAAACAGATCCACAAATAAGTGGTTGGCCAAATTTATTGCCAAAATCTGATGCGCCATTTGAGGCCTTTATCAAAATATCCATAGGCGTTTGGTACAACCAAGGACGTTCTTCCATTTTTTGCTCCCATGGACGGTATTTTTCTAACCTTGAATATGAGGTCATATAAACGGCAGTTCCTGCAAGGGGCAAAGAACCTCTTCCTCCTGCGAGTCGATCCCTTATTTCTCCTCCTGAACCCGTCGCTGCTCCATTAAAAGGCTCAACAGTTGTTGGGAAATTATGTGTTTCTGCTTTCAGGGAAATAACCGATTCAAAATCTAGAGCGGTATAGTAATCTGGAATATCAGCGCGTTTTGGTGCAAATTGCGCCACTTTTGGGCCTTTAATAAAGGCTACATTGTCTTTATAAGCTGAGACAATATTGTTTGGATGTTGTTTGGACGTTTCTTTAATGAGTTTGAACAAGGATGATGGTTTCTCTTTACCATCTATTACAAATGTTCCATTGAAGATCTTATGTCTGCAGTGTTCTGAATTTACCTGAGAAAACCCAAATACCTCAGAATCCGTTAAGGGCCTTCCTATCTTCTTGGAAACACCTTCCAAATAATGTATTTCTTCATCATTCAAAGCAAGACCTTCTTGTTGATTATATGCCGAGATATCCTCAATTTGAAGAATGGGTTCAGGCTGAATATTGATGGTAAATGAATCTTGATTCAAGCCTTCGTATTTTTCAGAGATCATAGGGTCAAAATCCTTGAAATCAATTTCAACTGGCTCGAATTCTTCAATTCTTATAATCCCTTCGACACCCATGTTTTGGGTAATCTCAACTGCATTCGTACTCCATGGAGTAATCATGGCAGCACGTGGACCAACAAAAAAAGCATCGAGAGATGCTTGTTCTATTTTTGGTTCATTGCCAAATAACCATATAAGTTTGGAAGTGGTTTCACTAGACAGCTTTCCGGCTG
>RCNB010000602.1_pt1 | contig 23448 bp, 17 predicted proteins | sample 2041321 | NCBI WGS metagenome assembly RCNB01 (sample SAMN09708232, study PRJNA481090) | Marine sediment metagenome, whole genome shotgun sequencing project. | reverse complement strand
TGGGCGGAGGCGGGTAACACCGAGGCATTAAAGAATAAACTCCTATTGCTCTACAATGACCGCACCCTGAGAAAAACTATGGGCGAAAACGGGCAGCGATATATGAAAGAGAATTTGTCGAGCGAAAGTATCTATAACATCATAATCAGTCAGGTCCAAAAAGCGTAGTGCTTGTTTTACATCTTTTGAATGTTTTTTTAGTAATTTTTCAATGGAATATATAATCCCCGCTTCGCTTATCTTGTGCATGGAAGGTTTTCCAAGCGGTCCCAGATCTCAAATGCGCAAGATAAACAGATATAATAGTAGATAGTCTATGCCATTTCCCATAAAAGGGAATTAATATTTAAATTGTGTTATATTTCCTATAACCACTTAACCGTTTAAGATGTACAAACTCTTTATCAAAAGAACGCTTGACATACTATTTTCGATTGTTATCTTGGCCTTGTGCAGTCCGCTTCTGATCTTCACTTGCATACTACTGAGCATTGCCAATAAGGGCGAGGCTTTTTTTATTCAAAAAAGACCAGGCAAAAATGCCAAGATTTTCGAAATCATAAAGTTCAAATCAATGAATGACAAAAAAGGTCAGAACGGAGAACTCTTGACCGATGCGGAACGAATAACCAAGTTTGGGCAATTTGTGCGAAAAACATCTTTAGACGAAATCCCCCAACTGTTTAACGTTCTCAAAGGTGATATGAGCCTTATCGGCCCTAGGCCGTTATTAATGCGATATTTACCCTTGTACAGCGAAGAACAGCGCAAAAGACACAATGTACGCCCTGGCATCACAGGTTGGGCTCAGGTAAATGGTAGAAATTCCGTACCGTGGAAGGAAAGGTTTGAGCTTGATGTCTGGTATGTGAACAATATTTCGTTCATATTGGATATGAGAATTCTATCGTTAACGTTTTTAAAAGTGATAAAAAGAGACGGCATCTCATCTGGAACCAGTGCTACCATGGAATTTTTCACTGGAAACGAATGAGAATTTAAGGTTAACCATCGTAAATTGATGAATTTAGAAATATAAATTTCTCAATCAAAAAAGACGAGTACATCATGCGATTAAGTATTGTCATACCGTGTTACAATATGGAGCTTTACCTACCTGAGTGTTTGGATAGCTTATTGAACCAGCATATGACCGTTTCCGACTATGAAATCATAGTTGTAAACGACGAATCTAAAGACGCTACTTTGCAACTTGCCAACAGCTACGCCGAAAAACATGAAAATATAATTATATTCGATAAAAAGAATGGTGGGGTCGGGGCGGCAAGAAATTCGGGCTATGACCTTGCCAAAGGCAAGTTTATTTATTTTTTGGACCCCGATGATTATGTTGCCGAGAATACCTTGCCGATCCTTCTCAGGTTAATGGAAACCAATAACCTTGATATACTTACTTTCAACAGTAAAGATGTCGTTAAAAAACGTTACCCGATTTCAGCCAATATCAATGAATCAATAGAAGATTTGACCGTGCGTGATGGTATTGGCTATATTGCCAACAAAAAACACCACAATGAAATATGGTGGTTCATCGTCGATCGTGAATTCATGAAGGCTACGGGAATTCGTTTTATAGAAGGCAAATGGATGGAAGATGCGATTCTAACCTCGGAACTTTTTTGCGTTGCAAAGAGAATGGCGCATGTTGATTTAGATATGCATCGATATCGAATTTTGCCAACATCAGCCATGCGAAACAAAAGCCCCGACCACTACAATCAGGTGATTTACGATAACGGCAACGCGGCCCATGTTTACGAAGGTCTTATCAATTCGATACCAAGAGGCCACAAAGATGCACAAGCATGTATCGATCGCTTAAAGGCCAGACAGCAATCGTTTGTTTTCTTTTTGATGGTACGACTTATGAAATCGGATATTTCGGTAAAGAAAATCCCTGAAATGCTTGCAGGATTTGAAAAAATAGATGCATACCCTTTAAAGAAGTTTTTAGGAGAAGATTATAATGGGGCGGCCTATTCTTTCTTGGTATTCATCTTTAATCGTAAACCTTTGATCAATCCTTTCATCAAGATGTTCAGAACTTTTTATAAATTCGTGCGATGAATATATTAATCTCCTCTGCGGGAAGACGCGTTTCTTTAGTACGTGCTTTTCAAAAAGAACTTAAAAAAATATATCCTGAAGGAAAAGTATATGCCTCAGACGCAGATCCTCAGCTTTCGGGCGCGTGCCAAATCGCGGACGGATATTTTAAAGTGCCGTTGGTTACGCATCCCGGTTATTTAGATTCTTTGATACAACAGTGCAAAACTCGTGATATAAAATTATTAGTTCCTACAATTGATGCCGAGCTATTGCCAATGGCAAAAAACAAGACCTTACTTGAAGAAAACGGTATCAAAGCGGTCATCGCTTCCGAAGAATTCGTAGGAAAATGTAGAAATAAAAGAGAGATCCATATATTTTTCGAATCAAACGGCGTCGCAATCGCTAAAGAATATACGAAGGACGAATATGAACTGCCCCTTTTCATAAAGCCCATTGACGGCAGTAGAAGTATTGATACTTACCTCGTTCGTAAAAAAGAGGAATTAACGGAATATCATTTCAATAACGAAAAATTGATGTTCTTGGAATATTTAGATCATGACTTATACGATGAGTTCACATGTGACCTCTACTATGGCAAAGATTATAGACTAAAGTGCATCGTACCCCGAAAAAGATTAGAGGTACGAGACGGCGAAGTATATAAGGCGCTGACCGTCGATAATTATTTAATACCCTATATAAAAGAAAAGTTAAGCTATATCGAAGGTGCCGTTGGCTGTCTGACCTCGCAATTTTTTAAACACAAAAGCGGATCTAAAATCTACGGTATTGAAATCAACCCGAGATTTGGTGGAGGTTTCCCCCTATCCTATCTCTCGGGTGCGAATTATCCAAAATGGATTATTCAAGAGTTTTTGCTAAATGCAGAAATCGAAGAGAATTTTGACACTTGGGAAAAAGACTTGCTCATGATACGCTACGACGACGAAATTTTGGTACATGGATATAAAGGTTGATGGCCGTTCGGTAATCGTTTTTGATCTTGACGATACACTGTATAACGAAATGGAATACTTAAGATCGGCCTACATACACATCGCAAAAAAACTAGATCCTCAAAACTGGCAGGCCCTTTTTGCACGCATGTACTCTCTTTTTAGGTCAAAAGAAGATGTCTTTGAATTTGTTTCCATAACATATAATGTCGATAAAGCAGTATTAATACAAGACTACCGCACACATGTTCCCATTTTACATCTGTTTGATGGCGTTCTAAAAACCATTCAGCAAATAAAGGAAAAAAATGGTAAAATCGGCATCATTACCGATGGAAGAAGTACTACCCAGCGCGTAAAGCTAGCCGCCTTGGGAATTTTAAAGCTCATCGATAAAATCGTAATCTCTGATGAAATAGGCTCTGAAAAACCCGATGAAAAAAATTATCAGGCTATTGAAGAGGCGTTTGAAAACTGTAACTATCTTTATCTAGCAGATAACTTAAGAAAAGATTTCGTTACACCGAATAACAGGGGCTGGAAGACTATTGGCCTGATCGATAACGGTCTGAACATGCATTACGATGGGCACAACTATTTTGGCGATGCCAATAGACCACAAGAATTCACAATGTCTTATGAAGACATAAATATTGTCTGAGAGAGCATTAGATTGAACGAAAAATAAAAGAGTATTTAGACTCTGAAGAAAAGATTTAATAATCAGTCTGTTTTCGGTATACAAAAACTAAACTTAGAATTTTCTTTAAAAATAGTATTAAGCAGTATTCGATAGAAAAACATGGAAATATATCAGAAACCAAAAATATACTGCATAGGTTCTAATCTTGAATCATACGAGTGCTTAAACTATCTGATTGACAATAAGTGTTCGATAGATACTTTGATAACTTTACCCTCTGGTCATAACGAGCATGTTTCCGATTATTACGACCTCCACGATTTTTGCAAGACCCACGATATTAATGTTATTGATACGACCAATGTAAATTCAAAAGAAACCCTAGTATCCCTTGAAGAAGAACACCCACATTACTTGTTCACTTTGGGATGGAGTCAAATTTTCAAGAAAGAATTCATAACATGTTTTTCTGAATTTGTTGTTGGCACACACCCTACAAAACTACCCCATGGCAGGGGTCGGGCTCCTTTACCTTGGACGATTCTTGAAGATTTAAGGGAATCCGCAGTTAGTTTTTTTAAAATAGATACAGGTATCGATACAGGAAAGTTAATTTTTCAGCGCGAATTTAAAATCGCCCCCGGAACCTACGTTAAAGACCTTTATGCAACGGTCGCTAAAGAACTTGGTTATGGATTTCACGATATTTATAAATCTATTGTTAATAACAAAACCATTACGTTCTTGACACAAGATGAAGAAGGAGCGACCATTCGTGGAAAACGCACTCCATCTGACGGTTTCATCAATTTCAACCAAACGGTAAACGAGGTGGAGAAGCTTGTTCGGGCGGTCTCCGAGCCTTATCCAGGGGCATATTGCTATTACAAGGATAAAAAAATTACGTTTTGGGAAGCAGAGACAGACACAGAAAATAAATATTCCGGGACTTTAGGGCAGGTTCTTAGAAAAAATAAGAAAGGAATCTTAGTTCAGTTTTCGGATGGAAGTCTATGGTTAAACCAACCTAGTATCGATAACAGAAAACCGGCCGATATGAAATTGTTTCGGGTTGGAGATAAATTGGGCTACAACATTCAGGACGAAATCTATAATCTAAAAAAACTATAAAAATAATGTTAGAGCTTTTTAACAAAATACTTGTAATCGCAGCACACCCCGACGATGAAATATTGGGCGTAGGAGGTACTATTCCACAACTTGCGAAAATGGGTAAACATGTCGATGTGCTCATTTTCACCGATGGCAGTAGTTCACAGTATTTCAACAACGATGCTATTCTAGAAGACAAATTTCATGAAGCCAAAGAAGCTAACGATGTTTTGGGTTCTCGAGTGTTACCCCGTTCAGATTTTCCAGATATGCGTTTAGACACCATTGCACACGTTGATAAAAATATTGCTTTAGGCAAGGTTATTTCTAAGGGGCAATACGATACTGTTTTCGTACAAGACAGAACCGATATTAACAAAGACCACAACGAACTGTTTGAAAGTACTTTGGTGGCTTGTCGCCCATACCCCGGACAAAATGTGAAACATCTATTATCCTATTACGTAAACTCATCGACTGAATGGGGAAACCTACTTAAAAAAGCTCCTTTCAATCCTAACGTTTTTATAGATATAACAACATCAATAGACGACAAACTAGAGGCTATGTCGAAGTATACAACAGAAATACGTGAATATCCGCATCCCCGTAGTATCGAAGCTATTCGTAATTCGGCCAAATATTTTGGCAATATGGTCGGCACCGAGTATGCTGAGCCTTTTCACCTAGTGTATGCGAGATAATTCGGTTAAAGCTTGACCTGGGCGCCGCCATCTAAAAGTTAATTGGAACATAAAGTATTGGTTTTCAAAACGGTCAGGTAAATTTTAAAACTACCGTCATATTTTTAAAAATCACCTTTTTTTGACCACCGTACAGTTCATCGATTTTTTCTATAATATTTTCTTAAATAACATCTAGAAATTGTATTTCACCGTATATATTTGCAGTTGAACCCTATAAAATAAGGAAAGTGTCTAGGACCCCGAAAAAATCTGGAAAGTCAGCTTTGAAGTTATGGATCGATGAATTAAAAGAGAATATGATTCTTTCTATTTATCAACGATCCCCAGTATTATTCATGTTATTCATCAGGTAACTAATTTTAAAGGCTAATTAATCCCCCTCCCCCGCTTGAGAACAATAAAACGTAAGTTAGAACGTTTTGCAAATCGTAAAGTACTTTTTATAGATTTATTCGACACGCTAGTTCATCGAACGGTACACCCAAATTATGCATTCCGTTTGTGGGCCAAGTTTATGGCTCGTGAGCTAGGCATTCAAATACCCACTGAAGAACTTTTTGCCATCAGAGCAGAATCCCTTTTTTTTGTAAGTGCTAAACAAAAACGACCTTCTCTCGAAGTTCGGTATGAAGACGTAGTAAAGGAAGTTTACATAAGACTATCAAACACTGATAATCTTTCAAACGTAACCTACAATCGATTCCAAGAGGTTTTTGAAAGAGCCGATTACGTCGCCGAAACTTCGGTACAGTTCAAAAATAAAGAACTAATTTCAATTCTTAAAGATTTTAAAGAAAACGGAAATCGTATCTATATACTATCCGACTTCTATCTTTCTAAAAAGGTGGTTTCCCAGATTCTCGATTTTCATGAAATATTGGATCTTTTCGATGATATTTTCATATCGTGTTCAGTTGGGGAAAGTAAAGAAAAAGGGGGACTCTACCCATTTGTTCTGAATCTGACGCACTCAAAAGCGAGCGCTACGCTAATGATAGGCGACAACAAAAAAAGTGATGTCCAGAACGCCGAGAAGTACCATATAGCCGCGCATCATCTCAAACATTTATCACATAAGATACGGAACAAGCGTAACCTTTTCGGAAGTGACGAAAACGACTTTAAAAAGATTTGTCAAAATGTTGAAAAAAGATGCACAAACAGTGAACATGCTTTTAGTAAGTATATTTTACATTTTTATTTTTTTACTGAAAGGTTGTATTTGAACGCAAAAAGGAATAACGTAAAAAATCTATTTTTTCTGGCTCGTGAAGGATCTTATTTAAAACGTTTGTTCGACTGCTATCAAGAAATGAACTTGTTCAAAAGTGAATCAAAAATACAAACACATTACCTAAAGGCTTCGAGACAATCTGCTACTCAAGTGGCGCTAAAACGGCTGATAGAAGAAGATTTTGAACAGTTTAGGGGGAGATTCGGGAAAATGAATTTAGAATATTTCCTGAACTGGTTTCCTTTCTCAGACCGTACAAAATCGCAAATCATAAATGAATTGCCTAATACTGGTGACGAAAATTCTTTAGATTTCTTTAAATCGGAAACTATGGGGTTCCTTAGAAATAATATTACATTTCAGGAAGCCTATGAAAAGAACAGGAAGAATCAAAAAATTGCTTTTAACGATTATCTCCATTCTTTCGGAACCAATATTGAAGAAGAAGGCATTAACCTAGTAGATGTTGGTTGGGGTGGTACAATGCAAGAAGGCATCTATAAATTTCTGGGGGGAGAAATACCCGTTACCGGCTATTATTTGGGGCTCAAAGAAGTATATAATATCGAAAAAGGCACCAAGCGATACGGACTTAATTTCTCTGTATACCCAAGTCCAAATTTCTCCTATGATATTTTAAAGGCCAATGGGCAGCTCTATGAGCAACTTTTAGCAGCGCCACACGGCAGTACCCTCTCTTACAGAGTTGGCGATACGGAATCACCTACTTTGGAATTTCACGAAGAAAATGAGAAAAATATTTTTGACAACTTCGTCGAACCGATTCAGGAATATATGTTTTTGGAGTTTATAGAACTATTCGACCAATTACGTCCCATCGATTACTCACAAACAATGGCGCAAGACTATCTTACCGATATGGCCCTGAGAACCGGTATTTTAACCAGTAAAAAGAAAATAAAGTTCATCAACCAATTATCGAAGGGGTTTTACCAGAATGTAGGCGAAAACAAAGTGGGTCTTACCTATGACCCAAAACAACTGAAAATCTCTAAATTGAAATTGTTCAAAGAATTCATAAAATCGCCAGAAAAGGTCTTTAAGTACTTGGTAAAAGTAAAACCGTTCTTATATGCAAAAGGGCTGTATTGGATTTCTTGGCCCATAAATTTAACGTATTATTATATCAAATTTAATTTTTGGTTCAAGAAAAAATGGTTGAATAAGGGCTTAGTATCTTAGTTATTTTTCAAGACACTATATTCTCTTTTGACCTTATTCAACCAGTTCAATTAATATTTGGTAATCACGAATTCTGACCTTCTATTGATTTGGTGCTTTTCTTCGGTACAATAGGTATTATCATCACATTCGTTTAATAATGCTTTCTCCCCATAGGCTTCATCTGAAAGCCTATTTTGACCGATTTCAAGGTTAATGAGATAAGCCACTGTTCTTTTAACACGTTTTTCGGATAACCAATCATTATATTCTGATGCGCCTCTTGAATCTGTGTGAGAAGTTATTTTTAACTCCAAATCAGGGTTATTATTTAAAATAATCGCTAGCCTTTCCAAAATATTCTTCGACCTCTTATCCAAAAAAGAAGAATTCAGCTCAAAATATACAAACCCTAAAGCATTGATTTCATCTAGTATACGTTGCTTTCTTTTATTTTCGGCATCGATTTTGGCTTTTTCAGCGGCAGCTAATTGGGCTCTTTCCTTTTCTTTGGCCAATCTCTCGGCTAGGGCAGCAGCTTCTTTTGCGTTGTTTACGGCGGCAATGGAATCTTGTGCACGCTGCTTTTGTTTTTCTAAAGCTTCCAGCATAGCCAGTTTTTCAACTCCCTTCTTTGATAAGTCTTTTTCAATACCGAATCGATAGACAATACCGGCAGCATGTTGTATATGGTTAGTGGCCTGATCATTCCCCATCGACCACTTACCCGAAGAGCTTAGATCAAGTCCCCACTGATCTGAAAACCATGTTCTAAAACCTACTACGGCATTGTAGGTTCCCCTAGGTTCGTTGTTTGCATCGGTGTACCCTAACCCTACTCCCAAATAGGGATCGAACCAAGACGTTTCACCAACTAGTTTATTCAAGTCGTATGAAAAGCGTGTATCTATCGATAGATACTTACTTTCTTCGAGATTTGTAACTCCATCTATTACCTTTCCTACTTTATATTTGTTATAGCTGCCAATCGCTTCCAAGCCGATACCGCTTTTAAAATACCTACCAATACTTACCCTTGAAGGATAGGCAAGAGCGTTCCATTGTGAATCGATATCAAATAGTTTACCCCATACATCTCCAGAGTCGTCAACAATATTATAGCCCAGACCGACCATCCACGAGCTGACAACGATACTATCTTTAGAGGTAAGCTGTAAATCTTCTTGAGCGTCAAGAAAATTAAAAGTGAAGCATAACAAAACAAATATACTTTTGGTAAAATTTTTCATAGGTTGTAAGATTTGGGTGTTCTCACCTACAAAGCTACGACCGTATTACCTACATAAAAGAAATATTGACTGAACTGCACTTATTTTCGTTGGAATACCACAAAAGCATCTAAAATAAACTTTTTATTGATTTTCTCGAATTATAACCTGCTTTTCAGTGAGCGGCATTTTGTAGACTGAAAAAGGACTTGTGATGGCAGAAGAAGTTGCTTTTACATCCATTTTTTTTATACCAATAACCAATGATACCCCAGTATCTTCCATCAAATAAAGTTCGGGCACTGAAGAGTCTTCTTGCTTTCCGGCACAGCGTACAATAACCATTTCTTTAGAGAAATCGATTTCGGGAATAGGTAATCCTGGTTTTCTTGTCTTATTTATCTTTGAATAGAACTTTTGTAAACTTTTTTCATCCCTTATAAAAAGCGTTTCGGCCTCATCGCTACCTGTATAATGATCACTAATTATCAAGCTCAAACGATTGTCATCATGCTCATTCTCCATTTCCTCTGTCTCCATAGCGCTCTTTTTCTGTCCGTTACAGGACAAAAAAATTAACATTAAACCTGTTACTACCCACTTCATATCAGCTATATGATTGGTCGAACCTACGTTTATAGGCCTTTTCATAAAGGTTTTCGTACAGCGGAAGCACCTTCAAAATATCGAACCGTTCTGCGGATTTTACGGAGTTTTCCTTGAACCTTTCCATGTTATCGTCGTCCCCTAATATTTTTAAGGCGTTTTCTGCCATTCCCTCGACATCGCCTACATCGCTTAAGAAACCTGTTACGCCTTCCAAATTAACTTCGGGAAGACCTCCAGCGTTACTGGAAATGACGGGAACCCTATTAATCATGGCTTCAAGCGCGGCCAAGCCGAAACTTTCCGATTCGGAAGGAAGCAAAAACAAATCTGAGAAACATAAAATTCTGTCGATTTCATTACTGTTGCCCAAAAATATAACCTTATCGGAAATACCAAGGTCATCACAAAGCCTTTCGGCACCTTCTTTTTCTGGCCCCTCACCTACCATTACCAATTTTGCGGGTACTTCTTGCTGAATGCGATAAAAAACCTGAATCACATCCGGAATCCGCTTCACTTTTCGAAAATTACTGATATGGGTAATGATTTTTTCATCATCGTTCGCCATCAAAGAACGTTGACAGTCAGTAAAAGAGGTACTGTATTTATTTTTGTCGATAAAATTGGGAACGACTTCGATTTCCTTTTTAATATCAAAAAATTCCAAAGTACGCTGTCTCAAGTTTTCTGAAACGGAGGTCACCACATCAGATTGGTTGATACTGAACGTTACCGCCGGTTTATAAAATGGATGTTTACCGACTAAGGTAATATCTGTGCCATGTAGCGTAGTTATCATAGGAATATATATGCCCTCCTCTTCCAACATTTTCTTTGCCATGTAGCCGGCATACGCATGTGGAATTGCATAATGAACATGCAAAAGATCAATATCATATAATTTAATGGTATCTACCAATTTACTGGAAAGTGCCAATTCATAAGGCTGATAGTGAAACAACGGATATTCGGGTACGTGAACCTCGTGAAAATAAATATTGTTGTTCAGAAGGCCCAGACGTACGGGCTGCCTATAGGTAACAAAGTGAACCTCATGCCCGCGACCCGCGAGGGCAATACCTAATTCAGTGGCCACCACACCACTACCGCCGAAAGTCGGGTAACATACTATTGCTATCTTCATTAGTCAAATTTAATCAAAACCGTATAGTATGTCGGTATAAGGGTATCTTAATTTCAAGATTTGGAGGTTAAGGTTTCGTTAATGGGAAAGTGTTTCTGGTTTCAAGTTCTCTTTGTTTCAGGTTACCGGCTTTCCCAATTTAGAGATTATCAAAACTTTTATCTATTGCAGCAAGATAGATTGCTACACGAAGTTACACGCAAAAAAGAGAAATTTATAAAGGTGTCACTAATAGCGAATATGTAAAACGTAGTACAGAAATAGAAATATCTATATTCTATTCTTTCGGCTTTCTTTGAACTTGAGTTTGAACTTGTACTTCAACTCTTAGTTTTCTATTGCATCGTAGATTGCTTTCTGAATACGGGTTCGTAGCCCGGATTTAATCAATAGCGTATTTGACGACGATGGGTAAGTTCTATTTGAAAGAAAAACATACACAATTTCTTCTTCGGGATCCGCCCATGTGTACGTACCGGTAAAACCACTATGCCCAAAGCTCTTGCGCGATACACAACCGCAAGTCGGGCCTTTATCTTGTAATTGCGGTTTATCGAAACCTACGCCCCTTCTCACCTTTTTGTCACAGAAGTAACAGGTATTGAACTTTTTTACGGTTCTAGAGTCTAAAAAACGAGTGCCACCATAAAACCCTTCCTGTAGGTACATTTGCATAATCTTGGCAACATCGGAGGCATTACTGAAAAGTCCGGCATGGCCGCCAACACCGCCTTGCATGGCTGCACCCATATCATGTACGTAGCCTTGAACGGTTTCATAGCGGTAATATTTATCTTCTTCGGAAGGTACGATTCTATTTTTGGGAAATTTTTCCAAGGGATTATAGCTCGTATTAAAGGCACCGATAGGCGTATAGAGAAAATCGTTTGTAAGTTTATTAAGAGGTTCTTTTTTTACTTGTTCTATATACTTTTTCATCACATAATAGGCCACATCACTATAGCGGTATCGGTTAGATTTTAGATTTTGCCGACCAATGCGGTTGTAAATGGAATCTGTATAGGCATCCGTTAAATAAAGTTTGTCGGTTACCTTAATGGAATAACCATCCATAGGAGCTTGTCGATAGAATTCTTTTGATGGTTTACGGTCTTTATCCAAGGTATCAACATAAAAAGCTATCCATGCCGGAAGCCTTCCATAGTGGGAAAGGGCCTTTAGTACAGTTACGTTCTTAAGCTTTGAATCGGCATATTCGGGAATCAAATCTTGAAAGGTATCGTTCAAGGCGATTTCGCCATCTTCTTCCATTTTCATAACTATCGGCAACGTACCCAATATTTTTGTTATGGAAGCCAAATCGTAAATATGGTCTGTTGTAATACTGTCCTTTGAATTGTAGGTCGGTTTGCCAAAGCCTTTGTTGTAGACCACTTTACCCCTGCGAGCAATCAGTACTTGGGCCCCTGGAAACATTAGAGAGTCAAGACCGTGCTTCACCAAGCTATCGACCTCAGCAAGCTTAGTGGCATTAAAGCCGACCCTTTCAGGATAACTATAGCCCAAACGTAATAACGATTTTATTTGAAGTTGCGAATTTACCGGAAACTCTTGATGGGCGGTGACCGGCAATTTTCCCTTGGCGGGAATGGCACCAAAAATCAATTCTGCTGCCTTTCGTTGCGCTAATTCACTGTTTTGATAGGCTACCACTACCCCATCGATGTTTTTGAAAGAGGGCACATCCAGCAGCGCATAGGGCTTAGCGAACAATGAAAGTATAGTGTTCGAGCTGCGTACTTCGGCAATCTCTTGTAGCCATTCCAGCTCCTTCTTAGAGAACTTAAAGGATTTCCATGGGCTCGCGTTGCTTTTATGGTGTCCGATGATAACAAGGTTAAAATCTTCTAGCTTTTTTTTTAAGGTGGCAATGTCCTTACCATTTACTTGTGTTACTTTAATAAATTTGTTCAATTCTTCGACAAAAGGGTCGCTATTCGCATCTCCGAACTTTACATAAGCGATTTTCTTGTTTTCCAAACGCTTAATGCCCATTAAGTAATAATTATTCTTTAAGACAGTCAAAGCGTTCTCGATAGCTTCCTCATAAACCAAATCATCTTTCCGAGAATTGAGATCTTCGTAAAGGTTCTCAATTTCAACCGGCTTATACGTATTCAATCCTACCTTGTATTTGGCCATCAGTATTTTTTTTACCGATGCTGCCAATCGTTCTTCTGAAATTTTACCCTTATCGTAAGCCTTTGTCAGTTTTTCTTTTGCCTTTTCAACTTCTGTGGGCATTAATAGGATATCGTTTCCGGCCATAAAAGCGGCCAGCTCGGCATCTCCATTTTTCCCATGGTCGGTAACCCCTTTCATATTCAAGGCATCGGTAAATACTAGCCCCTGAAAGCCCATTTGTTCTTTTAAAAGGCCGGAAATTATTTGTTCCGACAACGAAGACGGAAGTTCTTTTTTCAGCTCTAGGGCGGGTACCTCTAAATGAGCGACCATTACGCTACTTAAACCGGAATCGATCAATTGTCGAAACGGATATAATTCGACACTATCGAGCCGTGCTTCTGTAAAATTTATGACCGGAAGGGCATGATGTGAGTCCGTCGCGGTATCGCCATGGCCCGGAAAATGTTTTCCGCTTGATAAAACGCCAGCCCCCTCCATGCCCTTCATGAAGGCTATCCCTTTTTGGGCGACGTTTTCCCTATCCTCTCCAAACGAACGATTACCAATGATCGGGTTCAGGGGATTTGTGTTAATATCGATATCAGGGGCAAAATTGATATGTACCCCTAAGCGCTTGGCGTGCACTCCAATACGTGCTCCTACTTTTTTAACAATTTTGTTATCTGTAATCGCTCCCAAGGTCATATTCCATGGGAAGGCATATGTAGAATCGAGTCGCATTGCGAGCCCCCATTCCGCATCCATACCGACCAACAATGGGGTTTTTGACGCTGATTGGTACTCGTTGGTCAATTTCGCCTGCCGCACAGGGCCGCCTGTCGAAAAAATGACCCCACCGATTTTTTCCTTTTGAATAAGAAACTTTATTTTGTCGGTACTCGCCTTATCTTGGTCCGAAGCTACCATAACCATAAAAAGTTGCCCTAATCTTTCATTTAATGACATCTCGCCGTACTGCGCATCTACCCATGATTTCTGTGCAATACTATCTCTAGAAACCAAAGGGTTTTTCTGTGCATTAAGACACATAACGGTTAAGAAAAGTAAGGGGAAAGCTTTAAAAAAATGCATAGTAAAATCGGTCTATGGCAATAACTAAAAACTAAAAAAAATATTGCACTTCATCGGATGTATATAATGAAATCAGTACTTTGTAATTCTTCTACACATACTGGGCTACATAAACCGGGCGTGCCAACTTTCGCCTGCCGGCACTTCCCAATGTTCTTCGTATTCTTGTTTATTGGCCACCAAATTATTAAAGACTATTGTATTTTTTGAGACCGCTTTTTGTCTGGCCATCTTTTTAAAGTCGCTCAGGGGTTTATAAGCTACATATTCACCCTGTTTGTACGAGACGTTCATTTTATCTAACAGTTCTACGTAATACTTTTTTTCAAGACGTAGCATAAAATGTACAGAGGCATCAATGGAACAGCCCGAAGCTGACGTTTGCGACTGGTCAAGGCCTAAAATGATAAATCTCTTGTACCTAATTTCGTAGCCGGCCTTAAGGTCGCTGCCATGCGCCGTCCAGTCGTTAACAAACGTATTCATTTCACTACGAATTTCCGTTAACTCCGTTTCGTTAAAAGAACGACTGGCCTGATAGATCCAGATTCGTGCAGTATCGGGCAATGTTTTAAAGTCTACTAACATTTTTTCAAATTTCAAGTTCAAATTCAAGTTTAAGCGCAATGTGTTTGGTGTTTAGTACCTGAAATTTAGAATTCTAAACCTATAAGTCTTCGGCCGAAGCGATCAACTCCGCAATATCCATTACGGCGATAGCCCCTTCTTTTTCTTTGTTCTTTACTCCGTCGGTCATCATGGTATTACAAAATGGACAGGCGGCGGCAATAATTTCAGGCTGGGTTTCCAATGCTTGTTCGGTACGTTCGATGTTTACATCTTTATCCCCTTTTTCAGGTTCCTTGAACATTTGGGCTCCTCCAGCTCCGCAGCACAAACCTTTTTGCTTACAGCTTTTCATTTCGATAAGTTCGGCATCTAACTTTCGAATTAGATCCCTAGGGGCTTCAAAAACGTTATTGGCCCTCCCCAAATAGCAGGGGTCATGGTAGGTAATACGCTTTCCTTTAAATTTTCCGCCTTCCAAAGAAATTCGTCCTTCTTCTACAAGTTGCTTCAAGAATTGTGTGTGGTGTATAACTTCATAATTTCCACCCAAGCCAGGATATTCGTTCTTGATCGTATTGAAACAGTGTGGGCAAGCCGTAACCACCTTTCTTATTTCGTAAGCGTTCATAACCTCTATATTGGTCACTGCCTGCATCTGGAAAAGAAACTCGTTGCCTGCACGCTTTGCCGGGTCACCGGTACAACTCTCTTCTGTACCCAAGACTGCGAAAGAAACATTCGCCTTATTCAATAACTGAACAAATGCCTTGGTTATTTTTTTCGCCCTGTCATCAAAACTTCCTGCACAGCCAACCCAGAATAGCACTTCTGGCTTTTTGCCTGCGGCAAAAAGTTCTGCCATAGTCCGGACTTTCAGTTCTTTAGCCATTATTCAAATTTCATGTTCAAAACTCGGCACTTACCACGAAATGCCTATTGACTTATTCTTCTTTCGCCCAATTCAACCGATCCATTTGATTAAAAGGCCAAGGAGCACCATTATTCTCTACATTACCCATCATATTATTCAAATCTGTCGGCGCGGCGGATTGTTCCATAACGAGATACTGGCGCATATCCATAATTATGGAAAGCGGATCAATACTAACAGGGCAGGCTTGCACACACGCATTGCACGTTGTACAGGCCCAAAGTTCTTCACGAGTAATGTAATCGTCTAGCAACTGTTTTCCGTCTGCCACAAATTCACCTTTATTGGTCTCTATATTTTTTCCGACTTCCTCCAATCTATCCCTTGTATCCATCATTATCTTCCTTGGAGACAACTTTTTACCGGTCTGGTTCGCAGGACATTCATCGGTACAACGACCACATTCTGTGCATGTATAGGCATTCAACAATTGCACCCAGTTTAAGTCTGCAACATCGGAAGCTCCGAATTTTTCAGGATCAGGCGCATCCTCGGCAGGAGCTGCAAAAGGATCCCCAGAAGGATCAAGCATTAATTTCACCTCTTGGGTGACCGCATTTAGGTTCTTAAACTGACCTTGGGGATTCAGCCTCCCATAATACGCATTCGGAAAGGCCAGTAGAATATGTAGGTGCTTCGAATAATAGAGATAGTTCAAAAAGAATAGAATGCCTGCAATATGGAGCCACCAGGTGGTCCGTTCTATCAAAATTATAGAGGAAATCGACATCCCTTCAAAAAAAGGTTTAATAAACTGACTTACTGGGAATAGACCTGCTTTCGTGTAATGCACAGCATCTAATTGCTGCAATTGATAGTCGGCAGCATTCATTGTCAAGAACAATGTCATCAAAACCAATTCGATATACAATATCAGGTTTCCGTCTTTTTTGGGCCATCCCTTCATTTCGGGTTTTATGAATCGTTGTAAACGAATGACATTCCTTCGAATCCAAAAAGCGATTACTGCAATAATGACCAACAAGGCCAAAACTTCGAACGAGGCAATTAGTACGTCATATAATGTTCCGAGGGGAGCAAAAATACGATGAGTTCCGAGCAGACCGTCAATAATAATTTCAAGAACTTCGATATTAATGATAATAAAACCAACATACACGATTACGTGAAGTAATCCTGCGATGGGCCTAACCACCATTTTTGTCTGCCCAAGGGCAATTTTAGCCATATTTTTCCAACGCAGGGAAGTATTGTCCGAAACATCAACATCTTTTCCCAGTTTGATATTTCGTGAAAGCCGTTTTAAGTTTCTAGCAAAAAAGCCAATACCCGCAATCAGTATTATAGCAAATAAAATATTTGGCAGGTATTCCATTTATTGTTTTGGTTGTTCTTGGGGCATAGTTGCGGGATCGTCTTCCGGAAGTTCGTAGTCTCTCTGCTTCTTTCCGAAAACCGACACGTTTACATAGCGTTTGGGGTTCAAACGAAAATCTTGGAGCAATAGGTCCAATTCTTTTGAGGCACTATTTAGGTTAACGTATAACTCTTCGTCTTTCATCAACTTGCCCAAAGTGCCATCACCATTCTCTATCCGGCCTATCAAACTGTTCAAATTGGATATCGTCGACTCCAGACTGGCCAAGGTTCTTCCCAAGCCGGCATTGTTGATCGAATCGGAAAGTTTAGCAAAATTAGAAGTGAGTTCCTCAAAATTTTTAAGCGAACCTTCTATTTTGGTCTCGTTGGTATTCAGGATTCGATTGAGTACTTCGGCACTTTTTTGAAAACTTGCTACCGTAGTGTTGAGCCCACTTAAGGTCTCTCTCAAATCTCTTTTGGCCTTATCGTCTAAAATCGTGTTTACGTTAATAAATAGGGAATCAGCGTTGGTAACGGCTCCCTCAACCTTTTCTTGTAACGGAGTAAGTTGCTTTTGAAGCAATTGTGTTAGTCCCAGTTGGGTACTACTTGGTAAAGTGTCGCCAGATTTTCCCATTGGTGACCCATCGAAAACGGGCTTTATCTGAATACCCTTTCCACCAATAATACCGGTATCGTAGAGTTCTGCGGGGCTTTTATTTGAAAAGCTAAAATCATTCTTTACAAAAAGAGTGACCACCAGATTACCGCTTTGGTCTTTAAACTTGACATTTGTTACATTACCGACTACGTAGCCGTTTATAGTTATAGGGGTGCCTACCTGCAATCCACCGACATCTTTGTAGACGGCGTATAGTGTTCTACCGTTTTCGAACAACGGTGAAGATTTTAAATAACTAAAGCCTAAGATGAACAACAGAATACCGCCAATTACAATGATTCCTGTCTTGATTTCTCTGGATAATTTCAAAAGAATCGATTTTGGGTTAATAGCGACTGCTTAAAATCTACTGGTTCTAAACAAAATTAGAAATAAAATATGGAAAGAGATCAGTTATTATGCCGAAACCTATTTCAGACTTTCCTTAAAGGAAATTCGTTCTCCGTTTCGATAGGCCACGATGAATGACGTGGGATACCCGTTGATATCGGCGTTGGACTTCATTATTTTAGCCTCTTCCAGCGATTTCGTGCTTCCGTAGACATATCTATATAGATTCTTATACGGTTCTTTAGCCACACGGTTTAATCCATTGAAAGATTCAGGTCGCAAAGGAAGGTTTTTGGCACTTGCCATTATCTGAACTTTGTAAACAACATCGCTCTTAGTCACAGCTTTCTTAGTGGCTGCAAGAGAAGGAGATTTTTCGGGATCTATCTTTACAATCTCAGATTTTGAGGGTTCGCCCGTCTCCGTTTTGGCTTTTGCCTCTTCAATAATCTGCGCTGCCTCTTTTTCCGTAGAAACACTAATGGTTTTTTCTTCTAGTTTGGCTGAGGAGTCTATAGCATCTTTGCTTTGAGATACCTCGGTAGAAGCCGGAATAATTTTTTTATTTTTTTTGGGCACTTCTTTTTTAGGTTTCCCTTTCTTCGGAATTTCCTTGGGTTCAGGAGCATCAGGAACAGTATTCATGGCAAAATCGGCCATGTTGGCAATGGCATTTTGCTTGTAAGTAATGATAGCCTCAGCGATAGAGGTGCCCATTTCAATTTGTCCCTTCTTTGAATTGAGGTAAGCCCCTTCCTCTTTATTGGTGAGAAAACCGGTCTCCACCAGCACACTGGGCATTACGGTCTGGTGCAAAACAATGAATCCCGCTTGTTTTACTTTACGGTTGTTACGCTTTAATTTTTCAGAAAAATTATCCTGTATTGCTTTGGCCAAGGCAATACTGTTATCTAAGAATTCTTCCTGCATAATGGTAAGGCCGATTACCGATTCGGGTGAGTTGATATCGTAATCGGCATAACGACTTTGGTAATTATCCTCTAAATAAATTACCGAATTTTCTTTTTTGGCAACTTCAAAATTTTGTTTGTTGGCATGCAAACCCAATACGAAAGTACCAGCTCCATGGGCATTCGACCCATGCGAATCACAATGTACCGAAACAAAAAGGTCTGCGTTGGCCCTGTTAGCAATCTCTCCACGAAAGTAAAGGTCAATAAAAGTGTCGTCTTTGCGTGTATAGATTACTTTAATATTGGGGTTCTTCTCTAAAATCGCACCTGCCTTCAAAACAATGCTCAGCGCAATATTTTTTTCGAAGTAGCCGTTTCCAAGATTTCCAGGATCGTGACCACCATGCCCGGCGTCGAGAACCACCGTAAATTTATCGCCATTTTGTTTTTCGGCACTACTGTTGTTGAACGAAGTAAGCGACAACATCAATATCGCGATCGGAAGGAAAAAAAACCGTTCAACACACGCATTCATACTGTATTTTGATGCCTTCATTATGGTTAAATTTATGGTAACAACCTGTAAGGGGAACAAAAAATATATGTAAGTTTGGGCTCCCGATGCCAAGCCAAACGGTTACAAAAATAGGATATATAGCCTTGCAATCAAACAAACATCATTTACTTTTAATGGCATTACTTTTTGTCTACGCTATTTCGGCCGTCGCTCAAGAAGACGGTATAATACCCTTGCCTATAAAAGCTGAAAAAGACACCATCATTGCTCCGCTCTTTCCAAATCCGGTTAAAAGAGACTCAATTCTGAACGATTCTACACGCACTGATTCTATAAACCGAACGCCTACATTGCTACTCGACAAAATCAAATATAAGGCCAAAGATTACGTAAAGCTGAGCCAAAAAGACCAAAAAATCTATCTCTACAACGAAGCCGAAATCTTATATCAGGATACCGAACTGAAGGCAGGCATTATCATTCTAGACTACGTGAAGAACGAAGTCTACGCTGGCCGCATGAAAGATTCTTTAGGCAACTATACCCAACTCCCCTATTTTAAACAAGGTGATAATGAGGTTCGCCCCGATAGTATCCGTTTTAATTTTGATACGGAAAAAGCACTTATATTCAATTCACGCACAGAGCAACAGGCCGGTTTGGGGCAATTGGGTAGTGATGCTATGAAAGTATATGCGGAGGTTACTAAAAAAGAGAACGATTCAGTATATTTTATGAGTGAGGCTAAGCTCACGACCTCAACAGACACTATAAACCCAGATTACTATATTCGACTTCGTAAGGCTAAATTTGTACCCAAAAAGAAGGTAATTGCCGGGTTTAGTAATCTTTATATTGCAGACGTACCTACACCTATTGGCTTGCCTTTCGCTTATTTCCCCTTAACTGTTGGCAGAACGGCCGGGCTTATGATGCCGACCTTCGGAAATGACCCGGATCGAGGATATTTTTTGCAGAACGGGGGGTATTACCTACCCCTTGGTGAATACGCCGACCTATTAGTTACAGGAGATTTTTACACCAATGGCAGCTATGGTTTCAGAACTGCGAGTATCTATTCAAAACGCTATCGTTACAGAGGTAACGTGAATTTCAGATACGAGAATCTTGTGACAAGCCAAAAAGGGTTCGACGATTACAGTAATAGTAAAGTTTGGAATATACAACTATCACATAACCAAGATCAAAAGGCCAGCCCAAATTCACGATTTTCTGCCTCGGTAAACCTAGGAAGCAGCTCGTATTACCAAAATTCTTTGAATCAGGTCAATCTACCTTTGACGCAGAACAACAATCTCTCCTCATCCGTTTCATATTCGAAGACATTTCCGAATTATCCTTCGGTAAATATGAGCCTAACGGCAACCCATTCTCAAAATACAAGCCCGGATGCGCGTGAAAATCCTGATTTTGACAACATTCAGATGACCTTACCTACTTTTCAGGCCAGTGTAGAGCGTATATTTCCTTTTGTGAAAAGAGAGGGCATTAAAAAAGGAGTCATACAGAATATCAATTTCCAATATGACGTGAATGCGCGTAACCAGCTGACCACCAATGATGCGGATTTTTTAACAGCCGCCATGTTCGACAAAGCAAAGTTTGGAGCGAAACATCGAATACCAATAAGCACCAACTTCAAGGTCGCCAAATTTTTTAGTGTTAGTATGGGCGGAAGTTATGAAGACGTATGGACGCTAGAAACCTTCACGCAAAGTTATGAGCCTGGTGTGGGCGACGAAAACGGACAGGTCGTTAGAGATACCGTGCCAGGTTTCGATCGTTACAACAAATACAATATGAGCGCCAGTATCGGCACTACAGTATATGGAACTTTTAATTTTGGAGAAGATAAAAAAATACAGGCCATAAGACATGTTATGCGGCCTTCTTTAAGCTATGGATATGCCCCTTCTTTCGACCAGTTTTATGATGAATACTTAAATAGCGATACGGGCGAACTGGTGCAATATAGCCGCTTTCAAGGCACATTGAACGGAGCACCTAGTTTGGGCAAATCGAACAGTCTAAGCTTTTCGTTGGCCAATACGCTTGAAGCTAAGGTGACAGATAAGGATTCAACGGCCCTAGAACCAAAAAAAGTGCCCATTCTTAGTAATTTCAATCTTTCCACTGGTTATAATTTTGAGTCGGATTCACTAAAACTGAGCCCTTTGCGGATAAATGGAGGTACCAATGTCTTAGACAATAAAATGACCATCAACTTCTCCGCTAGCTTAGATCCTTATGCCCTCGACAACAATGGAAGACGCATAGAAAAATTTAATATTGACAATGGCGGAAGCCTTTTTCGTTTGACCCAGGCTAATATCAATATTGGCTATTCCATTGACAGTGAAACCTTTGGAAAGAAAGAAGGAAAAGAAGAAGAAGAAGAAAAAGAGCCCGGCGCGTATGACTACGTGGCCCAAAGTGGGGGTCGTGATGATGATTTATTTGGTAAGGCAGATAATTTTGACCGCCGTGTACCGGGTGATGAAAATAATAAAGACGGGGACATCGAAAACCCACCATACGCCGCAAGAATACCTTGGAATTTTCGACTGGCATATTCGGCAAGTTATATCAATTCAGCTCGCCAAAGCGAGTTTAGCAGTCACTCGCTTATGTTCACGGGGGATATCGAACTCTCCCCGAGATGGAAAGTCGGCGGGTCTTCGGGTTATGATTTTAAGAATAAAGGGTGGACGTTGACACAATTGCGCTTTGAGCGCGACCTCAAAAGTTTTAGAATGAACTTTAGTTGGACGCCTTTTGGAACATACGAACGGTGGTATTTTTTTATTGGCCTCAAAAGTTCCATTCTTAGCGACGTAAAGTGGGAAAACAGAAGTCAGCGATAACGTAAGATTTCGAATCTCTGGTTTCTGGTTTCAAATGTATTTGCCAATACTTCAAAACATATAAATTTTCGTAACTAATCAGTATTTGATTTGAGGCTGTAATTTAGCAATAAGCGTCAATGCTTCCACTACGTTCATACCGTTTTTGATTGATGTATCTATAACCGATCTTATCTTGGCGAAGTTCTTGGCAGTTCTTTCTGTCTTGAACTGTCCCGATATTTTTTGTTTCACCTTCACATTACGTATCGCCCTTTCGGATGCATTATTGTCCGAGGGTACATTTTCGATGAAAAGAAAAGTAAACAGTTGTTGTCTTTCCCTTCGCATACGTTTATAAAAAGTATGTAGCTCCTTATCCTTTTTATCGGGAGGTCTATCCAAAAGTTCCTGTAATAGCATGACGGTTTTGGTTCTTTGTGTTTTGGTATTTTGACCGGTATCCTTGTTTGCGAGTTTCATGGCATGGTATAACAGTTTTTTGAAATCATGGCCCCAAGTGTTATCCCTATATTTTTGGTTTAGATAGTTCAGGTGTCTTAGTAGATGTGGCAGGCAAGTCTGATGATGTAGTGCCGTGGTTCCGCTCTGCGCCCTCCATCCGTCATGTACTAGGGTCGCTTTAGGAAAGCCGTTGGGAAAGTTGGCATCTATGGCAGCCTTTCCTCTTGATGGGGAATGTGCTATATAAGTCAACTCGGTGGTTTGCCATGTCCAGAACCAATGCTTGTTCGCGTTAACTTTTACTCCGGTCTCATCTGTTCCGATTACCTTTGAAAGGTTGATCCGTTGTTTAATGATATTGTATAGGGGGGTTGTTTTGTTTGCAAAACGGGTTAGCAGGCAATGGATACCACCCTCGCTAATATTGATGTTAAATACATCGTTTATCATTTCCCCCATTCTCTTGAAAGGTAAGTATTGCCTTGCATGGAAGTAACCGATAAGACCTTCGATATTATGCCCATAACTTACTGGTGAACCTACTCCTTTGGGGAAGTCGGCAACAGTACGGCAACCGCAGCTACATTGACCAACATAGGAACGGTATTCTGTACAAACGGCTTTTATAGGTGGGATATCCACAACCTGCCGAGAACGTTCATTTGTCAAGGCTGTGTTTTTAAGCGATGCACCGCAACCACGACAATAATCAGGACGAA
>RCNB010000747.1_pt1 | contig 23464 bp, 17 predicted proteins | sample 2041321 | NCBI WGS metagenome assembly RCNB01 (sample SAMN09708232, study PRJNA481090) | Marine sediment metagenome, whole genome shotgun sequencing project. | reverse complement strand
ATATAGGTTGCCGATTTTGACCATACCGGAAAGGCATGATCAAAATCGGCATCGTGGGAGTTTTTTAAAATTGCTTTTCTCCGGGTTTAGTTTTGTTTCAAAAGAAATGTAACAGTAATCGTACTCTCTTTACTTCCTTTTGGAAACGGAAACTGAAGGGTTTTGAGTTTTTGAATAATGCAGTCTTCAAGTGTTTTGACCTTCTTTGTTCCTTCAATCCTGATCACTTTTGTCACCCGGCCACTGGAATCGACAGTTAATTTAAAAGTAAACTCTCTTTTTGTATTCCACTTCCCCCAGGGCTTCTTGTCATAGCATCGGTTTATTGAGGGACCAAATTTTTCAAGTATTTTTATAATTGCTTCTCTTTTCAGTCCTCCGGTTACAGAAATTTTACCTAATTTACTATGAATCCGTTTATGTTCCTCTTTGTCTGAAAGGGTCCCTGAAGATAAAGGATCATCCTTTTTAGATTCGCAGCTTTCTTCCTTTACTTCCATCGGTTTGTTTTTGCGAACCATTAAAGATGGTGAAGCTCCAAGGGTTGAGATTCCTTTTGCCCTGTAAGATTTTCCTCCTACCGCATAATCGGAAACACCCTGGGGCAGAGGTAGAGGCTGTTTTACCGTTTGAGCTTTACCGTCTTTTAGCCGGATCTGCGTATCGATGGCAACAAATGAAGTATATTGGGTTAAAAGGTTATAGGTTAAGCCAAGACTTGTTACCTCTTTTACGCGCTCATCCTGGTGGCTCAACCGATTATAATCGGATAGAAGTGCAATACGGTGCCTTGCCCACAAATAACGAAGAGCTGAGTTTGTTTGCAATGGCTTTACATCGGCTACATTTAATTTTTTCCTGTAAGTGCGATCTCCGGCAATTCCTTTTACAAGTATATTGCCCTGCGGCCTGCCGCGCCACTTGCCAAAAAGTATAACTGGGCGCTGGGCCATTACATCAGGAATGCTTGGCGGTTCAATATCGTAGGCTTTAAATTTGTTAAAATCCACTGTGATTCCGGTTAAAACCGGCGATTCAATGAGCTTTCTGAACTTTGCAGCCTTTTCTCCTGCTTCATCAGGACGGGTAATGATAAATGGTTCTCCCATACCAACTCTTGCCATACCTTCGATAAGATGACGGTTTACACTCGATCCTATGCCAAAGGCAAACATATTGGCATTACCGAGATTGTTTCGAATCAGATCAAAAGCCTCTTTTTCAACAGAGACATAACCGTCGGTGACAATTACTACGCTACGGGAATAATCTTCTGTGCCTTGAAGAGATAATGCTTTTTTCAATGCCGGAAGCAATCTGGTTCCTCCTCCTCCCCGCTGGCGGTCAATAACGTTGATTGCATGATTGATGTTCTTCTGAGTTGCAGGCAAAGACTTTTCCGACATTACAGTTGAACCGCCTGCAAACAACAAAACGTTAAACCTGTCGGATGGACGAAGATTGCCGATTAGATCTTTAAGAAGTTTTTTGGATATATTTAAAGGGAAACCGTTCATAGATCCTGAAACGTCAACAATAAACATATATTCTCGTGGCGGTATCTGGTCCTTTTTTACCCGTTTGGGGGGTTGAAGCATTAGCAGGAAAAAGTTTTCCTTTTCTCCCTTGGAAAGAAGAAGCCCTGTTTCTATCTTACCGCCGGCAAGCCGGTATTTTAATATGAAATCACGGTTGCCGCCAAATTCTTCAGACGAGTTAAGCCTAATTGATGCAAAATTTGATCCCTTATATCGGACATCGACCTTGTGTGTTTCACAACTGATGCTCTGGATTGGAAGACCTGCCGCAAGGTCCATTTTCATATCAAAAGTATATGGCGCAGATTCACCCTCATGAAGATACGGATTTGCCGTCCAGTTTTCAGATGATCCTGTTTGTTCTGACGGCTGGTCAACATAGCGAGGGCCCACAACCGTCGGATAAACAAACTCGTAAACAGCATCTGTGGGGACCAGCAACTCGGTATATTTAAGCTCCACCTTTATAACATCTCTTGGCAAAATATTTGCCACATTCATCTGGAATACATTGGGTCGCTGCTGCTCCAAGAGCGATGCGCTCTTACCGTCCTGCTTTGCCTGCTCATATTCACGCCGTGCTTCCTCACGTTCACGAATATTTGCAGTAATGACACGCTCTCCTATGGTCATTTTCATCCCATAAACTGCGGCCCTGGTGGATGCGGGAAACACATAAATAGCCTCTAAGGGCTTGTTGCCTTCATTTTTATAAACCTGTGTAATAATGACATCAGCAATAACACCTGAAATATTTACTTTTGCCGAAGTCGATTTCAGCGGCAACCGGTCTGTCTCAGGATCATCACTTTTCACGAAAAAATAAGGTGATCCTGCTTCCTTTTGCGCTAAAACGGTTTTTGCCACAAGCAGCCCAAGAGCTGCGATCATAATCGTTAATGTTATCTTTCTTAGTTTCATAGTAAACCTCCTTTTGTTTTTTGTTGTTTTTATCAGCTTAGACAAAAGGCAGGCAAAAAAGTTCCCAAAAAATATTATTTAAAACTGCGGTATCAGATCTTAGCATTGTTAACTTAGGTTTTTCGAGTGAAGGCGACTCTTTTCAAGTCTGGTAGAAATACGGTAGGGTCTTTGATATGTTGATACATTGAACAATTTCTGTTATAAAGAAAAGATAAAGAATTGATGCACCTTGCGTGGATCATCTTTCTTAATCTTGAATTCCACTGTAATTGCAGGGCGTTTTGAAACTGCCCTACCTGCGCCCTTAATACCGGCGATTTGTCCTTGTTTCGTCATACACTTTCAACGAGTTCACTATAGTTATGAAAATATGCCAAAAATGTGGCCAAATGGTTGCCGAGGAGATTTTATCCTGCCCTTCTTGCGGGAACGAAGTTGTTGAAGGGAGAAAATATATAGATGAGTATCAAATTGTAGAGGTTCTCCACGAAGGCTTCTCCAGCATACTATGCCGTGCGGTTAAGGAAGGCATGGATGATCCAGTAATGATTCGCATTTTCACGTCCCAATCCGGAGTCGATGAGAACATAGCAGCCCGGCTACAGGAAGAGCTTGAGGAACTTAAGAAGCTTCCGGAAAATTATTTCGTAAGACATCTGGAAATACGGAAATCTTCCGATGGCCTTTGGTACAGGGTCAGCGAATGGATTGATGCAGAGGCCTGGGGTAATTTATTGGCCTCCGGTCGTCTCCAGGATTATCGAATAGCTTTCAAACTTTTTTACAAGATAGCATCAATTCTCGAGGGTCTTCACCAGATCGGACATTTTATTCCCCACCTTATTTTAAATGACATTATTATAATCAAGGACGACAACGAAGATCTTGAAGTCAAAATAGATTACAAACTTTCCCGATTTCTTGACCCACAAATGGATCAGTCTCCCCCAATGTTAAAGAAGCTTCTTACCAGCCATCCGGATATTTTTAACCAGCGCCCCCTCGATTTCAGGAGTGGTATATGGTCTTTGGGCAAAGTTTTCGTGGAAATTCTTGCGGCTGACTATGAAATCAAAGATTTTCAGGCTAAAATTGATGAATTGGAGCTCCCCCATGATGCTAAAGTTCTGCTTAAAATCATGTTGGCTGACGATCCTGATCTCAGGCCACAGTCTATGGCAGAAGTGGCTGAAAACTTATCGCAGATAATAGAGAAGAAGATTGAAACAATACCGTCTCCGGTACGTGAAATTAGAGGGCTTAAAAAAAGGATAAGCCTTCTGGTACTGATTATGGCTTTGCTGCTTGTGCTTGGCATATTGGCGTGGCTCTATTTTCCTTTCAAAAATCGAAATAGCGAGGTGATCCTTGAAGATTTCGCCAACAGGTATGCTTCATCAGTAGCTTTTGTTCTATCCGATTACTGGTTGGAGGATGGGAAAGCTTATTTTTACCGTAATCGAACCGAAGGAACTGCCTTTCTGGTGGATAAAGAAGGCTACCTGTTGACGAATCGCCATGTTGCCTGCCCATGGCTGGAGGACAATAACCTTTATGCAATTATTAACAGGCTAAGGCAACTTCAAAGACCTGTTCGCTTAGGATATCGGATATTTTTATGGTTTGAAGGGGAAAAAGCCTTTAAACGCCTGCCTGATTTACCAGGCAGCCCCGATTTAGAAGATATTTATTTTGTTGAATCGGCTTATAGCACTAATGGAGTTTCTCGGCTGACCATAGCAGGAGTTGCAAAACCGCCGGTTAAGACCTGGCAACTTATCAAATCTCCCCTTAAGGATGACTTCGCCGTCCTAAAAGTGGATCGTCTGCCTGAAGGACTGGAACCCCTGCCCATTGACTATGAAATGGAAGCGCTGAAGATTCAAAAACTTTCACCGATTATTACACTGGGCTTTCCACTCGGCAGCCGCACACAGGCAAACACAGTTAACGTCAGTGTGACGAGGGGGCATGTACGCCGAACATTTGAAAATATGCTTCAGGTTGACACTTCAATACACAGGGGTAACAGCGGTGGTCCGATTATCGATACCAGCGGCAAGGTTATTGGTATCGCCTCAAAAGTGGCTGTGGACTATACCGCTGGCCCCATGCCGGTAATGACTCTTTTGCCGGATATAGGGATGGTACTGCCCATCACTAAGGCTGCGGCCTTTCTTAATGAATTGAAAGCCGGACAAACAAAATGGAACGGCGTTTTGGATCTATCCGTTGATATCAAAATAAAGCAGATTACCGATTTAGCCCGTAACGGGCAATGGGATAAAGCCAGAGCGCTGGCCGATAAGGAACTAAAGGTAAGTTTTGATCCCATGCTGGTTATGGCAGCAGGAATGATGCACTTTTGTTCAGAGGACTACCAGGGGGCAAACCATCTTTTCGGTCAAGCCTTATCAATGGATACAGAAAATAATAATGCAAGGTTAATGCTTTTTTTAATCGATTGGTTGAAAGACCGGTCGGCTGTAAGCCCTTATCGTCAGGAATTAATCGCTTTGGACTGGCGATCGCCCTTTGAGTTTTATGGTTATCTGGTACGAGTTCTGGAAAAACTCGTAAATGAAAAAGCAGCCATTAAAGGGGGATATTCCGAAGATGAGAAAAGCTGGCTTTATTACATCATAAGCCTTATTCGCCTAAAACAGGGAGACCTGGCAGATTCCGAGATGCTTCTGAGAAAGGCTGTATTGGCATCTAATAACGAAAGTTGGCCTTATTTCCTTTCTATTTCCAAGCTGGAACAGGTTCAGCGAAAAAGGTTGGCATCTTTACGAAAGAAAGCCAAAAGGGTTGAATATCAAGCTGGTATAAAGAGGTTTTCCCAGACGATAAAGAAAGATCATACCATTAAAAAAGAACGGCTTGAAAAGCTTGCACCGCTTATTGCGAAACTTAAATTAAATTCCATAACTCCAGGGGATAAGCGAGAGATATTAGAAGAAATCATGGAGATCGTTAAGATTAATGAAGCTGTTCTTGTAGGATTGGCCTATTACAGCGCTATGAACGAAGAATGGGATCTTGCCCTAAAGTATGCCCGGGCTTTCCTTGAAGTTGAAGGTAGAGAAAATGCAGGACGTTTAAGTATTGGCTTGCTGGAGCCCTGCATACTTAACCACATGGGCCGAAAAGATGAGGCGATTCAAAGACTTAAAGTATTTAGTGGTCAAACGAAAAATCAGTGGTACAGATATATTGCAAGATGCCTGCTGGGTGAAGAAACCGAGCAATCCATAGTGCAAAGAGCCGGCGAAAGCCCTGAATATCTTATTACCGCACATTGTGCTTTAGGGTTCTGGGCAGAAGGGTCCGGAGAAAACAAGAAAGCTTTAAAGCACTATAAAGAGGCTCTTGGATCGTATATGGATGACTGGCTTGAATACGAATTTACCATGGAACGGATCAAAAAGTTGAAATAGATTTTAAAACAAAGAGGGGGGACGGACGGAATTAAGTGACGTTCCTTCACCTGATGCACGCCAAAAGCTTATACGCGCGATACGGCGATCTCTTTGCCAAAATTTCGTGGTTTTTTCCGAATTCGCTTCATATTAATATCATAACACTTTTGACTTTCTTTCTATCTCCAGCTTTTTCAGGTCCTTGCGCATAATCTTTCCTGTGGCGGTCATGGGAAGTTCGTTGACGAATTCGATTTCCCTAGGATACTCATGGGCAGCCAGGCGAACTTTGACAAAATCTTTGATTTCCGCTCCAACCTCTGAGCCAGCCTTTATATCCGGTTTGAGCACAATAAAGGCTTTCACAATTTCGGTGCGAACTTCATCCGGACTTCCCACGACAGCTACCATGGCCACTGACGGGTGTTTCATCAGGCAGTCTTCGATTTCTGCCGGCCCGATCCGATAACCGGCACTGGTGATAACATCATCCTTGCGGCCGTTAAACCAAAAATATCCTTCCTCGTCTTTTTTAGCCAGATCTCCGGTTAAAAGCCAGTGACCGATGAATTTTTTGCGACTGGCTTCCGGGTTTCGCCAGTACTCCAGAAACATGACAGGATCGGGACGCTGTACCGCGATCTCCCCAACAGTTCCATCTTTCACCGGAGTACCATGTCCATCAACGACACCAACCACATGACCCGGGATGGCTTTTCCCATGGACCCGGGACGGGTTTCCATGATTTCCGCACAACAGCCTACAATGAGGTTGCACTCGGTTTGCCCGTAAAACTCATTGATGGTTAAACCCATGACGTCTCTTCCCCAGTCAAGCAGCTCTTCTCCAAGGGTTTCGCCGCCGCTTCCGATGCTGCGCATGTTGTATCTGTGGCGGCTTTTCGGATCTTTCACCTGGCGCATCAGTTTTAAGGCCGTGGGCGGCATAAAGGCATTGCGTATTTTGTGTTTGGCAATCAGATGGAAGGCTGCCTCAGGATCAAATTTTTTGGCGCGATGCGCCAGAACCGGTATGCCGTGATGCCAGCTTGGAAACAACACATCGATTAAACCGCCGATCCAGGCCCAGTCTGCCGGTGTCCAGAAAAGATCATTCTTTTTCGGAAAGAAATTGTGAGGAAACTCGACCCCAGGCAGATGCCCCAGAAGCGTACGATGGGCGTGGAGGGCACCTTTGGGAGGACCGGTGGTGCCAGAGGTGTAAATAATCATTGCCGGATCATCGGCCCGGGTAATCACCGGCTGAAAATCTGAAGATCCTTTCTCAACCAGCGCCCAAAATCCCTGCACATTTTCATCTTTATTATCGCCAGTCACCAGGATGGTTTTCAATTCAGGAAGATTATCCCGGATTTCATTTATCTTGTGCAAATTGGCCGCATCCGTTACAACGGCCTTGGACTCGCTGTTAGACAGGCGATATTCCAGGGCATCAGTGCCGAACAGAGTGAAAAGGGGTATGGCCACAGCACCGACCTTATAGGCCGCAATATGACTGAGGGCTGTTTCAGGACACTGCGGCAGTAAAATCCCTATGCGATCACCCCGGCCGATACCGGAGGCTTTAAGACCATTGGCCAATCGATTGGATAGCTGCATAAGGTCCCAAAAGGTATACTTTTTGATTTGTCCTTTCTCATCCTCATAGATTAAGGCAAGACGGGAACGCTGATGGGCCCATTTATCACAGATATCAATACCGATGTTGTAAAATTCGGGAATTTCCCATTTAAATGTATCATATACGTCTCGGTAAGTCTTTCCAGATTTTAACACGTCGCAATTTCCTTGTTTATTTAGAAGTGGTTTCAACCCAGCTCAATCTTTCATTATTTAGAATGACAAAAATCCAAAACAGTTGCGATACCGGCTGTTTCACATTTCTTTTAAAAATTCCCTGATAGCCTGATCTCTAATCTCATGGGGTTGAAAGACAATGCCGTAATGATTGCTTCCTTCCACATCAAAACGCCCGGCATCGTGGATTTCCCGGGACATTTTTTCAACAACTTCTTCCGGCAAGAGGAGATCATCCAGACTAAAAAGACCATTGGGCGGACGTAGGATTAGAACCTTGCACTTTAATTGTTCGCGCTTAACGGGCCTCCCAATAAGGTTCTCTTAATTCCCGCTTTAAAACTTTACCCAGGGCGTTTCTGGGAAAGTCATCGTAAAATTCCAACCTGGAGATTCGTTGATACTTGGCCAGCTTGGGGTTGACCCACTCCATAAGATCCTCTTCCGAGATTGCCGTGCCTCCCCTGGGAATCACCATGGCCATCGGTGTTTCTCCCCATTTCGGGTGTGGGATGCCGATGACGATCGCATCTTGCACCGCCGGATGACGGTTTAAAACTTCTTCTATGTCGCTGGAAAAAATGTTGATCCCCCCGGAGATAATCATATCCTTTTTACGGTCAAGCAGGTAAAGAAAGCCATCTTTGTCAAGCTTTCCCATGTCGCCGGTTTTAAGATAAGTTTTTCCCGACGCATCCAGCCAGATGGCTTCGGCCGTCTTATCCGGAAGTTTGTAGTATTCGGGCATCAAAAAGGAGCTGTGGGCTACAATTTCTCCGGCTTCACCCCATGGAAGCTCGCATCCCTCTTCATCGATGATCCGTAAATCCCAGCCAACCAGTGGAATACCCACCGACTCCATTTTCTTTTCCATGTCCTCCGGCTTAAGCGTAGTGGCAACTCCCTCCGTTAAGCCCCAGAGCTCCACGAGCTCTCCGTTAAACCGTTTTATCACCTCCGCCTTGGTCCGGGTACGCAGAGGAGACCCGGCGGAGTTCCAGATTCTCATCGAGCTTAAATCATAACTGTCGAAATCGGGTTGTTCCAGAAGAACCGTAAACTGGGTGGGGACCATGAAAGTGTGGGTGCATTTCTCTTTTTGAACCAATTCCAGAAAATCCTTGGGGTCAAAGGCGGTCATGAGAACCAGGGTACCCCCCGCAAACACGGTCGGCAGCATAGTCAGCCAGGTGCCATTGGCGTAGAGGGCCGTGGTCACGATATTAATGGCGCTGGAATCAATGCGGTAATCAATGGCGAACATGCTGGCAAATTGCGTCCGGTTATGATGCGTGTGCAGGATTCCTTTGGGCACGCCGGTGGTGCCGGAAGTGTACATGATGTTGATCGGGTCTTCATAAACCATTGATACAGCGGGCTTTTGATCGGAACTCCCATCAACTAACGATGGGTAGGAATTCCACCCCTCGACGGCCTCACCCAGAATGAAGAAGCCGTTCGCGGAAATATTGCTGAACTCTGACTGATAGGGGTCGATAACCTCTCGCTGCCCGGGCCCGATAAAAAGAAATCTGGAATCAGAGTCAATCACCATTCTGGCAAGGGAATCTCCCGGCACCATAGCCGAAAGCGGCACGATGACCCCACCGGCCTTCACCACACCGAAAAGAACCTCTATCGCCTCAAGCCTGTTGGTCGTCAGCAAACTGACCTTGTCACCCTTTTTCAGGCCGCGTCCTATCAAGCCATTGGCGACCTTGTTGATTCTCCGGTTGAACTCACCCCAGCTAATTCGCTGATCGCCACAGATCACGGCCGGCTTCTGAGCACGCCATTTGCCGTGACTATCCATAACATCGGTGATTATGACGTCGGGATTGTCGAATTTTATCATAATTTCCCTCTTTTTCCCTTGGCGAATCACTTTTCCCGCGGGGAGTCTTTGTTATTGGTGTCTGGTGGAAAATCCTTTTTCATCCCGAAGGGAATTTAAACCCATGTATATCGCACATTCAGCGGAGGCGTTTGAAGCCATTGCCCAAAGGAAACAAAAAAGAAGAGTACCCTTGACCCGGCGCAGCAACGGCGGGAGTAAGCGGCCTCTTCCATATATCTAGATCATCAGATACTTTTTCTTTATTTCTGCATTGGCACTTAGCTCTTCAATGCTCCCCTGATATCGAATCTTCCCATTATCGATCACATAGGCCCGGTCCGACGCCAGGGTGGCGAATCGAATATTTTGCTCGGAGAAGAGAATTGTTTGACCCATTTTCTTTAACTTTAAAATTTGCTTACCCAGGTACTTCACTACCAAAGGCGCCAACCCTTCCACCGGCTCATCCAGCAGAAGAAGCTCAGGATTTCCCATCAGTGTCCTTGCTAAAGTGAGCATCTGCTGTTCGCCCCCGCTTAAAGTGCCGCCGTCTTGATGCTGCCTTTCAGCGAGAATCGGGAAAAGCTCATATATCCGTTTAACAGTCCAGGGTTCACCTTCAAAATTTTTAGGAATCTTTTGGCCAATTTCCAGATTTTCCAGCACTGTGAGATCAGGAAAAATCAATCGATTATCCGGCACATATCCCATTCCTTTTTGGGCAATGTAATGTGGCGGTCGGCCGCGAAGCTCATGCCCATGAAACAGAACACTTCCCGATTTTGGAGGAGTCAGACCCATAATGCTTCTTATCGTAGTGGTCTTACCTGCCCCGTTTCGACCTAATAAACAAACGATTTCACCGTGGTCTACAGTAAGGGAAACATCAAAAAGGATATGACTTGTTTCATAGTAGGTATTAATCTGTTTGACATCCAGTATCATGTTTCTTCCCCAAGGTAAATTTTTTGCACCATTTCATTAGACCTGACCTCTTGCGGGCTTCCTGCTGCAATAATTGAACCCTGATGTAAAACAGTGAGCCGCTTTGCGTATCCGAAAACAACTGACATATCATGCTCGGTAAAAAGAATTGTCAAATCCATCTCCTGGTTAAGTTGTTTTACCAGATTCATAGTTTCATGGGTTTCTTCCCCCGACATTCCGGCTGTCGGTTCATCAAGAAAGAGCAATTCAGGTTTACTTCCCAGAGCGATGGCCAGTTCTAAGCGTTTTTTATCTCCCTGGGAAAGGTTTCCGGCCACCATGTTTTCGTTCTGGGAAAGTCCCGTTACCTCAAGGAGTTCCAGGGTTTCTTTTTTTGCCAGCCGGTGGGCAGGAGTAAAAAAATTGAGCGTTCTTTTTTGTTGTGCCAAGACCGCCTGTCGAATATTCTCATAGGTCGTCAAGGCAAGATAAATATTACTGATTTGAAAAGCCCGTGCTATGCCTAAACGGGCAATTCTATGGGGGGGACGGTTGGTAATATCTTTTCCTTGAAAAAAGACTCTGCCCGAATCAACTTTGTGGAATCCGGTCAAAAGATTAAAAAAGGTGCTTTTCCCTGCGCCGTTTGGGCCGATTATTGCGGAAAGCTCCCCGGCCTTCATCTCATAATTAACATCGCATGTCGCTTGAAGCCCGCCGAAAGCCTTATTAAGATGCTCCACTTTGAGAATTGCCATATTATTATGTCTCCGTGTCCATGGATCCCTTCACCTCGGCCATTAAATCCTTTGTTCCAATGGTCTTGAACTTTGTTTTGGCCAGCCCCATGACCCCACCCGGCATATACAGAACAACGAAAATAATCACCACCCCGATGGTTAACGGCCAGTATTCGGTAAAACCCGTGACAAAGGCAAACAGAAAGGTGTAAATCACTGAGCCGATTATGGGCCCGAAAAAGCTTGCAGGACCGCCGATGACGGTCATGAAGACCGGCAAGCCGGATTGATGCCAATTACACAGATCCGGAGCAATACTCCTGTTGAACGGCCCCAGTAGGCCGCCGGCCAGACCAGCAAACATACCCGCCACTGCAAAGTTGATGAGCATATATTTCCGCACATTGATACCGATAAACCGGGTCCGGTCTGCATTTTCCCGGATAGCCCGCATGGTATACCCAAAAGGCGATTCAGTGATAAACCATATGACGATCAAGGCCGCTGCCACAATAAAAAGGGTAAAGTAATAATAGGCCGTAGCACCGATAATCCAGTCCGGAGGGACGATTCCCTGCAGGCCATCGTCCCCGCCGGTAAAAGAGTACCACTGAAAAATGATATAGTACATCAGCTGTCCAAATGCCATGGTCAGAATGGCAAAGTATATCCCGGTCAGCCGGACACAAAAATAACCAATTATCAGTGCAAACATACCCGCCGTAATCATGGAAATCGCCAGACAAATTGGAAGGGGAACTGACGTCTTTACCATCAACAACCCGGTGGCATAAGCGCCCACCCCGAAATATGCCGCATGGCCGAAGCTGAGCTGGCCCATGTAGCCAAAAATCATATTAAAGCTCACCGCGAACAGCGCTAAAATCAAAATCTCAACAGCTATGTGAATCCAGAACTCCCCAATAACTACGGGCAAAATAAGCGTTGCGAGAAAAATTACCCCGAGCCACCAGTATCTGATCATAAGATTACACCTTTTTTGTATTGACGTTTAGCCTTAAGTCCTGGTAGGCGTTCCAAATAAACCCCACGGCCGTACAATTAAAATAACTGCAGTCACGACAAATATCAGTACCAGGGCACCCTGGGGCCAAAAGAGGATTGAAAAAGCATACACCTCTCCCACAATGATCGCTGCCACAAAGGTACCCAGAAGGCTCCCAAAGCCCCCTATGACTACCACGCAGAAGGCCTGAATGACAACGGCCATGTCCATTCCAAGTGTAATCGAACCTATTGGGGCCTGAACACCGCCGGCCAGACCTGCAAGGAAAATCCCAAGAGCAAATACACCGGTATAGATCTTGGGAATCGGAATTCCCAAAGCGCTCACCATTTCCCGGCTAAACACCGCTGCCCTGACGATATGACCGTAGCGAGTCTTCTTCAAAAACCACCACAGACCAATGGCCACGGTAAATCCGACTAGGATGACGAAGATGAAATAAGAGTCAAACGGCATCCCAAAAATAAAAACCGGGCTTGCCACCAGCGGCGGTCGGTCGATAAGTTTATCATCCACACCCCATACAATTTTGATCAAATCCCCGAAAATTAAGATTAAAGCATAGGTGAGCAGAAGCTGTTCCGGAAGCTCTCTTTTGTATACCCGGCGAATTAACACCACCTCTATAACCCAGCCGATAGCAGCCAGGGTCAAGGCTGCCAGGGCAATACTGAGCCACAGTCCAAAGCCATAATCCTGCATCAGATACCAGAAAGAGTAGCAAAAGTAGGCCCCAATCAGCCACAATGTGGCGTGGGCAAAATTAAGAATGTTCATCACCCCGAAAATAAGGGACAATCCCGAGGCGATGAGAAATAACATCATTCCCCGGGACAGCCCGCTCATAAACTGCGCAAAGACCATAGAAGCGTCCATATGCTTTCCTCGGTTATTTCTTTTTCATTCTGGCAGCAACAATCTCAGCTTCCGGCCGCCAGGAATCCGGCCCCTTAACCTCAACCACATCATGATAAATGGGGAAGGGATACTTGGAATCATCGGCAACCACGCCAATATAGGAGGAGCAGCTTAACTGATTATCAATCGCACGAAAAAAGAGCCGACCTCGAGTTGTATCGACGGTCGAGCTTTTCAGTGCGTCTTTCACTTTATCGGTATCTATGCTGCCTGCCTTTTCAATACCTTGTTTTAAGACATACACCGCGTCATATTCCATCACAGCCCAGTCACTCGGATATCGGTTGTACTTGGCCTTAAAATTTTTCACAAAATTCGCCATCATGGGCACGTCCATGTGGGCAAAGAAGGGGGCCCGGTTCAATCCGACCAGACCGCGGGTGATGCTTTTGGCCTGAAGTATTAGTTCTGAAACACTGATCAATGACCCGGGATAAGGTATTTTATCAAAAAATCCGTAGGCTTTTGCCTGCTTCATCCATGCGACGTTATCCTTTGAAGCGAGAGAACCAATCACAAAATCCGGTTTCTGGCCCATAATCGCAGTAATATAGGAGGTATATTGGGTTTCGCCCAGCCGCGGCCAGAACTCCTTTTTTAGTTTCACATCCGGTGCGAATTTTTTTAGAAGCGCAACCGTATTGTTTTGTGTCGATCGGCCCCATTCATAGTCCGACGCTATGGTCACATAATTCTTCCAGCCTTTCTTTTTGGCTAACTCAGCAACTCCTAAAACAACGGCCTTGGCCTGCATATAACTGTTGGGAACCACCTGATAGGTGTATGGGCTGAAATTGACCTTGGTGATGTTTTCCGAATTGCTAATCGCCGGAATATGAAGAACCTTATATTCCTGGGCGATAGGCTTTATTGCCGCGGCGCAGGCACTGGAATAGGTTCCTAAAATAACTCGCACCTTCTCCCGTAGGATCAGATCCTTGGCCTCGCGCACAGCGATGTCCGGTTTGGTATGGGTATCACGTATAAAAACCTTGATCGAATGCTTACCCAGGAAACCACCTTGATCATTAATTTCTTTTACAGCCAGTTTGATGGCGTCGACACCGTCTTTGCAATAAAGTGCGCCCGTGCCGGTGATTGCCAGATTAACCCCCATATGATAAGGCTCTGCTGCCAGGCTCCGATCGACAGGGCAAAATCCTCCCAATAATGCAAGAACGCAAACGATTATGGTTACCTTGAATTTCATAGTTCTCCTCCACTTATGTTTTATGAGTCGTGAATAATCACGTTGTTAATCAACTTTCCATCCTATGATAATGTATCGGCCAATTTGTTTATCACCTCCCATCTCCGTATAAATTCTGCTTAATTGCAAATTAAGTCTGATAATTCTCTAACCCGGAGGCTTCCTGTAAGTCCCGATTTAGTAAGTTAGCACCATTCCTCCATCAAACAGCAAATCACCTCCAATAAGATATTTTGCATACCTTGAAAACCCGAAAACAAAAAGGTTACCGACTTCGATGGGTGACATCATCTCCTTGATTCGAGAAGCCCCCATCATGATGTCCCTGACGACTTCTTTCGGAGTAATACTGAGCTGTTCAGCCTGGGCATCGATCTGGTTTAAAGCCAGGGGAGTTTTGACGAAACCGGTGCTTAACGTGAAGGAACGTATCTTCCCCTCCCCTTCCGCAGAAATGGATTGGCTTAAAGCTCTTAAACCGAATTTGGTAATGTTGTATACCGGCTTGTTTTTAGTACAAATATGGGCATGGACCGAGGCCATATTGCCAATTACACCTGTACCATCACTGCTTTTTTTCATGTGAGAAATGGACAATTTAGAAAGATAAAACGGTGCCCGCAACATGAGACGTTGCATGAGGTCATATTTTTCCATAGGAAAATTATCCACCGAATCGATGTGCTGAATACCGGCGATATTGGCCAGGTATTTAATCGTTCCCAGTTTGGCGGCTTCGGCTACAGCATGCTCTATTTCTTCATCATTTGTCAGGTCCGTTTGGATAAAAATCATCTGCCCGCCCATTTTGCGAGCCATTTTCTGGGTTTTATTCCCCTCTTCTTCATTGATGTCCAGACCGACTATCATCAAATTGTTAGCCGCTGCTGCAATAGCGGTAGCTCTACCGATTCCTGTCCCCGAACCGGTAACAATACAGACATTATTCGAATTGAATTGATCATTTTGAAGTATCAGAATTTCATCGCGTTTGATTTCCGGTTCTGTAATCTCCATAACCACTCCCCTCTGAAAGTTAAAAACCCGGACCCCTGCCTTCAAAATTACTACTGCAAATTTTAGACCAGTAACTCCGATCCAACGAGAACTTTTTTGAGACACTGCTTATAGATCTTACTCAAATGTCATATTCACACGAATTCGGTTAAATTAATGAGCGACATTCATTTTTTTCTCGACACAACATCGTCCAAGGTATATACAAAAAACTGTATCAAAAATTATACATGTCGCTCCGTTGATACAACAATAAGCTGTCGATTACAGGGCGACCGGAATGAATAGGAGAAGACCACATGGAAGATAAAGGAATCCACCAGGAGTTAGAAAAGACCCGGGAACAACTTGAAATGTACCGGCTCATTTTTGACAGTATTTATAATGGTGCCATGGTAACGGATGCAAAAGGCTTTATCACCCACTTTAACAAGCCTTACGGCCATTTTTTAGGGCTAAACCCTACGGAGCTAATCGGTAAGCACTGCACGAAATCGATTGAAAATAGCCGCATGCATATTATAGCTGAAACAGGGAAACCTGAGATTAACCTATCCCATCGCATTATGGGACAAAACATGGTTGTCCAGCGGATTCCGATCAAAAAAGAGGGCAAGGTCATCGCTGTCTTCGGACAGGTGATGTTCAAAGATGTCAGGGACGTGGGCAAGCTGGCCAAAAACCTTTCTCTGCTGGAATCGAAAGTGAAGCTGTATGAGGAAGAGCTTATCAATCTGCGTTCGACAAAATACACTTTTGACAGCATTATCAGTCGCAGCAAAACAATCCGATCTTTAAAAAAAGAAGCCCTCATTGCATCCACCAATCAATTTCCGGTACTCATATCCGGAGAGAGCGGCACCGGCAAAGAGTTGTTTGCCCAGGCCATTCATCATGCCAGTCCCCGTAAGCTCTACCCCTTTGTGCGCATTAACTGTGCCGCGATTCCTAAGGACCTTCTTGAATCTGAACTGTTCGGCTATGAGAAGGGGGCGTTCACCGGGGCACGAACCGGCGGCAAACCCGGCAAATTTGAGTTGGCCCAAAAGGGCACGATATTTCTGGATGAGATCGGAGATCTTCCTCTGGAAATGCAGCCCAAACTGCTGCGAGTTCTGGAAGAAAAGGAATTTGAAAGGGTGGGCGGCAACAAGCTCATCCGATCCGATTTTCGCCTGATTGCAGCAACCAATCAGAATCTGGAAGAAATGGTGAACGACGGCCGATTTCGTAAGGATCTTTTTTACCGCCTGAACGTCATACCGATCCACATTACGCCGCTGCGCAAAAGGCGGAGCGATATTGTTATCCTTGCACGGCATCTGCTGCGAAATTTGGCGCAGGAAGCAACAATGTCAGACATACGGATGGATAAAAGTACGGAGGACGTGCTCAAAGAATTTGATTGGCCGGGTAATGTGCGCGAACTGTCAAATGTTCTGGAACGGGCGCTGTCTTCCCTGGAGGGGGACACCATTGAGGTAAAAGATCTGCCATTTTATCTTATCCCGGGCCGACCGCAGTTTATAAAAACCAATCAATCTTCAATCAGAGAGGTCCAGGCTACGGCCGAAAAAAAAGCCATATTATATGCCCTCGAAGAAACAAATTACAACAAGGCTAAGGCCGCCGGTTTGCTCGGTATCCATCGTACGCTTTTGTATAAGAAGATGAAAAAGTACAGCATTGCGCTTCAACCCAATTAGTACGTATCAATTTTGATACATACTAATTATCGCTTCAGCGCGCGTGATGCTTCTTCACTGCTCTAATAAATATGCGGCGCAACATCACACTTCTGCAAAGCGCCTCCGAGTTTTATTCTTAGAAAAGCGTTGGTGGTATAGCGGGTCATACCTGAATAATAATGATCAACCAGGTACTTAACCATGTCGATGTATTCGTCCATTATGTCGGGTAGAATACTGAAATCGTCGTAATTGAAATGTATACCTTTTGGCTCAGTGGTATAATGCTTGCAGCTTATTTTAATAACCGTGAACATAAAAATTAGGGGGGTTATAATGCTGGAAATAAAAGATTCTGTTGCGGTGATTACCGGCGGTGCCAGTGGCATCGGTCTGACAATGGCCCAGTACTGGACACAACTGGGAGGAAAAGTGGTTATCGGCGATATTGCTGAAGAACCATTAAAAACTGCAGCAGATAAAATCACCGGAGAAGTGGCGACGGTTGTCTGCAATGTGACTGACGAAAACGATTGCGCTCGCCTGGCGGATGTAGCTATAGAAAAATTCGGCAGGATCAACCTGGTTGCACCTTTTGCCGGAATCATTATGGACGGACTAATGGTCGCCCCAGATCGTGAAACCGGAAAGGTAAAAAAGAAAATGTCCCTTAGTCAGTTTCAAAAAGTGGTGGACATTAACCTGACGGGCGTATTCTTAACGGTGCGCGAATGTACCGAGCGGATGATCAACAACAACTGTCGGGGTCTGATCTGTCTGGTATCTTCCACCGGCTCCCTGGGTACGGCCGGTCAGATCAACTATTCTTCTACCAAGGCGGCCATGTCGGTGATGCCGAAAGTGCTCACGGCTGAATTTTTCCGCCGCGGTCTTTCCGATAAAATCCGCTGTGTGGCGATAGCCCCGGGATATTGTGCCACACCCATGCTGAAAGGTATGAATCAAAAAGCTCTGGATAAAATATTGCAAGATGTTCCCATCGGCCGTTTAATCGAACCGGAGGAAGTGGCATCCCTGGCGGGCGAGCTCTATCGAAATGAAGCTCTGGCCGGGGAGGTGTTTTTTGTACACGGAGGACTACGCCTTGGATCGAAAGGATAGAATCCGTGGTTAGATTTCACAATTGGACAAGAAAATTACCTTTATGAATCGCCATACCGATTTCGAAAATCTCATGATAGGCCTGTCGTCCAAAAAGATTTTTCCTCTTAATATTGAGTATCCAGAAACCGGCATTAAGTATCACGGCGATACGGGCAACATAAAGCGCTCTTCCTATTTTTTAGATGAGGGCGAAAACCCGCTTTTTGCTGGATAATCAGGTTTAATGATAGAAACCGCAACGCTATGTCCCACGAGTCCAGAGGGGCTCTTTGGTTATACTTGGCGAATTCACTCTTGACCGACGCTCTAAAACCATTTATTGTTTATTTATCGAAGGAGACCTTTGAAAAACGGTAATTTTTATTCGAGTTCAAGGAAGGCGAAAATTTCAACCAGAGGAATATATAGAATATTTCGAGGATTGAAATTTGAGCCTGACGCAGAAATCGGGTAAAAAGTGCCGTTTTTCAAAGGTCTCCGAACGTCATTCGACAGACTGCCTTTTAATCTTTTCTTTGGAAAATACTCATGTATGAAGACCTGAATGGAAAAAATGCACTGATCGTCGGTTCTGGAAAAAGAACCGGAATTGGGTTTGGAATTGCTGGAAGACTCGCCAAGTGCGGGGCAAACATCATTATTGCCGACCTTGGCAACATTCCCCGGGATGACATCGAAGTAAAAACCGCCCGGACAGATGAGATGGAAAGCATTGCCAAAAGCCTTAAGGAAGATTTTTCAGTTAAAACCCTGTCAATACCGGTGGACATCACGGATGCTGATTCCATTGCACTAATGATGGAACAGATCCAAACCCATTTTTCCCAAATTGATATTTTGTGCAACAATGCAGGAGCGTCCATCGGAGTCCCCAATGCCATCCACACCTATGATGAGTCTGCCTGGATGAAGACCATCGACATTAATCTTCATGGAGTTTTCCGGGTAACAAAGGCTGTGCTTCCCATGATGATAGGACGCCCGGGCATCATCATCAATTCCGCATCAAAGGCCGGAAAAGAAGCGCCGTTGTTTAACGGCGCCTATGCCGTGGCAAAAGCAGGCGTGATTATGATGACAAAGGTGATGGCAAAAGAGCTGGCCGGAGCCGGTATACGTGTGAATGCCATATGTCCCGGTGTGATTGACACAGACCTGACCCAGTGGCGATTCGGACTGGAGGCACAATTCTTTGAAAGTTCCATTAAAGAGCGGGAAGAAGAGATGAAAAAAACCATCCCTCTGGGCCGCCTCGGCACCATTGATGAGGTTGCCAATCTGGTAGCTTTTCTCGCATCCGACCAGTCTTCATACATGACAGGACAGGCCATCAACATTACCGGTGGCCAATTGATGTAAATCGCGGGAAGATGCCGCTTTTACTATCCACTTTTAAAGTACTTTTAATCAAAACACAGGAAATTATAATTGTTAAACTGGAGGTTTTATGGCTGAAATGACAGGGGGAGAACTTTTATTGAGATGTCTGCATGCCGAGGGCGTGCGTTATATCAATGCCATTACCGATGGAACCTATATGATGGTGATCGAAGCCATAGAGCGTCTGGGAGATGAGCTGGGCATAAAGCTCATCGTGCCGCGCCATGAAGCTGCGGCAGCCCATGCCTGTGATGCCTATACCCGTGTCACCGGAGATCCTGCAGTGGTGATGGCGTGCGCAGGACCGGGTGCAGCCAATCTTGTTGCCGGTATGATGTGCGCCCAGGCGGAAGGAAGCCCGGTTGTGGCCATTACCACCACAAGACGCAGCGAGATATCCGATTCCTATGTTCACCAGGGCGGCATGCAGGTAAGCAGCCATCTGGATATATTCAGGCCGGCCGTCAAGTGGAACGGGAAAGTGGATCACTGGACACGGATTCCGGACATGGTGCGCCATGCCTTTAGAACCGCATTATCCGGACGGCCCGGACCCACCCATATCCTTATCCCCGAAGACATCATCAGCCAGAAGGGCGATGAAAAAAGCGTGAATATTTATTCTCCCGAACAATACAGGGTGACGGAAAGCATTCCGGCAGACCCGGTCTTTATCCAAAAAGCCGCAAAGATGCTCGTGGAAGCTGAACTTGTCAATATCCACTGCGGCAATGGTGCCGAGCGCGCAGGCGCCGGGAACGAAGTTCAGGCGCTGGCCGAATACCTGGGATGCCCTGTGACCAACACTATCCGGGCTCGAGGCATTATACCCGACACCCATCCCCAGTGTTTTCATCCCACATGCCTTTCCCGCCTTGCGGCAAACGGCCAGTCCGATGTAGTGCTTGCCGTTGGCACACGTCTGGGAGAGCTCAATATGTGGGGCCGCCCGCCCATGTTCGGCGAACCTGATCAACAGTGCCTCATTCAGATTGATACGGAACCTTCCAACATCGGGCTGAACCGGCCCACGGATGTCCCCCTCATCGGCGATGCAAAAACCGTATTGGCGCAGCTGATTGAAGCTGTTAAGGCATTGACGGACAAAAAGCCCCTTCATAAAAAAATTCAAGAGTTCCGAACCATCCAGGACCAATGGCAACAAGAGCTTGATGACGCGGTAAAAGACATGGACATGAAGCCCATGCTGACCGGTCAGATTCTGAAAGTATGCAATGATTTTTTCGATCATGACGCCATCTTTGTCATGGACGGTGGCAACACCACCTTGTGGGACCTCCACTACCATATCGCCCGCAAGCAGAGATCGGTGATCTACTCCATGAACTACGGCCATCTGGGAACGGGGCTCCCCTATGCCATCGGCGCCAAGCTGGCCTGCCCTGAAAAAGCGGTATATTGTGTAACCGGTGACAGTGCATTCGGGTTTAACATCCAGGAGCTGGAAACCGCTGTCCGGAATAATCTTCCTGTGATCGTCATTGTGGCGGTTGACGGTGCCTATGGCATGGAAAAAAGCGCACAGCTCCGGCAGTTCGGAAGGGAAGCGGACTGGTTCGGCCATGATCATGCCCCGGTCCGGTACGACCTTGTGGGAACCGCCATGGGGTGCCATGGAGAATATGTGGAAACCGGTAATGCAATCCTACCGGCCCTTGAGCGATCAGTGGCCTCCGGAAAACCCGCCGTGATTCATGCGGCTGTCGATCCTGATGCCAATGTCGATCCCCCTGGCAACTGGCTCTGGGCGGCGGCACGGACAGGAAAGATGTAAAAGGACCTGTTGGTCAAATAACCCTGGCAAAAAAGGAGATCCCGGTATGGAACCCATTGCAGTGGACCAGATTCAACTCAATTTCAACTCCACGGGCCTGTTGATCGTCAATGCTGCCATTGGTTTGATGATGCTGGGGGTCGCCCTTGAACTCAAACTGGAGGATTTCAAGCGGATCATACGGTCCCCAAAGGCGCCCGGCATTGGTCTTCTGGCGCAGTTCATCCTTTTACCGGCATTTACCTTTGTATTAATATTGATATTAAAGCCCCAACCGTCCATTGCTCTTGGGATGATCCTGGTGGCGGCCTGCCCTGGCGGAAACCTTTCCAATCTGATGACCTATCTTGCAAAAGGGAACTGTGCCGTATCCGTCAGCATGACAGCCATATCAACTCTTGCCGCCATTGTCATGACCCCTTTGAACCTGAGTTTATGGGGAAGCCTGAACCCGGATACCGCCCAGATCTTAAAGAAGGTGAGCCTGAGCCCAGCGGATGTGTTCTTTACGGTTTTTATCATATTGGGAATTCCTATGGCAGTGGGTATGACCCTCACGCGGATTTTTCCAAATCTATCTCAAAAGGTGAGAAAACCTTTTAAAATCTTTACCCTTATCTTTTTTATCGCCATCGTTTTCGGTGCCCTGGCAGCTAACTGGAAAATTTTTCTTCAAGTGATCGGCCTGATTGTTTTCGCCGTTCTGATCCACAATGCCCTTGCATTGAACCTTGGGTACTGGAGCTCAAAACTGGCCGGCCTGCCTGAAAGAGACTGCCGTGCTGTGTCCATTGAAGTGGGGATCCAGAATTCCGCCCTGGGCCTTGTGCTGGTATTTAATTTCTTCAACGGGCTTGGTGGAATGGCTATTCTTGTCGGATGGTGGGGGATCTGGCACATTATTGCCGGGTTGATAGCCGCATTTATTTTTTCAAGAAAAAAGCTGGATGATGATGCGGAATACCAAAATGACATGCAGCAGCAAAAACCCTAAAAAGATGAAATCAGCGCAATTTAAAGAAAAAGTGGTTGTTGTTACCGGTGCAGCATCCGGCATAGGGGCGGCACTGTGCCGGCGGTTTGCAGAAAACGGCGCAAAAATCGGGCTGGTTGATATGGACGAGGGAAATGCCCGCCTGCTTGAAAAGGAGCTGGCCGCAAAAGGCACCCCGACCTGTGTTACACAGTGCGATGTGGCAAACGAAAATGCCTGCATCAATGCCATGGAAACCATCAACCGCTGTTTTGGCGGGGTAGATATACTGGTCAATAACGCAGGCATCACCTTAAGGGACACTTTTAGAAACACAGTATCTTCCACCTATAAAAAAGTGATGGACGTTAATTTTTTCGGGTCCCTGTACTGGACCAAAGCCGCCCTTGACAGCCTGATACAACGAAAAGGGATGGTGATTGTTACCTCAAGCATCGCAGGGATTGTTCCTCTCCCTGGAAGAACCGGATATTGTGCCAGCAAATTCGCCCTACACGGACTTTTTGAAACCCTTCGTCTGGAAATGGCACCATACGGGGTTCATGTGATGATGGTTTGCCCCAGCTTTGTCAGGACCGAATTGCAGACAAGGGCGCTGGGCGGAGATGGACGCATCACAACGTACCCCCAGTCCACAATGGGAAAACAGCAGACACCGGAAGCCCTTGCAAAGATCATCTGCAATGGGGCCCTAAAAAAGAAGAAATGTGTCATCCCCACCTTCCAGGGCAGGCTTGCCTGGTTTATCCACGGCCTTGCCCCCGGAATCTATGATTGGATTGTTTTAAAACAGTTTAAATCTGAGCTGGCAAGGTAGCTTTGCCGGCCAATAGAATCCAATATTGCTGATGACATTATGGGACTTAAAAATCGAAGGGAAAAGGAAAAAAAGAGCGACGCGTTTGATTTTGACAAAAACCTGCTTTTTTAAAGCTGATTAAGCTAGAATTCCGGTTTGTGCACGATAGTATGATAGATCACAATATTTCGTATCCCTTGTTATAAAATGATACCTTTGAAAAATAGTCACCGCTGAATGGTAACCTTGTTAATCACTACTGGTTCCAGAGGCTTGTCCCCGCTTGCTGTTTTTACTGTACCTAT
>RCNB010000601.1_pt1 | contig 23468 bp, 21 predicted proteins | sample 2041321 | NCBI WGS metagenome assembly RCNB01 (sample SAMN09708232, study PRJNA481090) | Marine sediment metagenome, whole genome shotgun sequencing project. | reverse complement strand
TTTGGCACGGTCTCATTCAGGACTCCACAGACTGTTACAGAGAAATTCTGGCAAGTGACGCGAGTGCTGCAATCAAGGCGGAGTCCGCCTGGGCGCTCAATGACTTGCAACAGGCTAACCGCTGGTTTCAACAAGCGATGCGCGAGACACCGGATGATGCGGGTACCCGTACCCGCTGGGGTGATCTGTACGCTGATTCTCACCAGGACGCCGAAGCCATGGAGCTCTATAACGAGACACTGGAACTGGAGCCGAATAACGCGTTCGCCAAACTAGGTGCCGCGCGCGTCCTGGCCGGCAGCTTTGATGATGCCGCCAATGTTCTTCTTGAACCGCTGCTGTCCGATGCAACAACAGATGACGGTGTGCGGGTGGGCGCCTGGTTGCTGGTAGCAAGGCTTGCGCTTGAGAACAGTAACCATGCAGAAGCGCTGGCGGCAATGGCGACGGCAGAGGAAATAATTGAACGGCACGACTGGCCACCGCTGCAGCTTTACGCCTTGCGCGCCGCGTCAGATCTGTTGCAAAACACGAGTGAAAGTCGCTGGACCGCAATGTCACTTGAATACAATCCACATTTTGGCGACATTTATGCTGTTCCGGCACATTTCTATGTCATTACACGTCGCTATCGCGATGCGATTGATATGTACCAGAAGGCAGTCGACATCGAGCCCGGACTGGCGGCAGCGCATGAAGAGCTTGGTGTGAATCTGCTGCGTGACAATCAGATGGATCGGGCCAGAAAGCACCTGGAAACAGCACACAATGTCGATCCGTTCAGTCCGGTCGCGGTCAATACGTTGCGCCTGCTGGACTCCTTCGCAAATTTTCAGCTGATCACCGATCCGCAGGTGCCAGGCGACAGTTTCGAGGTGCCGATTACCTTGCGCCTGCACAAGGATGAAGCAGAGATAATCGCGCCGTATGCGATAACGCTGACGCGCGACAGCATCGATGAGTTCACGCGACGCTATGACTTTGAATTGAGCGAGTCCGTCGTCATTGAGATGTACCCGGATCACGAGGATTTCGCTGTGCGTACAGCGGGGATGCCGGGCATCGGTATTCTTGGCGCGACCTTCGGTTATGTTGTCGCTATGGATTCACCAACGGCACGGCCGGCCGAACAATTTCAGTGGGGCACGACGCTGTGGCATGAAATGGCGCATGTTTTTACGCTCGTGGCGTCCGACCACCTGGTGCCGCGCTGGTTCAGCGAGGGCGTCTCCGTTTTTGAAGAATGGCGTAGCGGGCCGAATCCGGGCGTGCGCATTCCTATGTCCGTTTATAGCGCAATGAAGGACGATCTTTTCCTGCCGATTGCAGGGCTTGACGAAGGCTTTGTGCGGCCGACTTATGAAAACCAGGTTATCGTTTCCTATATGCAGGCGGGGCTTGTTTGCCAGTTCATTGATCAACATTACGGCGAGAAAAAACTAAGCGAACTTTTGTACGCCTACAAGGGCGGTTTGCAGACAGAGGAAGCGATAGAGTCAGTCCTGGATATTGCAGTTGCACAATTCGACCGGGAATTTGCTGCCTTCGTTGTCTCCGAGCATGGCGCAATACTCGATAACCTGGAGGAGTGGCATACAACCCAGGTTGAGATCACACAACTAATCGATGCTGCCGACTGGCAGGGTACGATTGAAGCCGCGAATCGCCTGGTCGACCGGTTGCCACAATATACAGAGCCGGACAGTCCGTACCTGGCACTTACGCGGGCTGAAGACGAACTTGGCAATGTCGACGCGGCGACGGCTGCGCTCGAGAAATTCTGGCGAAATGGTGGCTATGACCCGGATTCCCTCAAGGAACTGGGGCGCCGCTTCAGCGAGGATGGTCGAACCGACGATGCGATAGCTGTCTTAATGAGTAGCAATCTCGTTGATCCATTCGATGAGGAATTACATGGCATGCTCGGCGAGTTGTTGCTGGACAGGGATCGGGCGGAGGAGGCACTGCAGGAATTTGCCGTTGCGCTGGCGCTTGATCCACATGACAAAGCGATTGCTCATTATCGACTTGCAATGGCACACCATGAACTTGGCGACAGGGATGAGACGCAGAAGCAACTCATGCAGGCGCTGGAAATAGCACCAAATTACAGGCCAGCACAGCGATTGTTGCTGGAAATGATGCAGGTCGATGCGGTTAACTAACATATAAGAGTAAAGACGGATAAAAATATGGCGACAAAAAAGGAAGATGTTTTCGAGTCTGATGAAGTGCGCGACCTCATCGGTAGTTTCCAGAAGACGACAGTTGCGTTGCGCACGGAAGTCAGCAAGGTAATTATTGGGCAGAAAGATGTTGTTGAACATTTACTGATAACGCTGCTTGTAGGCGGGCATTGCCTGATCACCGGCATGCCAGGTACCGCGAAGACGCTGCTTGTACAAACGCTGGCGGATGCGCTCGGGCTGAATTTCAAACGAATTCAGTTCACGCCCGACCTGATGCCGACAGATGTCACTGGCACAGACATCATTGAAGAAGATTCGGCAACCGGCCATCGCTCATGGACATTTGTAGAAGGGCCGATTTTCACGAACGTGCTGCTGGCCGACGAGATCAACAGGACTCCGCCGAAAACACAGGCGGCGCTGCTCGAAGCGATGCAGGAACGTACCGTTACTGTACGCGGTGAAAATCACGTGCTTGAACCGCCATTTATCGTGTTGGCCACGCAGAATCCGATTGAATTGGAAGGCACTTATCCGTTGCCCGAGGCGCAGCTGGATCGGTTTCTGTTTAATGTGTTGCTGGATTACCTCAGCGACGATGAAGAGCTTGCGGTCGTCAATCGATTTACCACGCGGGTCGATATTCCGCCCGTCTCGGCATGTACCAACGCAGAGGAAATTGTAAAGTTTCAATGGCTGGTTCGCCAGGTTCCGGTTGCGGAATCGGTGAATCGTTATGCAGTTGACCTGGTGCGAGCGACAAGGCCGGGTGAGGACAATGCACCCGACGTCGTCAAACGCTACGTCAATTTCGGTGCCAGCGTACGCGCTACCATGTTTTTGAACCTCGCTGCAAAAGCCAGCGCGTTACTGGCGGGCCGTTACCACGTAACAAAAGAGGACGTGCGTAACATGGCACTGCCAGTGCTGCGACACCGTGTCCTGTGCAATTATTTTGCTGAGTCAGACCAGATGACGGTTGATGATGTGTTGCTGGCGATGCTTGACAAGGTTGACGGTCGGCCCGAATAATTCATGAGTATCGGCTTCCGAAAAGGACAACAGTATATGATTCAAATTGTTGGGCATTTATTGGCGCATGTCGAAGCGTCACAGTTGACGCCTGCCGGGCTGTCGCTTCCTGTGCCGGCACATCGCGCCCGATCCTGCTCGACACGTAGTCCCTGCTACGTCTCTCCCACGATCGAACGCGCTGCACGCGGCACAGAAACCGACAGCCCCGCCCACTCATGAAATATTCGGGCTAACGATGTCAGCGTTGCAATCCAAGCGCTCCACGGCAAGGGACCTGTTACATCCCAAGGTGCTTGCCGGTCTGAAAAACCTCGACCTGGTGGCGCGTTCGGTGGTTGAGGGTGTCATGATTGGTTTGCATAGATCGCCCGCATTTGGTTTCAGCCAGGAATTTGCGGAATATCGAGCATACAACGAAGGGGATGATCCACGTTTTATAGACTGGAACGTCTACGCGCGAACCGAGCGCATGTACATCAAACGTTTTCTTGGCGATACAAACTCGCATCTGATGATTTTGCTGGACACCAGTGCGTCAATGGGATTTGGCGGGCCGCCAGTTAGTAAATTGCGTTACGGAAAATTCCTCGCCGCCAGTCTCGCATTTTTAGCCGCACGACAGCATGACGCGGTTGGCTGTATGATTTTTGACGAGGAGGTCAGGGATTATCGTCCACCATCCTCCCGGGCTGGAAAACTGCAGGGTGTCCTGCATTGCATAGATGCGGCTGAGGCGACGACCGGCACGAAATTCGACAAACCGTTCCAGAAATTCTCTGAACAGATATCGCGGCGCGGGCTGGTAGCGGTCATCTCTGATTTCTATTGCGACACGGAATCGCTGCTTGCGGGCGTCAGTCCACTCGCCTGGCAGGGGCAGGATGTTGTGCTTTTCCAGGTCCTGGATCAGCAGGAACTCGATCCGCAATTCGATAGCAATGTATTGCTGGAAGATCTCGAAACCGGCGAGGCGGTTGAAGTTGCGCCACAATTTATGCGCGAAGCCTATCCGGAGCGCATTCGTTCTCATATCGACTCGCTGGAGAAAGCAGCGTTGAGTATTGGTGCGGATCATGTGCTGGTTAACACCAGCGATACACTGGACAAGGCACTGCGCAACTACCTTCTTTTTCGGCAGCGGCGGCAGTAGAGGTGACTCTGCTCGCCCCATTATTCCTGATTGGCGCGTTGGCGATTGGGCTGCCGTTCTGGTTGCATCGCCTGCAAACACAAAGCTCGGTCAGGCAACCATTCAGTTCGGCGATGTTGCTCGAAACAACAGAGCAGCAGGTGCATCTGCAAAGGAAACTCAAATACTTTGTCTTGCTGGCGTTGCGCGTCGCATTGCTCGGATTGCTCGCGTTGGCATTTGCCAAACCGGTTTTTTATCGTCCGCCGGGCGTTCTTGCAGACGAGGTGTCCGGCACCCATCTTATCCTCGTGGATACATCAGTCTCCATGAGCAGGGCCGGCGTTTTTTCCCAGGCTATTGGTGCGGCACGGCGTGCGATTGACGCCGTGCCGAACGAATCCTTGGTACAGGTTCTCTCCGCCGACAGTAGTTTACGTCTGGCCAGTGATCTCAGTGGCGAAAAGGCGGCACACCGCGCGGCGCTGTCCGGACTGTCCGTCAGCGCATTGCGTCTGGATTTTGGTGAGATGACGAGGGCGGTAGGCCGTCTTGCAGAGACAATGCCAGCGCCTGTAACCCTGCATGTCATCAGTGATTTTCAGGCTAGCGCGATGCCGGTGCGTTTTTCTGACCTGGTGTCGTCACAGATTGCAGAAATCGTTCCCTACGTTGTTGGGACCGGGGCGCCGTTTAACTGGTCGGTGGAGTACGTGCGGGAAACAGCCGCAGGGCTGGACGTCGGATTGAACGGGTACGGCGACAGTGAAAGAGTAGCGGAAGTCGAGCTAGTGTTGAACGACGTCGTTTTTGAATCGCGCGGACTGAGCGTGACCGGACCACAAACCGTGCAATTCGCAAACCCGGAATATATCGAAGGTGACAACGAGGTGACCGTCAGAATTATTACCGACGACGACCTGCAGGCCGATAATCTACAATTTCACATTGTCGAGAAGAAGCCGCCGACAGAAGTGCCGCTGATAACTTTCGCCAGTGACGATTTGCCGGTGACCTACTTGTCGGCTGCGTTGGAGTCGGCCGGCGGTTTCAATGTACAGACCCTGGTGGCCGGCCAGTTCGATTCTCGCGTCCTGTCGAGATATACCTGGGCAGTCGTTGATGACATCGGCTCAGTCGATGCAGAACTGGGTTCTGCGTTGACAGAGTTCCTGCAGGGCGGCGGTAACTTACTCGCGTTTGCGGGACAACGGGCCGTCGGCCTGGAAACGCTTCCTGTAAGCGGTCATCGCCATAGCCCTGCCAGTATCGACAACACCGGCAGCCAGTTTTTGTCGATTGGCCAGATCGATACCGGGCACCCGCTTTTGTCACAAACTGAGGGATGGCATAACGTCAATTTTACCCGCAGCATGCCGGTTGAGGCGCTTGAGGGTGACCAGGTTCTTATTCGACTGGAGAATAACGAGCCATTCCTGATTGAGCGACGGATTGGCGAAGGCCGGTTATTGCTCGTGCTTGGTGGCCTTAACAATCGCTGGAACGATTTCCCCGTTCACCCGGTCTTTGTGAGCTTCATCATTGAAACGGCTCGCTATCTGTCGGGGACCAATAACATCGCCAAAACGCATATCGCTGGTGCCACATTACCCCTGGCACTGGTGGGCAGCGTTTCCGGTCAGGTCGTCGATCCGGACGGCAACAGGGTCCTGTCGCTTGCAGATACGACCCGCGAACAGCAAATTAAATTGAATAAACCGGGCTTTTACACGGTCTACACTACACAGGAAGAGCTAAGCGTTGCCGTAAATATTGATCCGCTCGAGTCGGATCTGCAGACGATATCCCAGGAGGTTCTCGATCGCTGGCAAGACGCAACTGCAGGCCAGAGTCCCGCTGCCACCGTTGCTGGTAGCCGGGCACTCGAACAGGAACCGGTTTCGGTGGAGTTTTGGCACTGGCTGCTGCTGCTCCTGGCATTGGTCATCATCGGCGAATCCGTTCTTGGAAACACCTACCTTAGTCCCCGTCGACAGGAACGAGCATGAATTTCACAGAGAAATTTGATCGTTACCTGAATTTATTCCGGCTGCGCCTGAAGCAACTGCTCCTGGCACGTGGTGCGGCCATACTAGCAATCACCGCCCTTGTCATCACCGTGGTCGCCGTGGCCATTGCTATTCGCAGTGGCTTCCCGGATGAGCAGATCATCGCGGCTCGCGTCATTCTGATCGGCACCCTGGCCGCTCTTATCTACTGGTTTATCGTCCGACCCAATCGAAATCTCGAAACTGATGCATCTCAAGCAATCGAAGCGCGCACAGCGGCATTCCGCGGTCGCGTTGAAACTTATGTCGAGATGCGCGACAGCGACAACCCGTTACGCGAATTCCTCGCTGAGGACACCTTGCGCGTGGCAGAAGATTATCCGCCGGAAAAACAGGTTACGCAGAGGGAATTTACCCTCGCGTTGTCGTTTGCAGGAATCGCTGTTGTCGGCTTGCTGTTTCTCGCGCTGGCCGGGCCCGGTAACTATGCCTACGGCGTAAGACACCTTTGGCTGGGTTGGGCATTTCCTGATTTACTGCCGCCACAGAGCATCGAAGTTATACCGGGTGACGACGGTATTCGTATGGGTGGCACCGTACGCGTACGAGCGACGATGCAGGGTTTCGCACCAGGCCAGGCGTGGGCGAATGCGAGCTTTGCGGACGGTGAATGGCAGCGAGTTGAAATGTCGGAGGATGACGACGAGTTTGAATTTACGTTCTTCTCTGTCCGCGAGCCATTGCAATACTACGTTTCTACAAGCAATGTGCGCAGCCCGACCTACCAGGTCAACGTTGTAGATTTGCCGGTTGTCGAAAACCTGGCACTAACTTATCACTTCCCGGAATGGACCAATCGTGATCCGGAAACGATCGATCCAGGCGGCGACGTACGAGCAATTGTCGATACAGAGGTCGAGATACAGATCAAATCCGACCGGGCCATGACACCAGGCGAACTGATCGTGGATGATCAGGTAATACCGCTGCGTATTGATGGCGATACTGCGAGCGTGATATTCACGGTCGCCGGGGATGGTCAGTACTTTGTGGCGGCGAAAGTTGGCGGCGAACAAATTCGATTGACTGATGACTATTTCATTACATTACTGGATGACGAAAGTCCGACCATTGAATTCGCACGACCGGGCAGGGACTGGAGTGCCAGTGGCATCGAGGAAGTCAGCGCGAGGATTCTGGTAGAAGATGATTTTCTGCTTGAGTCTCTCGAGTTACGCTACTCGGTCAATGGAGCCGACTGGCAAGCCATCGATCTGCCGGTTGATACACAGGTTGCAGAGATCGATCACGTATTTTTCCTGGAAAACATGTCGGTTCTTTCTGCAGACACTTCGCTGGTACCTGGCGACCTGGTTTCTTACTACGCAGTTGCAACAGATAGAGAGAATTCATCACGCACTGATATTTTCTTTATTGATGTGCAACCGTTTGACAGACGTTATTCGCAATCGCAGCAGTCGGGACAGCAGGGTGGACAACAGGGCCCGCAACAAGACGAAATTTCACAGCGGCAGAAAGAAATTATTGTTTCGACGTGGAACCTGATTCGTGAGCAGCAGGAAAACCGGCGTAACGATGCTGCGTTTGTCGCGGACAACGCTGCGCTGCTGTCCCGTGTCCAGGCGACGCTAAAAGACCAGGTGGAGACGCTCGTGCTCAGAACACAGGCGCGTCAGCTAACCGCTTCTGCTGAAGATATCGCGACGTTCATTGATAACTTGAATAAAGCGGCTGAAGTGATGATTCCTGCCGCCGAGCGCCTGGGTGAAATCGAACTTGAGCAGGCGATACTGCCAGAACAGGAAGCATTGCAGCACTTGCTTGCGGCAGAGGCGGTGTTTACCGATATCAGTGTCTCCATGCAGGCAAACAATCGTGGTGGCCGTGGCGGACAAGCAGGTCGGGACCTGACCGAAATGTTTGAAATGGAAATGGACCTCGAAAAGAATCAGTACGAAACCGGCAGTTCGGCGACGCCTGAATCCCAGCAACAGAGTATGGATGAGGCCGCCGATGATCTGAGTGACCTCGCACGTCGGCAACAACAACTCGCGAAAAATCTTAATCAGACCCGAACGCCAACACCGGCGCAGCGCTGGCAACAGGAAATGCTGCGTCGGGAGGTCGAAGAACTGCGTGACCGTCTCGAGCAAATGCAGGAGAGCACTGACTCCAGTCAGTCGCAAAGTCAGCAAGCTCAAAATGGCCAGCAAGGTTCATCGAGCAGCTCCGCGAATCAGTCTTCCGGCAGCGAAGAAAGCAACCAGCAGATGGACGAGCTGCAGCGCCGTCTCGACAGCGCCGTGCGCGCGATGAATGAAGCTTCGCGCGAGGGCAGCAGCCCCGAGGAATTGCGCCGCGCTGCGGAAGAAGCCAGGCGGCAACTGGAAGGAGCGCGAGACCGGGCAATCGAGGAACGCGAGCAAGCGATGCAGGCTGCGCTTGGCGATCTTGCAGAACGTGCGAGTGAAATTTATGAAACGCAGTCGGCAATGGACGACCAGTTACAGGAATCCATTCGCGGCATTCAGGTTGGCAGAAACGAGTTCAATCGACTCGACAGCGGTATGACGGTCGACGAAGAGAACAAGTTGGCCGAAGACAAGCGCCGTCTTCAAGCTCAAGTCCAGGAGCTCGAACAAGACGCGCGCAACACGGCGCTGCAGATAGACGACCAACAACCGGATGCCGCCAATCAGCTCCGCGCCGGCGTTGAAAAGCTTCGTGAGCTGGAAATCGAGACCCGCATTGCGGTCGCCGCCGCTTATATTGAGCAGGGCGAGGCTGTATACGTTGCTGCCAGTGAGAGCGCCGTTACAGATGCGTTACGGCAGTTGAGTGAAGATATTGAACGGGCCGAAAAGATGGCTGGACAGGGCCGCGGCGATCCGACAGAAACCCCGGCATCAAATGGCGTTGCGGAATCCCTGGCGGAAACACAACAACTCAGACGAAACCTGCAACGTCTGGCAGAGGGCGATGCGAACAGTGGTGCGCCAACGTCAACAGGTCGCGATGACCTGCAACGGTCAACCGGCATTCGTGTCAACGACATAGATATCAGCCGCGAAGTTGAAGGCCAGGCGGACAGTCTTTCCCAGGTGATTCCCGATTTGTTCTACGGACTCCGCGCTGCGGGCACGTCTGCTGAAGACATCGACGAGCTGCGGCGACTGGCCGCGGACATTCGCGCCACTGAGTTTAGTGGTAACCCGGAACTTTTGGAGAGAGAAGCACGCCTTGCCTTGTCACTGGTTGAGCAACTTGAACTGGCTCTCGCAAAAGCGGCGCGGCAAGACCGGGAAGGTGTGTGGACGAACACGACAGATGAAATACCTGATGCACACCGCGAAGTCATCGCGGATTATTATCGAAAGCTTGGAGAATCCGGCGATTCGTCCGACAAGGAATAAGTACTGACGCCTCTTGGAGGCTTCTCACCGCCAGTAGTCGATCCAAGTCGAGTCAATAAACGCATCTGGCCAGAGACCCAGTGATGCTTGATCACATAGACTTTGCTGTGAGAGACCTGGAGGCAAGTCGCAGGTTCCATTCCTCGACACTTGCTGCACTCGATATCGAGTCATTCATGAATATCAAAACGGATGAAGGACGCGAGGGGACGGGATATGGAAAACTGACTGGCTCGCAATTCTGGATTGGCAAAGGCGAAGCAGTCAAAGGGCGTATGCATGTCGCGTTCGCGGCAAAGTCGCGTAAAGCAGTTGACGAATTCTATGAGATAGCGCTTAAGGTCGGAGGATTGAGTAAAGGTACCCCCGGCGTGAGGCCGCATTACGGTGAACATTACTATGCTGCGTTCGTTATCGATCCCGATGGTCACACCATCGAGGCGGTCTGTCGCGGCGTGGAGTGAATAGCTGCTTGAAACGCTAAAACGTGCTCGATTCGTCTTCGCGAGTTTTCATAAAATTGATCCAGCACCACTGCTGTCCCAAAAAAACGAGATTCCTGGCGATGGGCTGAAGCGTTGGCGCGATGTTGCGGTATTTTTTGCGGATTTGGGACATCGCCCGCTGGGCGGGCTCCTACAATTCTATTTAGCAATGTAGGAGCCCGCCCAGCGGGCGATTGCGAGCTATTTAAATCAACCTGATGTGTCATCCGAAGGCCAATTTCGAGTTTATGGGACCGCAGTGATTCGTAAACTTTACTTCGTGTAACGTTTTGGTCAGTCTCATTCAACCACGACTAAAGAGATTGCGTATAATATGCCCGGCGATTTGCGGATTCTCCCTTAGTCTGCGCATGGAGTAATCAAACCAGCGGTCGCCGAAAGGCACATAAACTCTTAGCGGGTGGCCTTTCTCAACCAGCTGGGTGCGCATGGTTTTTGCGACGCCAAGCAGCATCTGAAACTCGTATCTTTCTTTGTCTATCTTGCGGCGTGCAATTAGCTGCTCCGCGAAGTCCACCAGCTTTGGATCATGAGTTGCGATGCCAACTTTTGTAGCACCTCCCGTAAAAAGCTGCTCGAGCAATTCGCAATAAGAACGGCGGACCTCGTCCGGGTCTGTGAAAGCGATGTCTTCCGCTTCGACATAAATTCCTTTGCAAAGCCGAATGTTGGCAGGGCCGGTATTAAGCAGCTCTGCAATGTCTTCTTCGCTGCGCCGCAAGTACGACTGAATGACTGTACCGACGTTGTCGAATTCCTTTCGCAGGCTGCGATATATGTCCAGTGTTGCGGATGTCACACTGGAGTCTTCCATGTCGATGCGAACAAAGTTGTCGTTATCACGTGCTTTGGCCAAAAGCGTGCGCATCACACCAGTGCAGCGATCGATATCAAAACGTAATCCCATTTCGGACAACTTGACTGAGGCGTTGCAGTTCAGAGACTGGTCGTGGATTCCATCGAGCGCGTCAAGGTACAAATCGCGAGCGGTTTCAGTCTGTTCAATCGAAGTACAGTCCTCGCCCAGCACATCGATCGTTGCACTGCAGTGAGCTGCATTGAGATCTTTGACGACGCCATACGCGGCCTCGAGATTGGTGCCGGCAATATAGCGCTGGGATAATTGCCAGATAACCGAGCGTGGCACATACGGAAGCGGCGCGACCAACAGTCGATGAATTAACCTGGTCGGCATTGTTTACCAGTTAATTTTTTCATTAATATTATCTCGTAGCATTGCTCAGTTGCCAGTCGCAATCATACTATGTTCCGACTATTGCATTGCGCTCGTAATTGATTAGTCTGGCACTCCGAAGCTAATTATTCGAGGGGAAACCGTGATGTTCAATGCCCGAATTGGCGCGTTGATCGCAACAGCGATTGTATTGATTCCGGCAACGTATAGCTGGTCGCAGGATGATACTGGTCCAAGGATCATCAGCGCTGATGATCTGCTGGCATTGAAATCTGTTTCCGATCCGCAGATCAGCCCGGACGGCAAGTGGGTGGCGTATACCGTAGAGCGTGTTGATGTAGAAGCGGACGAGTCGTCCACACAGATTTTCATGGTCTCAACCGATGACAAGAATGTTGTTCAGCTGACCGCCGATGAATATTCGGCATCGACGCCACGCTGGAGCCCGGACGGGCTGCATCTCGGCTTTCTCGCTGCAAAAGGAGACGACGAGGAGGCAAAAACACAGGTGTGGACACTCGATCGCCGCGGCGGTGAGTCGCAGCAATTCACGGCAGTCGACCAGGGCGTAAGTGACTTTTTATGGGCGCCTGACGGACAGAAAATGCTGCTGATGATCAGGGACAAGACTGCCGATGATCTGGCCAAAGAGGCCGCGGAGGAGGCGGGCGAAGAAGCCAAACCGCTGCCCTACGTAATCGACCGGCTGCAGTTCAAGCGAGACGGTGTGCCGTACCTGGACCGGAGTCGCACGCATATCTATGTCGTTACGGAGCGCGAAGCGGCGCCGTTACAATTGACGTTCGGCGATTACGATGATTCCCAGCCTGCCTGGAGCCCGGATAGCATCAACATAGCGTTCGTCAGCAACCGGACCGAGGAGCCGGACAGTAACGATAACAATGATATATGGGTCGTTTCAGCAGAGGGCGATGCCGCCTCAAGAGGCGCGCGCCTGGTTACAAAAAACGCCGGCAATGATTACGCGCCTTCCTGGAGTAATGATGGCAGCAACATCGCCTACGTTACGGTTACCGAACCCGACCTCATCTGGTATGCCACGAATCATCTGGCGATCGTTCCGGCTGCCGGTGGGGAAGAGCGCGTGCTATCCGCTGCACTTGATCGCAATGTCGGTTCACCCGTCTTCGCAGCGGATGACCAGTCAATTTTGTTTGTACTTGAAGACAGTGCGGAACGACATTTGGCGCAGTTCAAACTTGCATCCGGCGAGGTGCATCGTTTGATCGATGGCGAACTAAGCGTTCGGCAATTCTTTTTGCATCCGTCCGGCGATATTGCGCTGCGCGTTAGTACGCCGCAAATTCCCGGTGAAATATTTATTTCGAAGAATGGCGGGATGGAACAACTTTCGCACACAAACGATGACTTGCTCGGTGAAATCGAGTTCGCGAAAGTCCGCAACGTGACCTTTCCAAGCGCCGACGGGACGGAAATCGAAGGATTCATATTTACACCACCTGATTACGTTCAGGGCGAGACCTACCCAACCATTTTGCGAATTCATGGTGGTCCGGTGTCCCAATATGATTTCTCCTTCAACAGGGACGCGCAGCTTCTGGCGGCAAACGGTTATGTTGTCGTTATCAGTAACCCTAGAGGTTCGAGCGGCTATGGTCAGGACTTTTCGGCAGCGCTGTTCGCTGAATGGGGCGTCAAAGACTTCGAAGATGTCATGGCTGCTGTCGACTACACAATCAGTGAGGGTTACGCTGATCCCGAGCGTCTCGGTGTCGGTGGCTGGTCTTATGGTGGCATCCTGACAAACTATGTCATCACGAAATCAGATCGTTTTGAGGGCGCAATCAGCGGCGCCAGTGAAGTGAACTACGTCGCAAACTACGGTCATGATCACTATCAGCGTCAATGGGAAGCGGAATTTGGTTTGCCCTGGGAAAACCGCGAGGCCTGGGAGAAAATCTCACCGTATAACGATGTCGACAAGATTACGACGCCGACGCTGGTCATGGGCGGTAAGGACGACTGGAACGTGCCAATTCAGAATTCCGAACAGCTATACCAGGCGTTACGTCGCCGGGGCATAGAGACACAGCTGGTTGTATACCCCGATGAATCGCACGGAATCTCACGGCCGAGCTTTGTGCTGGATCGTTACCAGCGCTACCTGGATTGGTATGACTCACATGTCAGGGGTGAATGACTGCGAGATTGTCCGCGACATTCAGTCTTTAATGCCGGTGTAGTTGCCGCTGTAGAAGATCAAGGGTTCGCTGTCGGACAACTCGAAGTCGATCACGTCGCCGATGATGATGTGGTGATCGCCACAGTCGTGGATGTCACGTGTGCGGCATTCGAGGTGAGCAAGCGTGTCACTGAGAACAGGCACATTTTGCGGCGAGTCCCGATAGCCAATGTCATCGAACAGGCCTTTTTCTGATTTCGCAAAATGAGATGCCAGCGACTGCTGCTGATTGCTTAGTACGTTGATCGCAAAGTGTTCGGCTGCAAGGTATGCGCGTAGTGATTTCGATACTTTGGCGATATTCCACAGCACTAAAGGCGGCTCCAGCGATACCGAGCTGAAGCTGTTCGCAGTAATGCCACAGGGTTTGCCATCCTGATCGCGGCAACTGACGACGGTAACGCCGGTCGCAAATTTGCCAAGGCATTGCCTGAATTTTTTAATCTCATCCATCTGTTGGCTTCGATCAGGCTTGACACAGCCTGTTATTAGTTAATATATTAATAGTTAACATATTAACTAAAGTGAATTAACATGGCAATGCAGGACTTCAGCCGCTCCTTGCCGATAATGCTGTACCGCACGCTGGATGCAGTTATGCCGAGATTTCGGCAGATATTCAAGGAATTCGGTCTTACTGAGCAGCAATGGCGGGTACTGCGCGTGTTGTGGGAACACGAAAGCATGGCGTTCAGTGAGCTGTCCGGGCTCACGCTGATTCCCGCGCCGAGCCTGGTCGGCGTTGTCGACAGGCTGACCAGCAATGGTCTCGTAGCGCGCCGCCGTTCTACCACCGACCGGCGTAGCGTATTCGTCTATGCCACAGATGAAGGTCAGAAGCTGGAAAGTGAAGTCAGACCTCGGGTGGATCGCGCTTATGCAGAACTTCGCGGGTCGATCGACAAGGATTCGTGGGAGATGCTTATCAATGGCCTGGAAAAAATTACATCAATCGAACAATCGTCATCGAAATAGCAACGTAACAATCAATCGGAAGATCAACTAATTGGCAGGTATACGATCATGAGCACAAATGAAGCCCGGGTGGGCATCCGCAACGGCAAGCAATATCTTGAAGGATTGCAGGACGATCGGGATGTCTGGATTCATGGCGAGAAAGTAAAGGACGTCACCGCGCACGCTGGCCTGGCCAGGGGCGCTCATACACTGGCCGGATTCATGGACCGGCAATTCGATGAAAAAATTCAGGACACGATCACCTACGAAGAAGACGGCAATCGCTATGCGATGTCGTACATGATTCCGAAGTCCCAGGAAGATATCGTCAAACGTGGTGCGTCGTTTTATGAATGGGCAACCTGGTCGAATGGTATGTTCGGCCGAACGCCGGATTACAAAAATGCTTCGGTAATGGCGTTTGCAGCCGGTGCCGACTTCCTTGCTGAGGGAAAACCTGAATACGCAGAAAATATGCGCAATTATTACCAGTACATAAAAGACAACGACAAAGTTCTGACACATACGCTGGTGAATCCAACATTTAATTTCGCGCAGGCAAAAGAAGGCAAGTACAGCGACAAAGTTGCACTGCAGATTGTCAAGGAAACGGATGCGGGCATAATCGTCAATGGTGCTCGTTTACTGGCGACGCTGGGTCCACACTCCGACGAGATCGAAGTCTTCCCCTCAACGTTGTTAAAGGCGTCAGAGGAAAACCTGCCATTCGCGTTCGCATTCGCGCTGCCAATCAACACACCGGGCATGCGCCTGATTTGTCGTGATACCTATGATCACTCGAAATCGCATTTCGACGCGCCGCTGGCATCCCGGTTTGAAGAAATGGATGCGATTGTGACTTTCAAGAATGTGCTGGTGCCATGGGAACGGGTATTCATGTACCGCGAACCGTTGTTATGCAACCGGGCATTCGCGGAGACCAATGCGGTCATTCACATGATGCACCAGGTGGTTTGCGGCAAACTCGCGAAAGCAGAATTTATCGTCGGCCTGCTGTGCGCAATGGCAAAGGCAACTGGCAAAGACAAAGATATGACAGTGAAAGGGCAAATTGCAGAAGCAATGTGGATTGCCGAGAGTGTGCGTGCTTTCAGATTTAGCGCGGAAGCCCAGGCACACGAAGATCAGTATGGCACCTACATGCCGCTACGACGCCCGCTCGATACCTCACGCAACCTGTATCCGAAAATGTACCCGCGATTGATCGAGTTGGTACAGCTGCTGGGATCGAGCTCGTTGATGGCGACGCCGTCAGAGGCAGACCTCAGCAACGATATTGCGGACGATGTTGGCCAGTATTTTCAGACCGTCAATCTCGAGAGCAAGGATCGAATTGCACTGTTTCGGCTGGCGCATGATGTTGCTGTATCAGGCTTTGGTAATCGCCAGGTTCTGTACGAACGATTTTTCTTTGGCCCGCAGAATGTTATGGCCTCGATCTACTTTGATCTTTATAACAAGGACGACATGATCGACCGGGTCGACGAATTGCTCAATCGAGCGTAAGACTTATGAAGTTCTGCTCTGATTGCGGCTGTGAAGTAAACCTGCAAACCGTTGCCGGCGATGACCGGCAGCGATTTGTATGTATCAGTTGCGGCAAGACGCATTACCAGAATCCGAGCGTGCTGGTGGCCACCTACGTATGTGTTGGTGACTCGATACTCTGGATTAGACGCGGTACTGCACCGGCGATAGGAAAGTGGGCCTTGCCGGGCGGTTATATGGAACGCAATGAAACCCCGGAAGCAGCCGCCAGCCGTGAACTGGTTGAGGAAACAGGAGTGATCGTGCCGGCGAACGAGATGACGCTCGTGAGTGTCAGCTCGATACTACACATGGCGCAGACTCACCTGGTTTTTCGTTGCCATCTCGACGAGCGACCCGCGACCACGACGACGGAGGAGGCGTGCGAATGTGCATGGTTCGGTGATGAGAACCTTCCCGCGGACGATCTTGCCTTCGCATCAATCGAGCCACATGTACGACAGTTATACCGCTGGCTGAAAAACAAAAACTACGGCATCCGGATTGGTTTTATCGATGAGACACATAGCCAGTACCGAAATTACCCACTGGCAGAGCAGGCACAGGAATGATGATGGTTACCTGATCAGACAAATACAGTGTACGAGTTATTCATTGGTAACTCGTCCGGATCGACCACTGCCGGCGAGCTCTCTTGCCTGGCTTTGTCGAACTCGTGGAATCTTGTTAGAACATGGAAAGAGATTCACCGTGGGAGCGGCATCTTGCCGCGATTGTTTTGAATTCGCGGCAGCGTCGCTCACGCGCATCCCTGCACTCCGCGACATAAGTACATCCATGTACACATGCCGCTCCCACGAGACTACTGGTCGTCCGGGTATTGTGCCAGTGCCGTGTAAAACTCGGCTAACAGTCCATACAATGACTCCAGTTTGTCGGCACCAAACTGCTTTTCGATGTTCGCATACAATATTTCAGAGTCTGGTCCGACCAGCTCATAACGTTTCCTGCCCTTTGCGGTAAGAACAAAAACAGACCTGCGTTGATCATTTTTGTCCGGTGATCGCTTGACGAGTTTTTCGCCTTCCAGAAACTGCAGAATTCGTGTCAGGCTTGGTGCGAGAAGGAAACTGCGTCGTGCCAGTTCACTCGCATCGATATTTTCGTAAGCAGCCAAGGCACGAATGACGCGCCATTGCTGCTCCGTCAGTTCGTGCTGCCGAAGCATCGGGCGAAAACGCGCCATAGCAGCCTCCCGCGCTTTCAGGAGTTCCATTGGCAGGGAATGGTGAAAGTCCCGCATGGGTTCGGTTTGCTCGCCCAAGTCAGGCAGACTCGGTCACAACAGTATTATGCAGAATACCGATGCCTGGCACTTCGACCTCAACAACGTCACCCGGCCTGAGATACTTCGGTGGATCGAAGCGGGCACCTGCGCCATTTGGTGTGCCAGTGGCAATAATGTCTCCCGGCTGCAGCCGATAAAACGAAGACAAATAACTGATCAGGTAGCGAAACGGAAACATCAGGTTGCTGGTTGTATCGTTCTGGCGTTCTTCACCATTTATACGGGTCATGACGCGCAATTCAGTCATCGGATCGAGCTCGTCCGGCGTGACCAGCCAGGGTCCGAGCGAGCCGGAACGTTCAAAATTCTTGCCCTGGGTGACATTGAATTTCGCGTGGCGCAGGTAATCCCGGACCGACCCTTCGTTCATAATCGTCAGGCCGGCAATATGCTCATGCGCCTTGTCTTCTGCAATGCGACGGCCCGCTTTGCCAATGACTATTACGATCTCGCCTTCATAATCGAGCTGATCGGATTCCGGAGGATCCATGATGTCCTGCTCATGACCCACCAGCGAGTCGCGCGAACGCATGAATACGCTTGGGTATTTCGGTGCCTCTGAACCATCCTTGTACTCGGCGTTGCGCTTCGCATAATTCACGCCGATGCAGATAATTTTTTCCGGATTCGGAATCGTCGGCAGCAGTTCGACATCCGCCACGGCAAGACTGGCGCCGGCATTCATTGCCTCAGTTGCCAGGTCGCCGAGGCGGTCAGTCTGAATTGCGTGCCGCAGGTCACTGAGTTCCGGGTGTAATACACCCAGATCGATGAGACCCGCATCAGTGACTGCACCGAAGCTTTGTTTACCACTGTTAACGAAACTCAGGAACTTCATTCGATAGTACCTTTCAGCAAGCCGGCTCGTTCGAGCACGCCATCCAGTTTTTTCTCCAGCTCAGAGGTCGCGGGCAACATTGGCAGGCGATGTTCATTCGTCGGCATGATGCCAAGCTTCTTCATCATGTATTTAATGGGAATCGGGTTAGTGTCATAAAACACCGCCTGGTTTATCTCCAGCAATCTCTGGTGCAAGTCACGACCACTCTGCAAATCGCTTTGCCACACGGCTTCGCACATTTTTGACAGAACTCCGGGTCGCAAATTGCCCACCGCATTCATCAGGCCGCAGGCACCAATCGTCATCATGGGAAATGACAACTCCTCCAGCCCTACGAAGACCTTGAAATCATTGCCAAGTGCGGCGAAGCACTCGGTTACGAAACCAAGGTCATTAACCGCGTGCTTCATGCCAACAAAATGTGCGGACTTTTCCCGTAACTCGCACATCGTATCGAGGGTGACACTCACCGCAGTTCGTCCGGGAATGTGATAAATCATCCAGGGAGTTTCATGCTGGCTGGCCAGTGACAGGTAGTATTCGATGAGTCCCCGTTGCGGTGGCCTGATGTAGTAGGGCGTTACGATCAGTAATGCATCTACGCCCGCTTGCACTGCATGCTCGGTCAACACTTCGGTTTCGGCCAGCGATTGCGAGCCGGTTGCTGCAACGACCGGTACTTTGCCATTCGCAGATTCAACCGCGATATCTACGAGACGATTTCGTTCTGAGATCGTTAACGTCGACGGCTCCGCTGTCGTGCCATTGACTAATACGCCGTGCGAGCCTTCGGTGATCTGAAAATCGACCAATCCCGCATATGCGTCAAAATCTACATCACCATTGCGAAACGGCGTGACGATCGGCGGAATAGAGCCTTTGAGTCTTTCCAGATCTGACATTGGTTTGGATCCTGCAGGTTATGAGCTTGACGTCTATTGTGGGAGCAGTATACTTAACATGTTAAATTTATTCAATCAAGCAACGAGCGACAACGATGCCTCATCAAATTATCGAATATTCGGAAAACCTGGCGACCATGCTGCACATTGAGGGGTTGATTGATGTGCTCCATGAAACGGCGGCAACGGTCGAAGTATTTCCGTTAGCTGGTTTACGTACGCGTGCAGTCAGCCGGACGGACTACCAGATCGCAGACAACCATCCGGACAACGGTTTCGTGCACGTTGTATTGCGTATTGCTCATGGTCGTCCGCTGGATGTGCGCCAGGCCGCCGGAGAAAAGATATTCAAAGCGCTTTGTGACTTTTTGGAGCCAATCTCGTCCTCGTCTCCCCTGGCGATTTCATTCGAAATGCAGGAGATCGATCCGGAACTTCGCTGGAAGAAAAATAATCTGCGTGATTATCTCGCGAAACGCGCCAACTAACCGCAAGAGTTCGGCGCAAAAGGAATCAAATGACCTCAGAATTAAACAAAAACCTGCAAGATGCCGAGAAATTGCTGCAACGATTTCGCAGCGGCGTCCTGCCACATTTTATAAATGGCAAAGTCGACGCAGGTACATCGGGAGCGGTGTTTGAAAACTCAACGCCGATTGATAATAGTGTTATCGGCGAAGTTGCTGCCGCTAATGCGGATGATATCGACATCGCCTGTAATGCAGCGGCCGCTGCATTCGACCAGTGGAAAAACACACCGGGCAAAGAACGAAAAAGAATCCTGCACAATATAGCTGATGGCATCGAAGCCAAAGCAAGAGACATTGCGCTCGTCGAAAGTTATGACTCCGGACAGGCGATGCGCTTCATGGGTAAAGCTGCAATCCGTGGTGCCGCGAATTTCAGGTTCTTCGCTGATATGGCGCCCGGTGCCCGGGATGGACAGTCGCTGCCTGCCGAAGAACATATCAACTACACGATGCGGCAGCCAATTGGTCCGGTTGGCGTAATAACGCCCTGGAACACACCGTTCATGCTTTCAACATGGAAGATAGCGCCGGCGTTGGCGGCTGGCTGCACAGTTGTGCACAAACCTGCTGAATGGTCGCCGTATACAGCGATGATGCTGGCCGAGATTGCCCATGATGCGGGATTGCCTGATGGTGTTCTTAATTGCGTCCAGGGCATTGGCGAAGACGCAGGAAAGGCGCTTACGGAACATCCGGCAATCAAGGCAGTCGCATTTGTTGGTGAGTCGATGACCGGCAGCCACATCATGCGCCAGGGTGCGGCGACACTGAAACGCGTTCATTTTGAGCTTGGCGGGAAGAACCCCGTCATTGTTTTCGCTGATGCGGACCTGGATCGAGCACTGGATGCTGTCGTTTTCATGATCTACAGCCTGAATGGCGAGCGCTGCACATCCTCCAGTCGATTACTGATTCAGGAATCTGTCCAGGACGAATTCCTGGCACGATTGCAGGAGCGGGTCGGCCATTTGCGAGTTGGTCATCCCCTGGATCCGGCAACGGAGATAGGGCCACTGATTCATCCCCGGCACATGGAAAAGGTCTGCAGTTATTTCGCTATTGCCACTGAAGACGGTGCGAAAATTGCGGCCGGTGGCAAGGCTGTCGAGGGCGCGGGCAACTATGTAGAGCCAACGTTGTTTGTCGGGGCCAACAGTGACATGAGAATAGCCCAGGAAGAAATTTTCGGACCTGTGCTGACAGCGATTTCCTTTAATGACGAGGCCGAAGCTATCAAGATAGCGAACAATATTGAGTACGGTCTTGCTGGATATGTCTGGACGTCTGACCTTGGCAGGGGCCACAGGCTGGCCCAGGCGCTGGATGTCGGTATGATCTGGGTCAACTCCGAGAATAATCGCCACCTGCCGGCACCCTTTGGTGGTATGAAAGCCAGCGGCATAGGCCGCGATGGTGGTGACTACAGTTTCGAGTTTTACATGGAAACGAAAAACGTTTGTATTGCGCTGGGTTCTCACCGGGTACCAAAAATAGGCACAGCATGAGTCTTTATCACCTGCAAAAATTTCTTTACGTGCTAAATCGTGAAGAAGTTGCACAAAATAAATACCACGATGACCTGGAGAGTATTCTCAGCGAGTATGACCTGACGGATGAAGAAAGTGGGGCATTACGTGAAGGCGATATCGGTCTTTTGTACGTGCTGGGAGTAAACGGCCAGATACTGATGCATTTTGCCGCCTTCCTTGGCATCGAGTGGTTTGACTACCTTGACCTGATGCGTGCGGGTATCGACAAACATGGCCCTGTACGCGCCGGCGTTTATACGATGATCGGTGGCGGAGCCAGCTTCACCGAAGAAGAGGCACACCGATGAGCCTGGTTTATTCAGGTGTCCTGAGTCATGCGCCCGGAATTACCGGGCGAGCACACCTGGTCGAAAACACCGCAAAACGAGACGAGTTTTACGCGAAGCTCGATGTGCAGCGCCAGGAAATCGAGGCTTCCGGCGCGGAGGCGTTAGTTGTCATCGCGGCCGAGCATTTCGGTAATTTCTTTATGAATAATATGCCCGCCTACTGTATCGGCATGGGCGAATATTACGAAGGCCCGATCGAAGACCCGGAATGGTTAAAAATTGAGCGGACGAGAATTCCTGGCGCGCCGGATCTTGGCCGCAGGCTGACGCGGGAAGTTTTACAATCTGTCGATACCGCGTATGCGGAAGAGTGGAAATTTGACCATGGCATCATGGTGCCGCTGAATTTCCTCACACCGAATTACGACTTGCCGATAATTCCGGTCAATATCAATTGCCAGGGGCCACCATTGACGCCGCTGCACAGGGTCTGGGAATTCGGTGAAGCCTTACGGCGGGCCTGTGATGCTGTGCCGGAGAAAATTGCCGTCGTTGGCACGGGCGGAATCTCGCACTGGCCGGCAACCCCGGACTCCGGAAAAATAAATGAAGCGTGGGACAGGGATTTTCTTGATCGATTGATGCGCAACGACAAAGACGCGTTGCTTTCATATACGGATGAAGAAATTTATCGTGATGGTGGACAGGGCGGTTTTGAGATCAGGACTTTCATAGCGGCCGCTGCCGCAGCGAAAGGGCAGGGAGATCTGCAGTTTTTCACCGTGGAATTACCGATTTTTGCGGTCGGTTGTACGGTCGCCAGGTTCGACATTATTTAAACGCCTGCTACCGATTCAGCGAGCTTCTTGCGCACATACCAGACAAACGATAGCGCCGTGACTTTCATAAACAGCGCGTAAACGAACGTTGCCACAGCAAGTTCCGGTGACTTCAGAAATGTCAGGCATACAAAAAGCGCCATCGAAAGGTTTTGCACACCAACCTCAAAAGTTATGCTCGCCATCTGCTTGAAGGGCAGGCGTAATAAATTTGCCAGCCCATAGCCCAGCGACATCGCAACGATGTTGATCGTTGCCATCAATATCCCTGCAGTCCAGATATTCGCGACGATAGTGTCCCAGGCATTCACAGTACCGATGAGGGCGATCAGGATAAGCGCGATTAGTGTGATTATGCGCAGCGGCTCGATCAACTTTTTCGCAAGACCGGGTTGCCAGGCCCGGAATATCATTCCCAGGGTCACGGGAATAATAGTGAATTGCGCCAGTGTCCAGGTCATCTGCAAGGCTGACAAGGCCGGCATCTCGGATCGGTCAAGATGCAGGTCCAGGGCAAAAAGCGTCAAATAGGGGATTGAAAAAACCGTCACCATGCTGGCGATTGTCGTCAGGCCGACGGAAAGCGCAATGTCTGCGCGAGCCGAGAACGCATAGGCGTTCGAAGTGACGCCACCGGGACATGCGGCGAGGATGATTGCACCTGCCGCAATGATGGGTGGACTGGAAAAGAGAAATCCAAGCCCGATAGTGATCGCAGGGAGCAACAATATCTGTGCTGACAATCCGGCGATAATAGCTTTTGGTTTAGCCAGCACTTGCTTTAGATCCTGCATTTTTAGTGCAAGGCCCATGGCCATCATGACCGTAAACAGGAAGAACGGCACGAACTCTGTGTAGAAAGCCTCGAGGAAATTCACGCGGTAATACTCCCGGCGCTACTGTGGAAAATTCTTTTATACCCGCTGCCGTTCCATAAATTCAAGCAAGGAGTGGGTATCGCGCAATCGCGGCGAGACGCCGCTCCCACTGATTCTGCACCCT
>RCNB010000600.1_pt1 | contig 23485 bp, 21 predicted proteins | sample 2041321 | NCBI WGS metagenome assembly RCNB01 (sample SAMN09708232, study PRJNA481090) | Marine sediment metagenome, whole genome shotgun sequencing project. | reverse complement strand
CAGATTTCAATTTTGGATTATAATCACAATAATTTGGAATGGAACCCTGAACCACCTGAAAGTATGAAATCGTTTTATAGGACATTTTTGAAATGGAGAACTGATGCGGGAATGAACAATGGAATTGCTGATGATTTGCCATTGTTATTTGAAGAAATAGGATTGAGCTCTATTGAAAAAATAAATTCAGACGAATATTATACCCATAAAAGAACTGATTTCAAATCCAAAGTAGGTATTTGGTCAAAAGTTGCTGGTTCAGAACAAATGGTACAAGAGGGGTATTTAGATAATAATTTAAGATTGAAAGCTATAGAGGAATACAATGAATGGGTAGACAACAGAGCAATTTCTATGACTATGAAATTAAATGAAGTCAGAGGAGTAAAATAAAAGCCAGCTGCCAACAGTGTATAAAAATAATAGCCGAAACAGTTGTATATTCAAAGGTAGTAACCCGCTCAAACTTTATCACGATTTGACAGGGAAGTGTCACACAATCTGCCACTACTCATACAATCTGCCGTTAACAGAGTTATAGAACTCACCATGTATTATGTAATGTCCATAAAATAAGCAAGTTAAATATAGTTACCGTTTAGTACTATCTACATCAACAGATTAGCCTATTACTATTCGCTGATGTATATTCCAATATCAAAATTCTTGAAATTTAGTATCCAACTTATAAACATATTTATTTGTGAAGTCCATTAAAATACACCCCAAAATATAAATTCTATCTTTGTAAAATCAGGTTTATTATCACCATAAAAGCTAACTGCTAAAACATATGAAATCATTTACAATTCAGGAAATTAATGCGATTCTCGGAGGAGAACTAGTAGGAAATACGGACCAAAAGATATTAGGTTTGGAAGAAATTGATAAAGCGGGTAATTCTCAAATCACCTTCATTGGGAGCAGAAAATATACTTCAAAATGGGAAAATTCCAAGGCAGCAGCGGCAGTTATTAATGAGGGACTCAAAGCTGAGCCCGGGGAAAACAGAGCCCTGATTAAAGTCAAAAATGCCGATTTAGCCATGGCGAAGTTATTGGAAGTATTTATTAAGGAAACGCCACATTTTGATGTAGACATACATCCTACTGCAGTTATTCATGATACCGCCACTATAGGTGAAGGAAGTAAAATAGGAGCAGGATGTTATATAGGAAAAGATGTTGTTTTGGGTGCAGCCGTTATTGTATATCCTAATGTTACTATTCTGGATGAAACTACAATTGGCGCTCATACGGTTATTTGGTCAGGTACCGTTATTCGGGAACGAACTGAGATAGGAGCTTACTGTATTTTTCAAAATAATGTTAGTATTGGTGGCGATGGCTTTGGATATCGTCCGAGGGAAGATGGACGAGGCTTAGTAAAAATTCCGCATATAGGGAATGTTGTTATTGGTAATGACGTGGAAATTGGAGCAAATTCATCTGTTGACCGCGCAAAATTCAGTTCCACAATATTAGGCGATGGTTGCAAGATTGATAACCAGGTCCAGATTGCGCATAATTGCGTTTTAGGACGTTCTTGTATCATGGCAGGGGCTAGTGGACTGGCCGGATCTGTAACCCTTGGCGACGGAGTAGTTATTGGCGGTAGTGCATCAATAAAAGATCACACTACCATTCATTCCGGTGCAACGGTAGGAGCCGGTTCCGGAGTTTTGGCCGACGTGCCCGCCGGGAAAACAGTATTGGGCTATCCTGCTGCAGACGCCCGGGAGAAACTCAAGGAATGGGTTGCGACTCGTAATCTGATTAAGTAAAAGACTAAGGCAATTTTTGATCGACTATGAAAACTTGAATAAATTATTTATGCAAGAATAAGTTACAAGTTGTTATTTTTAATGTTCACTTATTTGAATTCAGGCCAATACACCGCAATCTTTTTTCTTAGAAAAGCTACACTTCGTCGTAACTGATCCATTCCGTCCACGCCGTCTTCAATGCTGATCCATCCATCAAAATTTACTCTTTTCAACTCTGTGAAAATGGCGTCATAGTCATTTAAACCTTTGCCAATTTCACCATGACGAAGTCTTTTAGCATAACCCAAAACACCGTCTTCTTCTTTTCGAAGATCATCTATGGTTCCCTCAAGAAGATAGCGATCACTGGCATGCATGGTCACTACTCTGGAAGAAACTCTTTTCAATAATACCAGAGGATCTTCCCCTGCCAGGAAGGCATTACTGGGATCATAATTAACTCCAAAATTAGGGTGGTCTATATAAGACACAAGTTTACAAAAAACTTCCATTTTTTGAGCAAATTCAGGGTAAGTCCAAAAATCGTCTTTATAGTGGTTTTCTAAAATTAAAGTAATTCCTCGTTCGCTGGCATATGGTAAACAAGCTTCAATACTTTCTGCAGCCAGCTCTATTCCCTCTTCCATGGATAACTCTGGACGTTTTTGGCCAGAAAGGACGCGACAATATGATCCACCAAGAGCGTGGCTCATTGTAATCCAATGTTTTTGTTTTTTGATTTCATTTTGTCTGAAGGATTTATCAGGGTGAGTAAAATCTGGTGAGCAACAGAGCATTGGAATCTCTTTTCCCCGTTCTTCCACTCTTTTTCGGAATAATTCCCAATTAGAGTTATCTGCCATTTCCAGGAAACCCGCATACCATTCCAAACCATCAACCTCCAATGAAGTAGCTAAATCTATCCACTCGGCTACTTTCATAGCACCCGTTTTACAAAGATCTTGCATATAGGCTTTAGGGAATACGGCTAATTTTGGCACTTTATATTTTGTGTTTATGGTACTATTTATTGCTAAATCCGCTCCAATTCTTTGGTAGATTGCGGCCTATCATAGGGAATTGTTCCAGTTCCAAAACCTGACCACTAACGGGGCCGCATTCATCGGATAATAAATAAACAGCTCCGGATGCAATCTCTTGTGGCTCAAAAATACGTTGGGCTGGTGCAAAAAGGTTAGGTAATTCTTTATACCAATCATCATTCATTCCCTGCTGCTTCTGGTTTATTTTTTCGTTTTCTGTCAACACCCATCCCGGATTAATTTGATTCACACGTACCCCGTGATCACGAAACAAACTATCTCCAAGATTTCGGCTTAAGGTCATCAAAGCACCTTTAGATATGCTATAGGCTAATAAATTAGGTTCTCCGCTCCAGGCATTAATAGATCCAATATTTAGCACACAGCCATTAGTTTCTATAAGATGTGGTAAAGCGGCTTGAATTATTGCAAATGGAGCCAGCGTATTAATTGCCAGCATCTTTCTCATAAATGCAAGGCTTGTAGTATCAATATTTGAGGAAACGATCATTGCAGCGTTATTGACCACGGCATCCAGTTTGCCAAATTTCTTTACAGCCTCATTTACTAAAATTTCTGGTGTCTCTTCTTTAGTTATATCTACAGTAATTGCCGTGGCATTATTACCTCCTAATTCCTCAACCAATTCCATACCTTTTTCATTGCGCAATCCATTTAAAAGGACTTGTGCCCCTTCTTTTACGCACGCCCTTGCAATGGCTCGTCCTATGCCGGTATAACCTCCGGTAATTAGAATAACTTTGTTCTTTAAACGCATACTAATTTAATTAGGTTTCAAAATACTCTTTACCACCTTTCCTGAATGCATGGCTTCAAAAGCCTCATTCCATTGCTCCAAAGGCCAAATGCCACCAATTATTGGTCTTACATCCAATCGACCGGTTGCCAACAAGGAAAGTACTTTCTCCCAAACGGGCCAGTTATGGCTAAAACTGCCTTGCAAAGTCACATTTTTTTGTACAAGGGGATCCAGCGAGTGATTAAAAGGTTGGGACCCCCAACCAACCTTGGTGATATGCCCATTAGGCCTTACCCATTTTAGCGCCAAATTCAGGGTTTCACTTACCCCTGCTGCATCAATAACACAATCAACCCCAAGACCATCCCGTTCGAGTGCCCATTGAGTAGCATCACCCACAATAATATCACAACCGTACTGCTTGGCTATTGATAATCTCTCAGCGTCTTTTTTCAGACCAACCAGAGCCACATGCGCTCCACATAATTGAGCCATAGCCGCACACAATATTCCTATGGTTCCGGGGCCCAAAACAATAACACGGTCACCGGGACGTATTTTTGAATTAGTTATTACAGCATTATAAGCAACTGAGCAGGGTTCAGTTAAACAAGCCTGCTCAAAAGAAAGATTTTCAGGTATTCTGTGAAGACATCTTGCTGGAACTTTAACAAATTTCGTCATTGCCCCGTTAACTCCGTATCCAAATCCCTTTCGATCGGGGTCCAGATTGTAGAGGCCCTGTCTGGACAACGGACTTTGGGCATTTATAACTGCAGCAGTTTCGCTCACCACGGCATCACCTTCTTTCCAATCCTTTATATTTTTACCAATTTCAGCAATATGGCCTCCAAATTCATGTCCAAGAACTACAGGGTAATTTACAGGCCAGCTGTGATCTGCTGTCCACTGGTGCAAATCACTCCCGCAAACTCCTACATTAGCCACTTCAAGGAGAACTTCGTCATCGCTGATAGCAGGCCTGTTTATTTCTCTGATTTCTACACTACCTTTTTCCGGAGCGTAGTTCACAACTGCAATAGAATTCATATAATTACTATTTTATCTTCAATTCAAGGTAGATTATTTCACATCTGAATATGCATGTATTCTGTCACATATTAGTTTTAATGACGCTTCAAGGTCGCCATCAGCCGTTCTAAAAGAATCGGCATCTATGGTTAAAGGAGCTCCCAGCACAACCAGTGGCGCCCCGTATTCTGGACAACGTATGGCTTGCTCCAGAGATAGGCCACCTACAGCTTGTACAGGTATATTCACAGCAGCTACCACCTCTCGCAACTGATCAAGCGGACTTGGCATTGGAAAACCCTTAGCGGCTATCCCGCGGCGTTCATCATAACCGATGTGATGGATAACATAATCACAACCAAGTTCCTCCAGCCGTTTGGCACCAGCCACCATATCGGGACAGCCAAGATTATCACCCATTATTTGTATTCCAAAGTCTTTTCCAGCCTCAACAACAATCTTAATGGTTTCTTCATGTGCCCTGGCCATGACCACTACATGTGTAGCACCAGCCTTAGCCATCATTTCCGCCTCCAGATAGCCTCCATCCATAGTTTTCAGGTCTGCCACAATAGGTACACCCGGAAAATTTTCACGTAATTTTTTTACGCCGTGCAACCCTTCAGCCAAAAGTAGGGGAGTCCCTGCCTCCAGCCAATCCACTCCGGCCCTCATGGCCAACGCAGCGGTTTCCAGAGCTTCATCAATATTTGTAAGGTCCAAGGATATTTGTACTATGGGTTTCATATCTGCTTAGAGTTCTTTTAGTTTAATATTTCTGTATTCTACCTTCATAGGTGGCCCCACGTGTACCTGTAAGCCCACAAAGCCAGAAGATTTTCGGTTAACTGAATCGAGATCCGTTACTTCACTCATTAATATTTCATTTATAAAATGTTGTAAACGATTGTCTTTAATTATTAAATGGCAACTATTCCAATCTTCTGCTTTAATCTTTGATTTTAAACTGTCTGAGTTCCCAAGAGACTCTATTACCTCCCTGCTCTGCCAGGCATTATTTTGCACATTTGCCCGCAGGGAAACGAGTTCATGTGGGCTATCTTGCGATTTAACAAACACCTTTTCTCCCCTATAAGCGAGGGTAGTGCGTTTTCTTTCTTCATAATTCTGTCCGGTATATGTGTTTTTGCCATCAATATCTGCCTGATATCCTTTTAGAGCATAAGGAATAGTGTCCAGGCGTTCACTGCGATAATTAATACCACTGTTCCCAGTCTCGGTAATACGAAATTCCAATTTTAGTACAAAGTTAGCCGGTTGCCCTCCTTGCCAAATAATAAAAGTATTGCTTTCCAATGGTGTTTCGGGTGTGACTTCTCCTATCAGAACCCCATTAGATGCACGCCAGTATGTAGGGTCTCCTTCCCAGCCTTCTAAAGTTGATCCATTAAAAATTTGAACAAAACCTTCTTCCACTAGATGGATAATCTCCGATTCCTCATCAATAATCTGGTGTTTTTTATCCTTGCAGGAATGAAAGCTTAAAAGCAAAAAAACAGACCAAATTAGGTACAACGGGATTCGTTTTGATCTTCTGAGTCTTATTCTCATAGGGCTTATTACCTTAATGTATTTACTTATCGGATGCTTAAAATGAATAACCTTATGGATTAATAGTTGTATTTAAAAATAAGCATTTACAAAACAATATTGGCATCCTAGTTCAAATAACGGATAGTTTACGATTTATCTCTGAAGCCTAACTTCAATTTTATCCATTGCGGTTGTCAAAAAAAGCTTTCCAGCCCTTTTAATTGTAAATTAAAATGCAAGGTGTTATCTTTACAGAAGTTTAATGAGATGACTACCGACCTATAGTTACCATCGCTCTGGCTAATTTTTTGGAGTATTCACAGTTCCACACTTACTTTTCCAAGCGCTCATATCTTAATCAAGCTTCTTTTTAAACTAAACTATATTATTATAATAAAACATATTAATGGCAAGATCGCAACAAACCTATAGCAAAGGCGAAAAAGAAAAAAAACGTCTCAAAAAGCGCGAGGACAAACAAAAGAAGAAAGAAGCACGTAAGGCAGCCGCCAAAGAAAAGGGTGGTGGTATTGAATTTGCATATGTAGATCATAATGGGAATTTAACAGATACTCCTCCGGATCCTTCTCTGAAAGTGGAAATTGAGGCTGAAGATATTATCCTTGGTATTCCAAAGAGGGAAGAGGGCGATATAGAAGAGGTAGATCCTGTAAGAAAGGGCAAAGTGTCATTCTTTGACTCTTCTAAGGGTTTTGGCTTTATCATTGATGCTGAAAACAATGAAAAATATTTCTGCCATGTAAGTGGCTTGATCGATGAGATTATAGAAAATGATAAGGTGTCATTTGAATTGGAAAAAGGGATGAAGGGGCTTAATGCCGTTCGGGTAAAGAAAGTATAACTTCAAACTTTCTCCACAAAACATCCATTTCCCCATTTATTTTTAAATTTTCTTAATTTAATTGTGATTTTTTAGTGTTTTGCTTTACTAATAGTTAAATAGTAAATTCAAAACAAGATGAAATCAGACAATAAGTATTCAGATTTAATGGAGTTTATCTGCAAATTCTATCAATGTGAGGTTCGCATGTTTAAAAAAATTTTAGGAATAAAATAGGTTCCGCATATTTTGCCAAGAGTTTTTAAGTCAAATTTGGTTTCCTTCCCTCATGCTATATTCAACAGCATATCAAAAATAACTCCTATTTCATTTTTGTAGTAGCTTAAATAAAGACTCAAAGTCATTACAAAACAATTTCTTCAATTTATATTATTTTTTTGTAACAAAAATAAGGTGTTGACGTCTTTTAAGTATACATCAATCAAAAAACGATCATCATGAGAACACTTGACATGAACTACATTAAAAGGACCTTAAATTATCATATGGGCTATGGATGGAGTATGAGAAGAAGTCATTCTTCAAAAGGAACAAAAAGAAATAATATGACTTCTTAAATCTAATATAGCATGAGAAGATTATTTCTAATAGCAATCACGGCATTCACATTAGCCTCCTGTTCCAAAGATGATTATACGGGATCAGGAAATACGATTTCAGAATTCAGAGACGTAAATCTATTTACCAAAATTAGTAGTGAAGGGACTTTTGTAGTTAATATAACTCAGGGACCGACACAATCTCTGGAAATTATAGCGGATGATAATATCATTGGCAGAGTTAAAACCACAGTTTCCGATGGACGATTAAAGATATACCTGGAAGATGGAAACTACAAAAACACCTATTTGGAAGCCAATATTACGGTGGCGGATTTAAACGGAATAAAAAATGAAGGTACAGGAGATATTACTGTGTTCGAGTTGGAAAGTTCAGGGACCATGGAAATTGAAAATATTGGGAGTGGAAATATTTCCATTGCCGGATACACAGATAACTTGAATATTAAAAATGAAGGCTCCGGAACTATTAATTGTGCAGAGTTTCTGGCGGCCAATATAGAATTACGCATTGAAGGCTCAGGAGATTGTGAAGTCTATTGCACAGAAAGTTTAAACGTGAACATTGAAGGCAGTGGTAATGTTTATTACAAAGGTAGTCCCACTATGACTATAGATATATCCGGTTCGGGACAGGTTATTCCTATGAATTGAATTGTTCACATTTGGCAGTTAGATTTGTCAAAAGTTGAACTTCCCCCGGAGATAAATTTTCTAAAGATATACCTCCTATACGTATCCTAATAAGGCGGAGAGTAGGAAAGCCAACCGCTGCGGTCATTTTACGAACCTGTCTAAACTTACCTTCTGTAAGTGTAATACTGATCCAACTGGTAGGCCTGTGTCGTCCTATTCTAAGTTTTTTATCGGCCTCAGGAAGTATTGGCAGGGTACTTAATTTGTGTGTCTTACAAGTTTTGGTAAGGTATCGTTTCCCCTCAAAACCAATTGCAACACCCTTTTCTAAAAGTACTATTGCCTCATTTGTTATTTCCCCATCCAATTGCGCGTAATACTCTTTTTCTACCCCTGAGCGATTTATTTCATCGCTTAGCTTACCATCAGTAGTAAGCAGGAGTAATCCTTCTGATTTTTCATCCAACCGACCTATAGGCATCACGCCTTTAGGAAAATCATAAAGCTCATTTAAAAATTTCTTTTTTCGTAACTCTCTCGGGTTTTTAGAATTAAGCTGACTTATTATACCGCAGGGTTTATACAGCTTAAAGTGAAGTGGTATATCATACATTTGAGTTGGCAAGGTAACAAAGTCTTTTTGGGCTTGTGTCTCGTCTTAACTTACTTATTGGTTAAAATAAGTGACTTGTTTAATATATTCTCTGTTGTTTATTTCCGCCAATGTGATTCCTTTCACTCAGGTTTAGTTGGATAGGTTGCCGGAAATAAATCAGTAAAATTTAATTATTTTTCTTAAATTGTATAAAAACAAAGCCGATGCCAATATACATGGACCGACATGATATCCCGGAAGAAATTACTGCAGAACACGTTGCTTTAATGCACCAGGAAGATTTGAAAGTAGAGCATCTATTTGGATGCAAGGGAATGACTTATTGGTGCGATACTAAACGGCATACTGCTTTCTGTTTGATAGAAGCACCTAACAGGGAGGCAATTCAAAATATGCACAACCATGCACATGGAGAATTTCCTCATGATATCATTGAAGTAGATCCACATTTGGTAGAATCCTTTCTTGGACGCATTGAAGATCCTGAAAAGGGGAAAAATGAGGACTTAAATATTATTGATGATCCTGCTTTTAGAGTGATCATGGTCTTAGAAACTTCCGATTATCTTCACAGGCTGGATACTCATCAGCTAAGTATGTTCACTCAGAAATTTCATCGTAGTGTTGCGAAATCTGTTAATCATTTTGAAGGAAGTATTGTTAGGGAAAATGACAAATCATACTTAATCTCTTTTAAATCCGTCACCAATTCAGTGTTATGTGCCTTAAAGATCCAGGAAAGTTTTAAGTACAGCTACCCTAAACTTGAAAGGGATAATCAGCGCCTTAAAATAGGCCTATGCACAGGTTCACCTGTAACGGAAAAGGATGGTATTTTTTCGGAATCTATTTTTTTAGCAACGCAGATGTGCGAATTGATCCAGGATCAAATCGTTATTTCTTCTTCTGTAAAGTCGTTGTATGAAAATGAAAATAGAAATGCTGTTATTGACGATCAATTAATCAGAACCTTGACTCCTAAAGAGGTGTTATTCGTTACTCAGTTGGTACAGTTTTGTGAACGTAATTGGAATAAATCAAATTTTAATATTATCACACTTAGCAAAGAACTTGGGCATAGTAAATCTCAATTATATAGAAAAATTAAGAAGCTTACCGGTAAATCACCTATCACCTTCATTAGGGAATACAGGTTGCATAAAGCATTGGAACTAATCCATAACCAACAGGGGAATATTTCTGAGATTGCCTTCGAAAGCGGATTTAATAGTCCTGCTTATTTTTCAAAATCCTTTTACGAGAAGTTTGGAATCCTCCCTTCCAAATATGCCCAAATGTATCAGAGTTAAAAACTTTACTTTTAAAATCACGATGAATTAAAAGTGTAATTCTTTGGATTAAAAGTAGCTATCAGCCTGTTTTGGTCTATCTAACTTTACGATATAACCAAAAAACAATAAGATGACTACAACACTTTTTGAACGCTTAGGAGGAACAAAAGGTATTTCAATGATAGTAGATGATGCTGTTGAAGCCCATATGAATAATCCCGCAGTGAATGCCCGGTTTTTACCATTAAAAGAACAACCGGAACGCCTTGCAATTATTAAGCAGCATACTATTGAATTTTTTAGCGCTGGTAGCGGGGGGCCTCCTGTATATAATGGACAAGATATGGTAACTGCACATAAAGGCATGAACATTAGTCCTGGCGAGTATATGCACGTAATTGATGATATTTTTATGTCCTTGGATAAAAATGCAATTACTGAAGACGCTAAAAAGGATGTACTCTACATTCTATGGTCCTTAAAAGGAATGATACTTTCCAAATAATTTATAACAACCAATTAATAACTAAAACAATGTCAAATACAACAGAAAAAAAACAAACTATTAAAGATTTAACTGCTTCAGCTATCGAAGGCTTTATGTCTCAGCTTAGAGGAGATATAGTAAAGGCTTCTGATCCAGGCTATAACGATGCCAGAAAAGTGTACAATGGAATGATTGATAAACACCCGGGAATGATCGTTTACTGTGTGGATGTTGCGGATGTGATAGCCTGTGTTAATTTTGGCAGGGAAAATAATCTACTAGTCGCTGTCAGAGGAGGTGGACATAATGGTGGAGGACTTGGGATTTGTGAAGAAGGTTTGGTTATTGATTTATCTGGACTTAAAAGTGTACGGGTCAATCTAGCGGATCAAACAGTACGGGTTGGAGGTGGAAATCTTTGGGGTGAAGTAGACCATGCAACACACCCATTCGGATTGGCAGTTCCGGCTGGTATTATTTCATCAACGGGAGTTGGAGGATTAACACTTGGGGGAGGTGTAGGCCATCTTTCCAGAAAATATGGTCTAACCATTGACAATCTATTAGAGGCTGATATGGTTTTGGCAGATGGTTCCTTTGTAACCGTAAACAAGAATCAAAATGAAGATCTTTTCTGGGCTATACGTGGTGGTGGTGGAAATTTTGGGGTGATAACATCCTTTAAATTCCAGGCACATCCTGTTAGTACAGTTATTGGCGGCCCCACCTTATGGCCGATAGAAAGAACGGAAGAAATTATGTCATGGTATCATGAGCTTATATCAAATGCGCCTGATGACTTGAATGGTTTTATTGCTACTATGATTATCCCGGGACCACCTTTCCCTGAAGAGCTACACAATAAAATGTTTTGTGGTATTGTATGGTGTTATACCGGAGAGCCTTCAGACTTTGATAAACTATTTCAAGAGGTCAGGGACAAAAATCCCATATTTGAGCATGTAGGCGAGATGCCATACCCAGCCATTCAAACACTTTTTGACGGATTATTTCCTCCTAGCTTACAGTGGTATTGGAGAGCAGATTTCTTTAATGATTTTAGCGAAGAAGTAAAATCAGCTCATTTAAAATATGGATCCAGTATTCCAACCCCATTGTCGCAAATGCACCTATATCCCATAAGTGGAGCAGCCAGCAGAGTGGGTAATGAGGACACACCCTGGGCATATAGAGATGCTAAATACGCCGGAGTCATTGTTGGGGTTTCACCGGCACCGGAAGACGCTCCAAAGATCACCAAATGGTGTAAAGACTACTGGGAAGCATTACATCCATATTCTTCCGGGGGAGCATATTCCAACTTTATGATGGAAGAGGGCCAGGAAAGAGTGCAGGCTAGTTATAAGCACAATTACGATCGTTTGTCTGAAATTAAAAAATCATACGATCCTAACAATTTATTTAGGGTAAACCAGAATATTAAACCCAAAGCATAAAACACGTATTTAAAAATCTTTGGTTTCGGAACTACGTCAGTGGATAAGGGATTGAAGACAATTAGGGGAAGATGAAGCAGCGGTCGCTTCATCTTCCCCATTTTTGTTATAAACACAGAACATTCTGGCTAACAATAAATTGGAAATCGAAACGTTTTTATTCCACGAGCCAAATCAACCTAAATCCTATGAAACTCCTTATCTCTTTATTTTGCAGTCTACTTTTTTTGATGTGTATGAACCTTCAAGCTCAGGGACTCTATCAAAAAGGATCTGTTACCTTTAAAAAAGGTAAATCTACCGATGCCTACGTACAAATGGATTATAAATATCCACAACGTTTCCAAAACTCAATAACCTATATTACGCCTTCTACATATGCCAAATACCTGAAGAAAGGTAAAATTAAAGGCAGTAAAAAAATCAAACTAAAGCCTAAAGAAATAGAAGGTTTTCATTTAGATAACGGACAGATATTTAAAACAGTGTCTTATGCAGACATTACCGGCAAAGCCATAAAAATGATGCCTAAAAAATTATGTCTGGAACAACTTGCCAGCGGAGAAATTGACCTCTATAAATTGTACACTAGAACCACAGGCACTATTTCATATGAACTAGCAGATTACGTTAGGGAAGGTGGTCAGGAACTTATAGATTATATCCAGGATAACTTCCAACTGCTCATTCAGAAGGACTCAAAAAACCCAAGAAATATCATGCATATTAACCTTTTAAATTTTATTGGTGACAAGCATGATATAAAGGATAATTATGATAATAATTACTACGGTTTAAGAAACCAATTTACAGAAAGCCAGAAAGAAGGTAAACTGGTTAATAAGAAGTTCGCGGCTTCATTTGTAAAAATGATTGATGACTATAATCAGAATTCCTTAACCGGTTTATAGCCCAAAATACTTATAATTTTATTCCAACGAATCTGAATAATTTCATTAATAACACAATTTCCAAATCGAAAACCCAAATACCTACTAAAATGATTAAAAGAATTATTGGATACTCATTCGTATTAATTAGTTTTTCCTTGTTCGCTCAATCTGAAGAAACATGGACATCAACTTTTGATAATGAAGTCAATTGGCAGACTGTAAGTGCGCTTGGAAATTATATAGTGCAAACCAATTCTGGTTTGTTCGGAATTGATAGTAACAGTGGTGAGGTGATCTGGAGCGACGAAACTTTTGGTCGTTTAGATGAAAGTTCATTCTCAGAGCTGGGGAATTCACCCTTTGCCAAAATTGAGACAGAAAAAGGATTGTTTATAATTAATCTGTTTGACGGCACTAAAGTATTTAACTCTTTTGAACATGGTATTAAAAAAGTGAAACAGCACTTTGTGCTGTACCAGTCTAATGCAATAGTTGTAGCAGGGAAATCTGTATCCGGTGAAGATATGGCACTTTCAATGGATATTACATCCGGTAAAGTACTCTGGAGTAAAGAAGGTAGTTTTGGTAAATTAGTAGATCTGGTTGAGTTAAATGAAGATGAATTGCTGGGTATAACCTTGTTGAAAAATGTAAAAATAAAATCTAAAACTGGAGATGTTATCTGGAGCATAGATAATTCCAGCGAGGCCAAACAGCTAAGTAAAATGGGCGCTTTTGGCAATCTACTTAAGGATGTAGCCGAGGCGGCCTCTGAAGGCATGGAAATTAAACTCGATTTTAAGATGCACCCATCGGGGGACTATTTTGTTATAGGAACAGAACAAAGAAATGAAAATCAATCCATGTCCTCAAATGGAGACAATACCATAGTAACCTTCACTTCTACTTATAGAGCATATGATGTTATGAATGGAGAATTGCATTGGAAAGACCCTGTTCAGGTTAAAGGTCAATTGGGACTAACAGCATGGATAAACAATAATCTATTGGTTCTGCCGCAGGGAAAGCAAAACTCCAGGGTAAATCTAATCTCCATGCAGGATGGCTCAGGACTTTGGGGTAAAAAAGGAAAGGGTATAAGTATTAAAGGTGGAATTTATGATTACACCCCAACCAAAAATGGGATGCTGGTAATCACCAGTAGAAATGATAAGCATTTTTTAAATTATCTCGATACTAAAAATGGACTCTTCACATTTGATAAAACCATCAAGATTAAAGGCCATGTAGGATATACACTTACCACAGGGCTTGGAATACTATACGCAACTGCTGAAGAAATGAATATAGTAAATACGAATACAGGAGATCTTTTATGGGACAAAGATTTAAAAACCCATTATAAGCTGGTAAACCAAAACGGGAACCATTTATACACCTATGATTATAAAGCAGGGGCTGTAATAAGTGTTAATCTTGACAGTGGAGCCATTGATATGGCAGCCACAGAACCAGTAAAATTCAGTGAAAATGAATCCCCCAATACTTTAGAGTTACGGGAAAAAGGTATTCTCTTAAGTTCGGATCAAAATTTTGCGATGTACGATTATAACGGTGCACTATTATTTCAAAAATATTATGCCTCGCCAAGAGAAGAAGGATGGAAAAGAGCACTGCTATTTGCAGGAACAGTTTATGCCGGTTATGTTTCCGTAGTAAGTACAATGGCTTCCGGAGTATTACAGGAAGCTGGAGCTCAACAGGGGCTGGATACAGTAGAAGGACAAACATTTGCACAATTGGGAACTGCCTATAATGAAATGGGTAAATCGGCAGGCAGCGCAGCCGGATTGGCTTTTAATGCTGCTAACAAAAGATTCAAAGCCACAAAAGAGGCAAGAAACTATTGCATGGTCCTTACCAAAAGTGAAAATGGGATTGAGCTTTTAAAAATTAATAAAGATACCGGTGAGAGTGATGGCAGTATTCCACTTGGAAAAAACAGGAAGCCAAATTATGCCATTGATCTGGTTGAGGGAGAGGTGTTTTTAAAGCATGATTCCAATGGGGTAAAACGATTTATTTTATAGTTTACTTTTAAAAGTTACCGCTCTTTCTATTTTCTTTTGAAGCTGCTTTTTTGTTTTGAAGTGGCAAAATCATATATGGCCAGACTTCCAATTGACACGTTCTAATCTTTGAACATTTTATACTATATTTATTGAGAGTTATATAATCAAATCTGTAAGTATAGATGAATCAAACCGTCCTCGAAAAAATAGTAAATTCCTTTTTGAGCAAATCTTCTATTTTCATACCCTTGAAAAAGAACAGATGAATTATGATTATCTCTCCTTTGAACTTAAAAAAAACAACTAGCAATTATTCAACTTTTTAAATTTCGTACTTATGGACTTAAAAACAATTAAAAGAAGGGAATTTGTAAAATCTCTGGGTCTTATCTCCGCAGGCACATATGCAACCGGTCTGGGAGCTTTTAGCCTTGGTTCCTGCCAGCCTGCGCCTGTCTTCAACAAGAGGGAAGCTGTTTTAAATCTGTTGACATCAACCGGAAAGCAGGACTATATCCCGAGCGGTTTTTTCGTTCATTTTGGTGAAGGATATCAATGGGGTGATGCAGCGGTAGCCAGGCATCTCGAATATTTTAAGGCCATTGATATGGATTTTATCAAAATCCAGTATGAAGCACTGTTTCCAGCCATCGATACTATTAAAAAACCGGAAGACTGGGCTAAAATGCCATTTTACAAGAAGGATTATTACGAAAAGCAGCTCTATGTGGTTAAGGAACTGGTAAAACAAGGTAAAAAGTTAGCGCCGGTTATTGCAACTTTTTATTCGCCATTCATGTGCGCGGGTCATAGTATTACAAGCCAATTGGTTACCGAACATTTAAAACAGGATCCCGAAAGCGTTAAAAAGGGACTTGAAATTATCACGGAAAGTGTAATGATATTTTTAAAGGAATGTAAAAAACTCGGTGTCGATGGATTTTTAGCACCAACTCAGGGTAATGAAGCCTTTAGGTTTCAGGATCCCAATATTTTTCTGGATTATATTAAACCTACAGACATGGTGGTACAGAATGAAATAAATGATGGCTGTATCTGCAACGTACTACACATCTGTGATTACGAAGGTCCATATGATGACGTGAGTCCGTTTGTTGATTATCCTGGTCATATTGTAAATTTAAGTGATGTAATAGCAGGTCAAAGAGTTCCCTTAAAAGAATTGTATACTATGTTTGGCGAACGACCAATAATGGGTGGATTGGAGAAAAGAGGCCCAATCCTTACCGGTACAGATCAGGAAATACAACAACAAGTAACTGCAGTTCTAGAAGACGCTCCGGATCGTTTTATCTTAGGCGCAGAATGTGCTTTATTAGGCGAGGTTGATTGGAAGAAAGTACGAACCGCTGTAGATGTGGGTCATACAATTACCAACTAGTGATTATTCCACCTGTTTTCGAATTACTTAGGGATTTAAGTCAAAAATTACACCAATAATAGCTTTTTACATATGAAATATACAGCAAACATCGACCGGTATAAAAAAATGAAATACAATCGTTGTGGAAACAGCGGTTTACTGCTCCCGGCAATATCTCTTGGGTTATGGCATAACTTTGGAGGTATAGATGTTTATGAAAATGGCAGGAATATGGTGCGGAGGGCATTTGATCTTGGAATAACTCATTTTGACCTTGCCAACAATTACGGACCTCCGTATGGCTCTGCCGAAGAGACTTTTGGAAGAATTCTGAGGTCTGATTTGCAATCCTATAGAGACGAATTGATTATCACTTCAAAAGCAGGTTATGATATGTGGCCGGGACCATATGGTGAATGGGGATCGCGGAAATATCTGATTGCCAGTTGTAATCAAAGTTTAAAACGAATGGGGCTTGACTATGTGGATATTTTTTATAGCCATCGGCCCGACCCAAATACACCTATAGAAGAGACCATGATGGCTCTGGATCAGATTGTACGATCCGGAAAAGCGTTGTACGCAGGTATTTCTTCCTACGAACCGGAACAATCGCAGAAAGCAATAGATATTTTGAAAGAACTCGGTACGCCATGCCTGGTTCATCAACCGTCTTATAGCATGTTCAACAGATGGGTAGAGGATGGTTTACTGGATGTGCTCGGAAAAAATGGCGTTGGTTCTGTAGTATTCAGTCCTCTATTCCAGGGGTTGTTAACCAATAAATATCTTAACGGCATTCCTGAAGGCTCCAGAGCATCAAAAGCGGATAGCTACTTACAATCGTCAGATATCACACCTGAAAAGATAGCTAAGGTTAAAAGATTGAATGAAATTGCTGAGTCTAGAGGGCAAAAAATGGCGCAATTGGCCCTTTCCTGGGTTTTAAGGGATAAAAGAGTAACCTCAGTAATTATAGGTGCCAGCAAGGTATCGCAAATAGAAGATGCGGTTGGGATTCTGGATAATATGGAATTTACCCCTGAGGAATTAAAAATGATCGAAGAAATTTTACAAGTCTAATGGCCAATCATATCTGACTAATTATTGTTGTAAGTTTATCTCAGTCTGAAGTAAGCTAATATTATTTCACCCCAACTCGTAACAAAAATTTTCATTTAAGACATATAGGCATGACCAGAATATTAATTATTGCCTTATTACTGTTTTGTGTGCAAATTCAATCACAAAGCAATCCACAGAAGCTGCTAATAAAGAATATCACCATCATTTCCGCTAATAATGGAGGTATAACCAGCCAGGTAGGTTATGTCGTTATTGCAGATGAAAAGATCATTTATGTTGGTAAGAAAAAACCAAAAAAGTCAATCCTTTATGAAGTAATAGACGGGAAGGGAAAATTTCTGATCCCGGGCTTGATAGACTCTCATGTTCATCTGGCGAATACTGCAGGATTTAACGGATCATTGAAAAGTAGGTATCCCGAACTAATAAAGCTTTATTTTGATCAATTGCCCAGAAGTTATCTTTACTTTGGTTTTACTACTCTAATCGATGTAAACAATTACCATCCCAAATTAATCAATCAGCTTTTAGACGCTAATATCCGTCCAGATATTTACACCTGTGGAGAGCAAGTTGTGGTAATGGATGATTTCAGTATGGAAATGGAAGGTTATTCTAGCCAGGAAAGATATGATTCTAATTTTTTGAACGATACTTACAATTCAAAAATAAACTTGCCTGATACTATTTCTCCCTATGAGCATACTCCGCAAAAAATTATTGAAAATATAAGGGAACAGTCAGGTATATGCGCCAAATTGGTTTATGAAGATGAGGCATCGGGTTTGGCTGTGAGCTGGTCGAAACCAAGCACGGATATATTAAGAGATTTGATAGCTGAAGCTCAGCAATTTCAACTTCCATTAATTTTACACGCACCATCCTTGGAAGGTCATCAAATAGGTTTAGAAACAGGCGTTCAAATATTTGCTCACGGGCTATGGAATTGGAGTGCGGATCCCAAAGACTTCAGAAATCGTGACTTAAGTGAAACACATAGACAGGTACTGCTCCAAATAGCGCATAATGACCATATAGCATATCAGCTTACTTTCAGAGCAATCACTGGAGAACAGGATTTAATTACTGCTGATTTTTTAAAGGATAAAAACTTGGAACATGTGTATCCCAAAAGCTATCTGGATTTACTTAAAACAGAAGAAGGACAGTGGGGGAAAAATAAGATTTTCGGGCGATCTGAATTTTTAAAAGAAACAAATCCATCATTTTACGCAGCCCTTAAGTCTAATCACACAGACGACCAAAAAATGTGGGAAGAAGCATTTGAAATTTACAAGCATCGACTTAATACTGTTGCCATGTTTTTAGCTGAGAACAATGCCAACCTTATCCTAGGTACAGATACTCCCGCAATGAATATGTACACAAATCCTCCTGGTTATAATGGAATATTGGAAATAAGACATTGGTATGAAGCAGGGATTCCGCTAGAACGTATTTTCTCTGCTGCCACTTTTAATAATGCCAGTGCCTTTAATCTCCAGAATTTATATGGAAGTGTGGAAAAAGAGAAAATTGCCAACTTACTTATATTAAACTCCAACCCCTTGTTAAATTTAGAAGCCTATAACGATATCGATATGGTCATTATTAGGGGAGATCTAATTGAACGGAATCAATTATCCGCATTGGAATATTAGTATTTAGAGGTGAGCAAGTAAAGCTTGGAAACCTTGGTTTATATTTAAGTTAAAGTCTTATTAACTTAGATAAGACCCTAATTAAAATTCGAAAGTGTGCAAGAATCCCAGGGAAACCGTATTCCAGGTTCTGTTTTCTAATTGTATTCCGGTATAGGATAGATTAATTTCAGTCATAGGACCCATTAAGTAGCCAATTATAGGTCTGTAATAGATTCCGCCATCATTACCTTTATTCAATCCAAGGCCATACCCGCCATCCACACCAAAGGAGAACGAATTGGAAGGCCATATTCTTAATGAAGCTGCAAATGGGACAAATTGGACATCAGTTAGTCCTGATACAATTACATCCGATTGAAAAGAATCTTTAAATCCGTAAATAAGTCCCGTACTTATCCCAAGATCCACTACTTCTCCCAAAGCCCACATATATCCCAGGTCCAAACCTACCATCAGGCTTATTTCATCATTAAAATCATCAATAGGCAAACCTGCGTGTATTCCTACTTTTAATCCTTCTTGCGCATACAATCCCATTCCTAAAAATGCGAAAGCTACTGCCAAAATTGTATTTTTCATTTGTACTGACTTTTCATAATACAACGCCAAAACTAGCAGCTTCTTTAAAGTAGATATCATTTTTGTTGCCAAACAGACCTATATGGTTGTGAAAATCAAATAATATTCCCCATAGAACAGCCCAATTGCATTAATTGTAATTAATAGCCCGTTAAATACTAATAACTCTAATAGTTATCTATAAAAAATATCCGTGACACTTTTTATCTGATATGTGCAGAATTAAAAAAAATAGTATATTTTCAATGATTAATAAGAACTGAATTTTTTATATCCTGCATTTACTGATAATTTCAAAAATGTTAGACTGTTATTGGTAATACATAAATCCGGGAATAGATAGTTTAGTTTTTAATAATCCCCTAAATTTACAGGCCAAGACTAAAAATTACGATTCGCGAATAAATCAAAAGCTAATATGAAAATAGGCATATTGAAGGAAACTCAAAAAGGTGAAAAACGTGTTTCAATCTCTCCCGGGATTGCAAAAAAATTAACTGATAAAGGTTTCGAATTAATTGTGGAAGAAGATGCAGGTGCCTATTCTGCTTATAAAAATTCAGACTACAGAGAAGCTGGAGCCAGGATAGAAAAGAGAGGTGTTGTTTTTAAAGACTCCCAAATTCTTATAAAAATTAATCCCTTTAATGAAGAAGATTTAAAATTAGTTAACAAAGGCCAGGTTTTGATAAGTCACTTGTATCACAAATCCAAACCGGAATTGATTCAAAAAATAGCAGTTAAAGGGGCATCCGCTTTTTCTATGGATGCCATACCCCGTATTTCCAGAGCTCAGGACATGGATGTGTTGAGTTCACAGAGTAATTTGGCCGGATATAAATCGGTTATTCTTGGGGCCTATGAAATGAAAAAGATATTTCCATTGATGATGACTGCAGCAGGAACAATTAAACCGGCCAGGGTCTTAATTTTTGGCGTAGGCGTTGCAGGTCTGCAGGCCATAGCCACGGCTAAACGTTTAGGCGCTATGGTTAAGGCTACCGATATTAGATTAGAAACCAAAGAACAGGTAGAATCCCTGGGTGCAAAATTTATTATGGTAGAAGGAGCCAATGGGGAATCTGAAAGTGGTTACGCCAAAGAAGCGTCAGAAGATTATATCAGAAAACAAAAAGAAGCGGTCAATAAGTCTCTTTATAAAGCAGATTTAGTAATTACAACTGCCGGTATCCCGGGTAAAAAATCACCAATTTTGATCACTGAAGAGCAAGTTCTAAATATGAAAAACGGCGCCGTAATTATAGATTTAGCGGCTGCTCAGGGAGGAAATTGTGAAATAAGCAAGTTGAATAAAACGGTAACGAGAAATGGTGTAAAGGTAATTGGCACCAGTATCGCCCCGGAAAGTGTTTCAACAAATGCAAGTGAATTGTACGCAAAAAACATATACAATTTTATTATGCATCTTACAGAAGACACTAAATTAAAATGGGATCTGGAAGAACAAATTACCGATGAAACTTTGATTGTTCATAACGGAGTTATTCGAAAATAAAAGCAAAAAAATGAATGAATGGATAGAATTTATCAGTAATAACCTGGAAATCACTTACATTATCATCCTTTCGATTTTTGTAGGCGTAGAAGTGATCAAAAACATCCCGGCTGTTTTACATACGCCATTAATGTCAGGAGCAAATGCCTTAAGTGGTGTGGTAGTTGTAGGGGCAATATTAGTGATGTTGCATTCAGACCCAAAAAATTATTTTGCCTTAACCCTTGGATTTATTGCAGTGGTATTAGGAATCTTAAATGTTGTCGGTGGATTCGCCGTTACTGGCAGAATGCTTAAAATGTTTAAAAAGAAAAGTTAATGAGTATTTCATTGAGTCTTATCTACCTGGTATCTACAATAGCTTTTATTATTGGATTAAAAAAGCTGGGACATCCTGCAACAGCCAAAAATGGAAATTTAATTGCTGCCTCGGGAATGGGCCTTGCCATTGCAGGAACTATTTTTATCCATGATTTACAGATTCCAACATATATATATATTCTTATTGGACTGGCAATACTTATAGGGTCTGTAATTGGCGGCTTGATGGCCATCAAAGTGAAGATGACCAAGATGCCCGAATTGGTTTCCTTGTTTAATGGTTTTGGGGGAGCAAGTGCAGCTTTAATTGGGCTTGTAGAATTCAGTAAAGATGGAGGGGATAAGATGATAACCACCACTATTGTCTCCGGAATTATTATAGGTGCAATTACTTTTTCCGGAAGTATGATAGCCTGGGGAAAATTAAACGGGTCCATAAAAAGTGTGATAAAGATTCCATACCACAATGCATTAAATAATCTATTTTTAGTTGGGATTGTGGCTTTTGCTTTTTTTATGGTAACTGCCGGTGCTAACAACGAGGTTTTGGCATTTGCTTTATTAGGCACCGGGTTTATTTACGGAATCTTATTTGTACTTCCCATTGGTGGTGCAGATATGCCCGTGGTAATATCATTATTGAATTCATTAACAGGTATTGCGGCTGCGATTACAGGAGTTTTATTATCTAATATGGTTATGTTGATAGGGGGTATCCTTGTCGGTTCGGCAGGTATTATCCTGACAATTGCCATGTGCAAGGGAATGAATAGAACCTTAGGCGCTGTTATTTTTGGAACTTTTGGCGCAACAGATGCGGTAGCCGGAGCAAACAAAACTTTAGGGACCATAAAAAAAACAAACCCCAGTGATTCAGCAATAATGCTAAACTATGCTACTAACGTTATTATAGTTCCGGGCTATGGTTTAGCAGTTGCACAAGCACAGCACGTCATTCATGAATTAGAAGAATTACTGACAAAGAAAGGAGTTAATGTTAAATATGCCATTCACCCTGTAGCAGGACGTATGCCTGGCCATATGAATGTACTGCTGGCAGAAAGCAATGTTGATTATTCCCTGTTGTTAGAAATGGATGATATTAATCCTCAATTTAAGAATACCGATGTTGTTCTTGTAGTTGGAGCAAATGATGTGGTGAATCCTGCTGCACATAACGATCCTTCAAGCCCAATCTATGGAATGCCTATCCTTGATGTTGTAAAGGCAAAACATATCATCGTTAATAAACGAACTATGAATGCGGGTTATGCAGGTATTGAAAATGAATTATTCTACAATTCTAAAACGGTTATGCTTTTTGGAGATGCAAAAGACGCATTGACCAGTCTGGTTAGTGAATTAAAGAATATGTAATGAGGTAAGCGGGTATTCCAAATTGGAGTGAATGCCTTACCTTACTTAACAAAACTCGTTGTTAATTGGTTTTTTTATAGCTCCAAACAGCCAGTGCATTCATAACAAATGCGTAAAGCAGCGTCTTTAAGAATTGAGGTAATATATCTTTAAACGACGAGCCTTTAAGCATTACCATTCGCATGACTTCAACAAAATATTTTATCGGATTAAACTCGGTAATTATCTGTGCCCATTGCGGCATACTCTCTATGGGTGTAAATAAGCCACTCATTAGTATAAAAATTACCATAAAAAACCATGAAATAAACATGGCTTGTTGTTGGGTATCTGTATAATTAGAAATAAATAATCCTATCCCCAAAACCACAAAAATATAAACAGAGGTATACGCATACATTAGGGCCAAACTGCCCACTATGGGAATATCAAAAATGAGTTTTGCGATGATTAGTCCAATGGTTAAAATTTGTATGATCCATTCTGTAGTTGACAGGTTTACAATAAACCCTAAAACAGTCATTATTATGCCAATAAAAAATTGAATCTTAATACTACTTTCTGTAGT
>RCNB010001927.1_pt1 | contig 23509 bp, 17 predicted proteins | sample 2041321 | NCBI WGS metagenome assembly RCNB01 (sample SAMN09708232, study PRJNA481090) | Marine sediment metagenome, whole genome shotgun sequencing project. | reverse complement strand
CCAACTGCAATAATTTGTTCTTTTCAGTTTCAGCAATCAGTTGTTTATCTGTTTTAAGAATCAATAATTCTATTTCACTTAAAACACGTGTCGTTTTTGTTTTTTGAAGTTCTAATTGTGTTTTTAATAGTAAAACTTCTTTTAATTTAATTTCAGGAATATTAATTTCTGCTATCATTACCAATTTAGGCTCTGTCATGTTTGCATCATTAATTTTGTTTGAATTGGATGCAAGAAATTCAGTATTAGAAAAATCTTCAATAGAAAGTGAATTAATGATTTGATTTGTAAACTCTTTTACAGATTCTTCAATTGAAATATTGCATGTGGCATCACCATGATTCTTCCATGATGGATTTGTGGACTTTAAGTAATAGGATTGAATTGTATATTTCCCTCCTACATTCACTTTTTTATTAGATAAATTTATATTGTAATTAGCTATTTGGTCAATTAAAAGAATAAAATCATAATTCTCCTTGTAAGCCGTTTTAAAAATCTTCATTTGCGGTAGTTGTTCAGTAACTTTGTAAGTCGCAATTTGTGTTTGAACACTACTATTTTTTAAGTTGGATTCTACCTGTGATTTAAAATTTTGAAGAGTTTCAAGACTTTGTTCCGTTCTAAGTATAATATATACTTTTTTCGTAACTAAATCTTTAATAGGATTAGTATTGGCTATTGATTGTAGGTTAAAACTTAAATAGATTAGGAGCAGCCAAAAGACATGTCTGCTTTTCATTTTGAGGGATTTATGCTATTAAAATTATTTTAAGGGAAGACCAATTTATGAAAAAAAATTAGATTTCTAATAAAAATAGTGCAATAAGATGGCTGCAAACAGTCTTTACAATGATTTTAAGACTGTCTTGGAGAACTCTTTTAGTGAAGTTCTATCATTTAAATTATAAGGTCTTTGTTCAAGATCTTTCCACGTTGAATTAGAGTTTGAAGGATAAACTGATATACCAAATTTGGAGTAACCATCTTCTATAGTCTCAAATTGCTCAATAAAAATCAAATATTTATAATTTGGTTGATTAAAATTTAAAATGTCTTCTTTATTGACAACCTCTTTTAAATTTATAATTTGAGTTGTTGCTTTAATATTCGCAAACAATAATTCGAATTCTAAATTATCTTTTAGTTTATTAAATAAATTGAAATTTCCCTCATTTCCTCTAATGATCAACAGCGCATTCGATTTATCAATTGGCTTATTAAGCTTCAGGGATGACTCACTAGTTTTGTTAAAAGATTTTTTTGGTTTCTTTTTTAAAGAAGTTTTAGGTTTATTTTCATTACTTTTTGCTTCAACCAGTAGCTCTTTCTCAGCTTTCTTCTCCAATTCTTTTATTCTAATCTCTTCAAGTTGCTTTGCTTCTGCTAATCGTTTTTCTTCAAGGATTTTCGCTTCAACAAGTCTCTCCTCTTTAGCCTTTTTCTCAAGCTCCTTTAATCTGATTGATTCCTTTTGTTTTGCCTTAGCCAATTGCTCTTCCTCTAATCGCTTTTCTTCAAGAAGTTGTGCTTTGGCTAAACTTTCTTCCTCTAATCTCTTTTCTTCTAGGACTTTCGCTTCAGCAAGTCGCTTCTCTTCTTCCTTCTTCTCAAGTTTCTTCAATCTGCTTTCTTCTTTTTGGTTTGCCTTAAACAATCGTTCTTCCTCTATATTTTTTTCTTCAAGAAGTTTTGCTTCGGCAATTGCCTTTTCTGCCAATTTCTTTTGTTCTGCAATCCTTTTTTCTTTTAGATTCTCAATTTCCTTCAATCTGATTGCTTCCTTTCTTTTAGCTTCCGCTAGTCGTTCTTTCTTTAATCTTTGACTTTCTAGTTTTTTAGTTTCAGCAAGAGCCAGTTCTTCTTTTTGATTAAGATCTTTTTTTCTAATTTCCTCTAATCGGTTGAGCTCAGCTAATTCCTGTTCTTTTTTAAATGACTCTAATCCTTCTAAAACTGTCTGGTTTTTTTTCTTTTGAAAATTTAAGGCCTGTTCATATTCTTTTTCTAGCCCTTCTTTTTCTGCGATAGCCTTATTTGTTCTTTCTTTTTCTATTTCTAATTGCTTTCTTAATTCTGCTAGTTCAATGTCTATTTCTTCAGAAGATTTAAGTTGATTATAATCAATTTCAGAGATTTGGGTTTGTTTTTTTTCAGCATACATTTTGTCTTCATTGTACGATAATTTAGATGGAATATAGTTAGGCGCAATCTGACTAATTATTTCCTGAGAGAATTTATCAATGGATTGCCTTACAGAAACATTGCAGGTTTTTTGTCCAAGATCTACCCAATCTGGATTTGTGGATTTGATATTATATGATCTGATTTGGTATTTTCCTCCAACATTGGTCTTATTATCAATAGTAAATTTAGCGACTTGATCTATTAATATGATGTAATCATAATTATTATTATAGGCAGTCCTAAATATTTGATTATTATTCCATGTTCTCCCTAAAGGATAGTAATTAATATCTGAGGCTATTTTATTGGTAACAAAATTAGAATTTAAAACGCTAGTCAATTCGTTAATTTGTGCTTCCAATCCTTCTGTACGAAGAAGGACGTAAGCCTTTTGCATAGGTAATGGCTCGTTAAGATCTGTCTTTCGAGTAGCGCAGCTAAATAGCAATGAGGCAAGAATAATAAAAATCCAAAAATTTGAGGCAGATTTCATCAATCAATTATTTTAAAACCTGTGTAAGGTACTAAAACTTTGGGAATTACGATTCCTTCTGGGGTTTGGTAATTCTCTAAAATACCTGCTAATACCCTTGGTAATGCTAATGAACTACCATTTAAAGTATGGGGTAGTTGCTTTTTACCATCTTTTGATTTAAATCTAAGTTTTAATCTATTTGCCTGAAACGTTTCAAAGTTAGATACAGAGCTTATTTCAAGCCATCGATCTTGGGCTATAGAAAACACTTCAAAATCGTAAGTAATTGCTGAGGTAAACCCTAAATCACCACCACATAATCTTAAAATTCTATAGGGTAATTCTAGTTCTTTCAAAATACCTTTAACATGTTCTACCATGCCATCTAATGCATTGTATGATTGATCAGGGTGTTCAATACGTATGATTTCAACTTTATCAAATTGATGTAAACGGTTCAGCCCTCGTACATGGGCTCCATAGCTTCCTGCTTCCCTTCTAAAGCAGGGTGTATAACCTGTAAGAGACAATGGCAGGTCACTTTCATTTAATAGCTCATCTCTAAAGATATTGGTTCCAGGGACTTCGGCTGTTGGAATCAAATATAAATTATCTTCGGTGACATGGTACATTTGTCCTTCTTTATCTGGTAGTTGTCCTGTACCAAATCCGGAAGCTTCATTCACTAAATAAGGTAATTGATATTCTGTGTAACCAGCACCCGTATTTTTATCTAAAAAATAAGAAATTAGAGCACGTTGCAGTTTCGCTCCTTTACCCTTATAAACAGGAAAACCAGCACCAGTAATTTTATTACCCAATTCAAAATCGATAATATCATATTTTTTTGCTAATTCCCAATGGGGAATAGCCTTATCTCCTAAGTCGGGAATTTTTCCTTCTTTAAAAACAACTTCATTATCATCCTCTGAGTTACCTGATGGAACAAGATCGTTTGGCACATTTGGTATTGTATGAAGTAAATTATTTAATGCGACCGTTTTTGAATTAAGTCCTTCTGACAATGTCTTTGAGGTTTCTTTTAAAAGGGTTGTTTTCTCTTTTAAAATAGTCGCTTTTTCTTTTTCACCAGATTTAAACAATATGCCAATTTCTTTTGATAATGAATTAGATTCAGCCAAAGTCTTATCCAATTGGGTTTGTAGGCTTCTTCTTTGTTCATCTATTTCCAAAACCTCTGCTTGAAGCATCAAAGTTTCGTTTTTTTAATTTTTCAATAACCTGGTCTTTGTTATCTCTAATGAAGGCGACTTGTAGCATATTTTAAGTTTTTTAATGCTGAATTTATTTCAGCAGCTTTAGAGTATATCTCGTTGTTTATTATGGGATACTGAAACAAGTTCAGTACGAAAGGACAAAAGTAATAAATTGTTTAGATTGTTATAATTAATGTCAATCTAACTTTGAAGGCAAAATCCAAGAGGCATGTTTATATGTATCCCAATCTGTACTGGCAAGATCAATTTCAGGATCAATAAGTTTTGTATACGGTCTTCCATTGACACTGATATAGCAATCCACATAAACAGATATATCTTGACCTTTTTCAGCATATTTTCTCTTTAATCGCTGAGCAAATTGCCAGATTGCATCTGGTTTAGTAGACACTATATGTTGCTGCTTTTTAGTCAGGTATTTATTTAAATCAACTAATTTCTTGTTATTGGTTTCCTTATCAATAACATAAAAATTCGATCTTCCTGATTTCGATCGTAGCATCATTCTCCAAGATAACCTATGTCCTTCTTCAGTCCATAACACATTATCCTCAATGAACCAATGTCTTAACGGAAGAGCAATTTGAAATGTCAAATAAATAATAAAAATCAAAAGCATTGGGTTTTTGTAATTTGGGACTATTATCTCATTTTTATCATAAAAGGATTTCTTTTCTAAAATTAGTTTTTGAACAGTTTTAGGTTCAAAAAAGTAAAGGATAAACGCTAATGATAGAAAAGGAAATATGCCTATTTGAAAAACAATAGAATTGAATATATGAAAGAAAATAGAAACTAAAAGTGCAAATTTTCTGGTTGGTTTAAAAAGAAGTAACGGAATGATCAAACCATCAAATAAAATTCCACCATAAGCCAAGAAATGATGTAAAGATTTGTTTTGAAGAAAATCCCCAATAATATAATAATGCTCTTTACTTTTTAAAAGGATTTCTAAAAAGGTTGTGTCTAACCAATCTGGATACAGTTTTGCAATAGCACCAAAAGTGTAAACAATGAACATTTGGGTGATCAACAAATAACTGACCCATTGAGGCATAGAATCAGATTTGATCGTAGGGTTTTCCTTTACATCCAGAGATGTGTTCTTATTTGCTGGTAGAATTACCATTATCCAGCTTAATAAAACAAGTAAATAGTAATGATTGTTGTATGATGATTTTTGCATCAAATAAGTAGCTGTCCACATTAAGGCAAATACAATAGTACTCCATCTGTATTTATAACCAAGCATTATCAATAAACCAAACAATCCCATTATTATGTAATAGAAATACATCCAGTTTCCCGGCAAGGGTTGCAGCCATTCAAAACCTATAAAGGAAAATGTAAATTCTGGCTCTATGAGGGTCCTTTTTACCCAACCAGTAAAAATAGCGCCAACAGATTCAAGAAAACATAACAGTCCAAAAATAATCCTGAAGACAATTAAAGCAGAATTGTCAATATGTTTGAATAGAAATTTATTCATTTTTAATTGATTCAATAAATTCCAGAGCAGCTTTTTTATCTTTTGTTAATTGATGCTGTAGATCTTGGATGGAATCAAATTTCTCCTCGTTGCGAATACGCTTTAACAGATTAACCTGTAGTTTTTTACCATAGATTTCTTGATCAAGATCAAAAAAATGAACTTCAATGGTCTTTTTCTTTCCTTTTACCGTTGGTTTTTTACCAATGTTCATCATGCCATATAACAATCTATTTTTTAAGATTGCATTTACTATGTAAACACCTTTTTTAGGTACAAGTTTATAATTTTCTTCTATATGAATATTAGCAGTAGGAAAATTTATGGTTTTCCCTAAACCATTTCCTTTAACAACAGAGCCTGTGAGCATATATGGGTATCCCAAATACTTGTTTGCGGCGGTTACATCACCTACAGAAAGTGAATCCCTTATCTTAGTTGAGCTTACAGCTACATTGGCAATATCCTGCGCTGGAATTTCAATGACTTTAAAATCATAGGCTTCGCCGTACTCTTTCAAGTCTTCAATATTGGCGGATCTGTTTCTTCCAAAATGATGATCATAACCCACAACAACAATTTTAGTTTTCAGTTTATTTACCAGAATGTCTCTAATGAATTCAATGGCTGTAAGTCTGGAATATTCTTTAGTGAACTTTTGTATCACAATCTTATCCAACCCCAGTTTATTAAGGATATCATATCTTTCATCAATGGTGTTTAGCAGTTTGATTTTTGAATCCTTTTGCAGAACCATTCTTGGGTGAGGAAAAAAGGTTAATACAACCGATTCTAAACTTTCGCTTTTCGAGATATCGATTAAATGCTTCAATATCTCTTGATGACCAATGTGGACACCATCAAAAGTTCCTATAGTTACAATAGATGCTTTTTTTGTAAGGGTTTTTATAATTTCTGGATTATTTATCGTTAAATATCAATTATTTTTATGAATTTATTCAAAAAACTTTTATTTTGCTTTAAATATTTTAAGAACAACCAAAAATAATATTATGAAAACAAAACTACACTATGTTTTTTCATTTGCCTTAATTTTAATAGGATTTTCTGTTTTGGGTCAACAAAACTATTTTACGAAGATTGAAAATGGTAATCGGATTAATGAAGTAAAATTAGATTCAAATACTTTACCTACAAAATTTGACACGTATTCAATAAACCTTGATGGCTTTAGAAATGAATTAATAAAGGCCCCTCAGAGAAGAGAAAATTATTTAAATACCGATCTTATTTTAGAATTTCCTAATCGGGAAGGTAAAATGGAGCGATATCAAATTTTTGAGGCTTCAGTAATGCATCCTGATTTACAGGCTAATTATCCTGAAATACGTTCTTATGCTGGATATGGAATTGGTACATCAAACTTTTTAAGATTTAGTGTTTCTCCATATAATGGATTTAATGGGATTATTTTGGGAGATAAAAAAGCAATTATGTTTCAATCAGACAATTCAACTACTGATATAGTAAGAGTTTTTGATAAATCTTCAGCAAGCGCAAAGGGTCAATTTGAATGTTCAACTCTGGACATATTGAATAGTACTGACAATTCAGATGATAATCAATTAAATAGACTTCGTTCAGCAGATGCCACTTTGCACACATTTGATTTGGCTATGTCAGTTACAGGGGAATACTCGGCATACCATGGGGGTACATTAGTTTTAGTTAATGCTGAGATTAATACTACCGTTACAAATGTTAATGCCATTTTTGAAAATGATTTTAATGTGACTTTAAAATTAATTGCAGGTAATGATGCTATTGTTTATTTAGACGGTGCTACAGATCCTTATAACAGTGTTAATGACTCAAATTACAATTTAGAATTGGCTAATAACCTAGACTTAAATTTACTTGATTCTGATTACGATGTTGGCCATTTAATGGGAGGAATAGGAGGTAACGGTAATGCTGGTTGTATTGGTTGTGTTTGCATTAATGGTGAGGTTGCGACATTTAATCATAAAGGTTCTGGTTATACAACTAATACAGTTCCTATAGGTCCCGCATTTGATGTGGATTACGTAGCGCATGAAATTGGTCATCAGTTCGGCGGAAATCACACTTTCACACATGCTTCTGAAGGTGGAATTGCACAAATGGAACCTGGGAGTGGTTCAACTATTATGGGATATGCTGGAATTACTGGAGGTACAGATGTACAGTCAAATTCAGACGCATACTTTCATGCTATTTCAATTCAACAAATTACAGCCCATGTTGCAAGTAGAACGTGTGATGATGAAACTACAATTGTAAATAATGTTCCAATAGCCAATGCAGGAGGGTCTCCTATTGCCTTGCCAATTGGTACACCTTTTAAGTTAACTGGTTCTGCAACAGATGCAGATAGTGGAGATATGTTAAGCTACTGTTGGGAGCAGTTTGATGAAAATGATGGAACTGGTGGTGGTTTTCCAGATGAAACTTCAACAAATAGTGATTTACCACTTTTTAGATCTTACAACCCTACATCAAGCCCTACTAGAACCTTTCCCGAGCTTCAAAGTTTATTGGACAACGGTGTAAACGGTAACACTTGGGAAAAGGTACCGACGGTTACCAGATCTGCAGATTTTAGATTAACTGTTAGAGATAATAAGGCAGGAGGAGCAGCCAATGACTTTGATGATATGGTTGTTAATTGGGATATTGCTTATGGCCCATTCGCAGTTACTTCGCAGAACACGCCAAATTCAATTGTATGGACTCAATTAACCAGTGAAACAATTACATGGGATGTGTTAAATACAGACGGATTGGCAGGAGCAGCTAACGTAAATATTTTGTTGTCAACAGATGGAGGTTTAACGTACACAGAAACATTGGCAGCAAATACACCTAATGACGGAACAGAGTTAATTACAGTACCTAATGTTGAAGCACCATATTGCAGGGTAAAAATCGAACCAGTTAGTAACCAGTTTTTTGCTATCAATACTGCTGCTTTTGCTATAGGTAATTATACTTATGGAGGTGGTGAAACCTGTACAGATTATGTTTTTAATGCAGGAATTTCAGTTCCAGAAGATGCAGGCTCGTACGCTGGATATGGATTGACTATTCCGGATTCAGGCATAATAACAGATTTGGATATTAATGTTGATATTACTCATAATGATAATTCAGATTTGTATTATGCTTGGAGACATCCGTCAGAGTCAGCAGGTGTTCATGAATTAGCATCAGGTATTTGTATTGGAGAGGTCGATGTTGATCTCACCTTTGATGACGAAGGAACAACTGTCAATTGTTCTAGCACTAACATTGGCGATAATGTGCTTCCACAAGTTTCCTTATCAGATTTTTCCGATGGCTTAGATTCTTTAGGAGACTGGGTATTTTTTATAACTGATGTTAATGTTGGTGATGGAAATACGGCAACGTGGAATTCGGTTACTTTAACAATTTGTGTTGGAGGGACAGAACCAGTTTTGGCTGTTAATGATTTAGTAGTTGATAATTTATTTACAATTTATCCAAACCCAAATAATGGTGAGTTTTCAATACAAGTTAATTCGTCCTCTTCAAATAACATTCTTGTTGAAGTTTATGATTTAAGAGGTAGACTGATATTGAACAAATCCTACGATAATTCGGGTAGTTTCAACGAGAAGCTTAATTTAGGCAATGTGCAATCTGGATTGTATTTGCTTAATGTTAGTGATGGTAGTAGAAAATCAACAAAAAAAATATTGATTAATTAATATAGTTGTATTCAGTTTATGGATGGCAATCATTTAATGGTTGCCATTTTTTTTAATCTAGTACAAAAGTTTCATTAATGGAATTTATAATTTGAGGGACTTCATTTATATTAAAAGTTAGTGCTAAATTAAAATTATTTTTAGAAGTTTTTTTAATAGATAAATTTCCTTCTTTTATTTTATAATATCCTGTTTGTCCTTTACAATAACAAAACCGTGCAAAGGTCAATTTTACTTTTTCTAATTCCGAATCCTTTAAATTTACTTCTGGATTATCAGGATCTATTTCAAGATAGATGATCTCATTATAACTACTATCCTGCACATCAGGGATTTCCTTTTTCTTATAATCAAACTTCAGGACTAGCTTTTCCCCATCGGATATTTTAGGATACATTTCTCCAAGACTACTTTCTTCAATATATAAAGATTTTTTGGTCCGTATTTCAAAAGTGCACAATCCATCCTCTGGACATTTAGTCTCCACTATCATTTTATTTGCTTCTATGCTAGCTTTCTGTTGAGAATTACAAGAAGCTATAATACAGAACAAAAATGCGATTACGTATTTCATAGTTAAATATAACCTAATAAATAAGGTTCAAAAAAAAATAAACTAAAGAATTGTGTAAAAAATTATATTATCCTTAAATATTTAATGATTTTTATAAAGATAATTTGAAAACAGTTTTTATATTTGAGTTTCTAACTAAATCAATTTAAAATCCAAAAAATGAAATTAAATTACGCTAAGATTAGATTTATTCTAATTATTTTGGTACTTCCATTTGTGATTCATTCTCAAAACAGTGAGTCGATGTGGACCAAAATATCTAAAAACCAAGCTTTATCAGGGGATTTGTTATACAGGAACTCAGAACCTGTAAAGGCTATGTATTATGAATTGAATGTTTCTGCACTTACGGATATTTTAAACAATGCTCCAAAGAGAAGAAGCAACCAAATTTCTAATACCATTGCGAGTTTTCCAAATGCTAAAGGAAATTTTGAAACTTTCAGAATTTTAGAAGCATCGGTTTTGCATCCGGATCTTCAGGAAAGACATCAAAATATTCGTTCCTACGTTGGGCAGGGAATTGAGAACCCAGCAAATCTAATAAGATTTAGTATTACTCCTCAAGGATTACATACCTTGAAGTTTTCTGCTCAAGGTGGAATTGAAATTATAGATCCTTTTAGCAAATCAGGAAGCACTTATGTAACTTATGCAAAAGCTGATTTACCATTGTTAGATGAGGTATTTGGATGTAGTTTCGAAAATCAAATTCCAGATTCTTTGGGCGATTTAGGCGATTTTTCTGAAAGAAATGCTGATGATGGAAATTTAAGAGATTTTAGACTAGCAATTGCATCTACTATTGAGTATTCATCATTCCATTGGATGGCAGCTGGTTTAACAGGTAGTGATACCGAAGCAGACAAAAAAGCAGCTGTTTTAGCAGAAATGGTGGTGTTAATGACAAGAGTGAATGGGATATATGAAAGAGATCTTTCAATTACAATGACATTAATTGCAAATAATGAAGATATAATTTTTATAGATTCAGATAATTTTTCTAATTCAAATGCTGGGTCGTTAATCAATGAAAGCCAAAGCGAAATCGATGCTATTATTGGAAGCGCGAACTACGATATTGGTCATACAGTTAGTACAGGTGGTGGTGGATTAGCAGGACTAGGTGTAGTATGCGTTGGCGGAAATAAAGGTAGAGGAATTACTGGGTTACCTTCACCAGTTGGTGATGTATTCTATGTTGACTTCGTATCTCATGAAATGGGGCATCAATTTGGGGCCAACCATTCTTTTAACGGAAGTGAAGGCAATTGCTCTGGAGGAAATAGAAATTCTTCAACGGCATACGAACCTGGAAGTGGTAATACCATAATGGCCTATGCTGGAATTTGTGGTAGCCAAAATGTACAAACAACTAGCGATGCTTTTTTTCATCAAGTAAGTTTATTAGAAATTTGGAATTTTGTTTCAACAGGTAGCGGTTCTTGTGCAACTCTGACACCTACAGGTAATTTAGCACCTACTGCTGAGGCAGGAGCTTCTTATACAATCCCAATTTCTACACCTTATATGTTAGTTGGTAGTTCAACTGATGGTGATGGTACTACAACACATACTGTTACTTGGGAAGAATATGATCTTGGACCGGCTGGTGTTCCAACGGAAACGACTGCAACTGGACCTATGGTTAGGTCGTTCGAGGGAACTTCAAATCCTATTCGCTATATACCTAGATTACAAGATATTATTGCCAGTGGAGGTGTTTCTACAACTTGGGAAAAATTACCATCCATTTCCAGAGACATGGATTTTAAATTAACGGTTAGAGATAACGATTCTAGAGGTGGTCAAAATGCAGTTGATAATATGACTGTTACAACAAGCGATACCGCTGGACCTTTTATTGTAACCTCACAAACTACAAACGAAACTTGGAACGTTGGATCAACCCAAACTATAACATGGGATGTCGCGAGCACAGATGTTGGCACCGTAAATACACCGAACGTTGATGTTTTATTATCAACCGACGGAGGATTAACATTCCCTTTTACAGCAGCTACAGGCATTCCTAACTCAGGTTCAGAAAGTATAACAATACCCGTCATTGGTGGAAGCACAACAACGGCACGAGTAATGGTGAAAGGAAATGGAAATATTTTCTTTTCTGTAAATACCTCAGATTTTGAAATCCAAGAATCAGAGTTTGCTTTAACAACAACTCAGTCTTCTGTGGATGTTTGTAGTCCTACAGATGCCATATACAACTTTACATATAATACTTTTTCAGGGTTTAGTGAAACTACTAATTTTACTGCATTAAATGTTCCTGCAGGAGCGACTGCAACTTTTAGTCCAACTTCTGCTACCACAGATGCAACAGCAGTTCAACTAACTATTTCTGGTATTGGTGCATTAACTACTGGCAGCTATACAATAACAGTTGAAGGTGCAGCTACAACAGTTACAAAAACCGTTGATGTTGATCTAAATGTATTTGACACCAATTTTGCCACATCAAATCTCACGACACCTGCTAATGGTGCTACTGATGTTTCAGCAACAACTGATTTGACTTGGGATGCTGATCCAATTGCAACGGAATATGATGTGGAAGTAGCGTCAGATGGTGGCTTTACAACAATCGTTGAAAGTGCTACCGCGAATACAAATAGTTATACGACAACCTCTTTAATGAGTAGTACTCAATATTTCTGGAGAGTACTCCATAAAAATGGCTGTGGATCTGGAACTTTTTCGCCAGGTCAAAGTTTTACAACGGCAGCAATAAGTTGTCAATCGTTTGCTGCTACAGATACACCGATTACAATTACAACAGCAGGAGGCGTTACATATAATTCTGTAATAAATATACAAGACGATCTACCTATAACAGATGTAAATGTTACTATAGATATTGATCATACTTATGTGTCAGATCTAAATATATCATTACAAAGTCCAGCAGGGACAATAGTAGATTTAACTTTGGCACTAGGAGGCAGTGGTGACAACTATACAAATACAATTTTTGATGACGATGCTGCATCTTCTATAACTTCAAGCTCCCCACCTTTTACTGGGACATTTCAACCTTTAGGTACTTTGGCCGATTTTAATGGCGAAATGACATTGGGAGATTGGACTTTAATAGTAACTGACACCTTCACTTTAGATGGTGGATTTATTAATAATTTTGAAATAGAATTATGTGTTAGTGGAAACTTTACAACAGATACTGATAATGATGGAGTTATTGACACCCTAGATAATTGTGTTTCTATTGCCAATGCAGATCAGGCAGATTTGGATACTGATGGTATTGGTGATGTTTGTGATGATGACATGGATGGAGATGGCGTTTTAAACGTAGATGATAACTGTCCTGACAGAGCTAATGCAGATCAGGCAGATGCAGATACTGATGGAATAGGCGATGTTTGTGATATTGAATGTCAAAGTTTCACCACATTGGATACACCAGTTGCAATTTCTACTGGAGATGGAGCTACCTATACTGCTATTATAAATATTGCTGATGACCTACCAGTAGACGATGTAAATGTTACAATAGATATTGAACACACTTGGATAAGTGATTTATTTATCACACTGCAAAGTCCAAGCGGAACGATAGTAGACCTTACTTTAGGAAATGGTGGAAGTGGAGATAACTATACAAATACAGTCTTTGATGACGATGGAGGGTCATCCATCACTGGAGGGTCACCACCTTTTACAGGCACTTTCCAGCCTGAAGGAAATTTATATGATTTCAATGGTGAATCTACAACTGGTGACTGGACATTAACTGTCACTGATACTGCATTTGGTGATGGTGGTGTCATAAACTTATTTGAACTTGAATTATGTGTTGTAGGCGAATTTGCTCAGGATACCGATGGAGATGGTGTCAACGATCTTGCAGACAACTGTATTGATATTGCTAATGCAGATCAGGCAGATAATGATGGAGATGGTTTAGGTGATGTTTGTGATGATGATATTGATGGTGATGGTGTTTTAAATGATGCAGATAATTGTCCTGAAACAGCCAATCCTGATCAAGGTGACTTGAACGGTAATGGTATTGGAGACTTTTGTGATGTCGAGTGTGAAGTGACAACTTCAGGAGATACTCCAATTACTATTGCGGGAGACGCTGACGATACAGTAACATATACAGCAAATGTTGAAATTATGGAAAATGTGATAATTTCAGATATTAATGTTGCTATTAATATTGCTCATGCATGGGATTCAGACTTGAACATTTCTTTAAGAAATCCAAGTGGTAATACGATTGCTCTTTCATTAGGGAATGGTGGTTCTGGTGATAATTATACTGATACAGTATTTGATCAAGAAGCTACAACATTTATTACATCTGGTTCAGCTCCATTTACAGGTAGTTTCGTTCCAGAAGGTGATCTATCAACTTTATATGGGGACTATGCGCAAGGCACGTGGTCTTTACTTGTAACAGATACGTTTGGACCTTTTGATGGCGGTACAATTAATTCATTCACTTTAGAAGTTTGTGGCATCAGAGATCCAATAGATTGGGATGTAGATGGTGTACCTAATACTGAGGACAACTGTTTGTATGTTGTAAACCCAGATCAGTCTGATGTTGATGGCGATGGACAAGGAGACGAATGTGATGATGATATTGATAATGATGGTGTTTTAAATGCCGATGATAATTGTGCCTATTATGCTAATTCAGATCAATCTGATGTTGATGGCGATGGTTTAGGTGATGCCTGTGATATTGATATGGACAATGATACTTATATAAACGAAGAAGATAATTGTCCTATGACGCCTAATGAAGATCAATCGGATGTAGATGGTAATGGCAAAGGAGACGCTTGTGATGGTCTAATTGTTAATGATGTATTATCACCAAATAGTGACGGTTACAATGATACATGGACAATCGTAAACATAGAAAGATTCCAGGATGCCAAGATCAACGTTTATAATAGATGGGGTAATGAAGTGTTCTCTACTAATAATTATAATAATAACTGGAATGGTACTTCAGGATCAAGTGGTAATGCCTTACCAACCGGATCTTATTTCTATCAGATAGATCAAAATGGAGATGGAACAGTTATGTTGTCTGGATGGCTATATATAACTTATTAGAAGCATATAATAATTAAATGAAAAATTACAAAATGAAATATTTAAAAAACACTTTAACAATAGTTCTATTTTTATTGATTGGGACATTATATGCTCAACAAGAACCAAACTATTCATTATATAAACACACTATGAATGTGATCAACCCGGCTTATGCAGGAGCTGATGGAAATACCAGCATAACAGCTAATTTACGAAGTCAATGGGTAGATGTACAAGATGCACCAGAAACTCAAAGTTTCTTTTTTACCACACCACTAGGAGATAAGGTGGGAATTGGAGTTTCAGTAGTTAACGATAAGACTTTTATAGAAAAGCAAACCAGCTATAGCATAGATTTCTCATATAAGCTACAAGTTTCCGATAATACTAAGTTATATCTTGGTTTAAAAGCTGGTGGAAGTACATATGATATAGATCGAGGAAATTTAGCTAATTATTCTATTTTCCCTACAGATCCTGCTTTGGATAACATAGACACAGGGTTTAATCCTAATGTAGGAGTTGGAGGTTATTTAATGAACGAAAAATATTTTATTTCGTTGTCAATGCCTACACTTTTACTTAGTCAGAGTATAAATAATAACGATGGAAGAGTTACCTATGCTACGGATAAGACACATATTTATTTGTCTGGTGGATATAACTTTACGCTAAGTGACAGCGTGGAATTTTTACCATATACGATGATTCGATATGTTGGTGGAGCACCTTTATCTGCAGATATTAATGCTAGTTTCCGTTTCTATTCTAAATTAGAGATTGGAGCAGCTTATAGAACAGATCAGGCTATTTCAGGATTATTTGTAGTTGATCTGGCAGATTGGGCTAAAATTGGTTATGCATACGATGTTAGCACAAGAAGCGAAATATCTGGTGTGAGTAATGGAACACATGAAATATTATTCCGATTAAATTTAAATTAAATAATTTTAAACAATAAAAAAAGGGTTGATTTATCAGCCCTTTTTTTATTTACTTACCATTAAAATTATTCATAGTATTGGTAATTCCTGCTGTTCCAAATGACCTTATTAATTCTATACTTAGGTCAAGTCGCTCTGGTAACTTTTCTTTTTCGTCCTCACTCCATTTGCTTAGTACATAATCAACTTGTCGTCCTTTATTAAATTCGTCTCCAACTCCAAACCTAAATCGATTGTAATGGATAGTATTTAATTTATCTTGTATATCCTTTAGGCCATTATGCCCACCATCACTACCTTTTGTTTTTACACGAATACTACCAAAAGGTAAATTAAGATCGTCTGTAATAATTAATAGATTTTCTAGAGGAATTTTTTCTTTATTCAACCAATAAAGTAACGATTTCCCACTCAAATTCATAAAGGTACTTGGTTTCAGAAAAATAAATGTTCTTCCCTTGAATTTGTAAGTAGTCAGTTCTCCTAATTTCTTCGTTTCAAAAATTAGATCTTGTTTATTAGCAAAATGGTTCAGTATATTAAAGCCAATGTTATGCCTTGTATCTTGGTACTTTTCACCAATATTTCCTAAACCTACTATTAAATATTTTTTCATTTGCTGATCCTCTTCAGAAAAAGGCGAAGTTTTTTTTCTTTTAAATAAATTGAATAAAAACTTACACATAACACTTGTTTTGTGTAAAAATAAAAAAGCATCCTGAATAAACAGAATGCTTTTCAATTTTAATAATTGTTACAAGATTATTCCTTCTTAGGTTCTCCAGCAGGAGCATCTCCACCTGTTGGCTGTGCACCACCTTCAGCAGTTCCAGCACCTTCAGCGCCTTCAACGCCTTCAGCTCCTTCAACACCTTCTAATTCCTTCTTCTTCAACAACTAATTCAACAATAGCAGCTCTGGCTGTTCTAACTTGACAGACCACTGTATTATCGGGATGCATAATAGTGTATGCATCGTTTTCAAAATCAGTAACATATAATTTATTTCCAATATTTAAAGGAGTGATATCAGCTTCTATAAAATCTGGTAAATTTCCAGGTATTGCCTTTATACGTAATTTACGTTGGTTTTTACGAAGAACTCCACCATCTTTTACACCTTTTGAGTCACCTATATATTGAACAGGGATTTCCATCATTACTTCTTTATCATCAAATATTTGATAGAAGTCTATGTGAAGAATTCTATCGGTCACAGGATGAAATTGAATATCTTGTAAGATGGCGTTTAATTTTTCGCCATTATTTAAAGCAATCGCAACTGTATGCGCATTAGGCGTATAAACCAGTTTTGAGAATGCTATTTCATTAGCTGAGAAATGCACTGGTTTATCTCCTCCGTATAATACGCAAGGAACCTGACCAGCATTACGTAAGGCCTTTGTTGCTTTTTTGCCCACGCTTTCTCTTTGAGATCCATTGATTGTAATTGATTTCATTTTTGAGTTTTAATTAATTATTATTTACATTATAAATTTTGAACTTATTGAAGTATTGTTGTGTACCCTATGCATAACATCAGCAAATAAATCAGCACATGTCAATACTTTTATCTTATCGTTTTGCTTAAAAAGAGGAATAGAATCTGTCACTAAAAGTTCCTCTAATTTAGAATTTGTTATTTTCTCATATGCGTTACCAGATAGAATAGGATGCGTACAAATGGCACGAACACTAAGGGCTCCTCTTTCAATCATTAGATCTGCAGCCTTGGTTAATGTTCCGGCCGTGTCTACCATATCGTCTACTAAAACAACATTTTTCCCTTTAACATCTCCTATTAGTTCCATATGTGAAATGACATTAGCTTTAGAACGTTGTTTGTAACAAATAACAACATCACTTTCCAATGCTTTTGAATAGGCATAAGCTCTTTTTGAACCTCCCATATCTGGTGAAGCAATAGTCAAATTATCTAGATTTAAATCTCTTAAATGAGGTAAAAATATTGTGGAAGCGAATAAATGATCTACAGGTTTTTCAAAAAACCCTTGAATTTGATCTGCGTGAAGGTCCATCGTGATTATTCGTGTTGCACCTGCTGCTTCCAACATTTTAGCCACTAATTTAGCAGCAATTGGAACTCTTGGTTTGTCTTTTCTGTCTTGTCTTGCCCAACCAAAATAAGGTAAAACCGCTGTAATATGTCTAGCAGAGGCTCTTTTAGCCGCATCCAACATTAATAACATCTCCATTAAATTCTCAGCACCTGGATTTGTGGATCCAACAATAAATATTCTGGCACCTCTTATTGATTCTTCGTAACACGGCTGAAATTCGCCATCATTATACCTAGAAGTAATTACTTTACCCAAGCGCGTACCATAAGATTCAGCTATGTTTTGAGCAAGTTCTGCACTTTGAGAACAAGGAAAAATTTTAGCTTCCGGTTTTTGGAAAGACATTGTTAATTAATGATTTAGCTGCTTATTAGGCTACCGCTTGTTAAAATGAGGTGCAAATTTAGGAATTTATTTGAAGAGAAAAAGTATAATAGGTACTATTTTTGAGGGATTTAAACAAAATATTTATAATTTTGCAAACCTAATTTGCTCAAGTGGCGGAATTGGTAGACGCGCTGGATTCAAAATCCAGTTTCTTCGGAAGTGTGGGTTCGATTCCCACCTTGAGTACAAATAAAATCACAATTGTTTTTTAAGCGTTGTGGTTTTTTTGTTTACTTAATATGTTTTTTTATGATTGAAAATTTCTGGTTTAATGTGGAATATGGTATGAACCATGTTTTAGACATTAATGCGTACGACCACGTTTTATTTTTAGTTGTTTTAACGATTCCATATATATTTAAGGACTGGAAACGTGTTTTGTTACTTGTTTCTGTCTTTACGATTGGTCATACTTTATCACTTACATTAGCTGCATATGGAACAATAAGTGTTAGTTCTGAGCTAGTGGAATTTTTAATTCCGGTTACAATTTTAATAGTTGCATTGTTTAATGTTTTTACCGCAGGTAAAGGTGCTCAAAAAGAAAAAATTGGAGTCTTGTTTATTTCAACATTGTTCTTTGGATTAATTCATGGATTGGGATTTGCTAGAGAATTTAGAATGTTCGTTGGTAGCTCTGATAGTAAGTTAGTTCCTCTTTTAGAATTTGCTCTGGGTATTGAAATAGCACAAATAATAATTGTTTTCTTGGTTCTATTTTTAGGTTTTTTATTCCAAACTGTTTTCAGATTCTCAAAACGAGATTGGATTATGGTTGTATCTTCAATTGTGGTTGGATTGGTTATACCTATGCTATTATCAAATAAAATTTGGTTAAATTTTAACTAACAAAGCATTGTAATTAAAATACTAACCAAGTATATTCGTTATATTGTATTGCGTGAAAGGTTAAATTGAAAACCCTCTCAAGAAATATTTATACATCTATATGCCAGAGAAAAAACAGCTTAAATATGATAAGGCTTATTTAAGAATTGCAAAGGAATGGGGAACATTATCCTATTGCAAAAGAAAGCAAGTAGGAGCACTTATTGTAAAGGATAGAATGATAATTTCTGATGGCTATAATGGAACACCAACCGGATTTGAAAATTTGTGTGAAGATGAAGAAGGCTACACAAAATGGTATGTTTTGCATGCGGAAGCCAATGCGATTTCTAAAGTAGCAGCATCAACACAATCTTGTGAAGGTTCTACTTTGTATTTAACTTTATCGCCATGTAAGGAGTGTAGTAAACTAATTCACCAGGCAGGAATTAAAAGAGTAGTTTATAATAGGGCTTATAGAGATTGTTCTGGTTTGGATTTTTTACAAAAAGCAGGTGTAGAAGTAACACTGGTTGAAGAATTAAAAGCAAATGAGTAATTATAAACAGAAATATTTACCATTGATTATTGGGGTAGCTATTGCCGCTGGTGTGTTTGTTGGTGGTAAATTAAGTTTTACTGATAGTTCAGATCGCTTATTTACTTCAAACAGTAAAAAAGATAAGTTAAACAGGCTTATTGATTACATTGATTATGAGTATGTTGATGAAATTAATACGGACAGTATAGTTGATGTAACCGTTAACGGTATTTTAAATAATTTGGATCCACATTCCGTTTACATCCCTAAAAGTGAGTTACAACGTGTTAGTGAAAATATGAAAGGCGATTTTGTAGGAATAGGAATAAATTTTTACACCTACAAAGATACAATTGCAGTTATTAGAGCAGTAAAGAATGGCCCAAGTGATAAAGCAGGAATTAAAAGTGGAGATAGAATAGTTGTAGCGAATGGTGATTCAATCTATGGAAAAAAGTGGAGTAATACAGATATAATCAATAAACTTAAAGGAGAGATTAACACTTTGGTCGATTTGAAAGTTTATAGACGCGACGAAGCAAACTTGTTAGATTTTACTATAAAACGTGATCATGTACCTATTAAGAGTGTGGACGCTTCATACATGATGACCGATGATATGGGATATATCAAAATAAATCGCTTTGCTGAATCTACATATAAGGAGTTTAAATCTGGATTGGATGAATTACAAAAACAAGGAGCAACTAAACTTGTTTTGGACCTACGCGATAATCCTGGTGGGTTTTTAAGTATTGCCGAACAAATTGTAGATGAATTTTTGGAAGATGATAAACTAATTTTATTTACTAAAAGTAAAAATGGTAGTATCGAAAAGAGTTTTGCAACTCGAAAAGGAGATTTTGAAGATGGTGAAGTTTATGTGCTTATAAATGAAAATTCTGCATCAGCCAGTGAAATAATTGCAGGAGCGCTTCAAGATAATGATAAGGGAATAATAGTAGGAAGGCGCTCATATGGAAAAGGATTGGTGCAACGTGAAATGGAGCTGGGAGATGGTAGTGCAGTTAGGTTAACTGTGTCGAGATATTTCACGCCAACAGGTCGTTCTATCCAGCGACCTTATGATAATGGAAATAAGGATTATTACGATGAGTATTTTGAGCGTTTGGATAGAGGAGAATTGTTAGATCCTGAAAAAATTGAAGTAAATGACTCATTAAAATTTACAACGCCAAAAGGCAAGATTGTTTATGGAGGTGGAGGAATCATACCTGATGTTTTTGTGCCAATTGATACAAGCACCAAAAATGAGACGCTTTCTTATTTACTAAATCGTGGATTTTTCAGCTATTTTGTTTTTGAAGAATTGGATAAAGACAGAAGTGCCTATGAGGGTATTTCAAAACAAGATTTTATAGACAATTTTATTGTTAGTGATGATATTGTGGTAAGATTTCAAGATTATTTAAACATTAGGAGTGAACATAATATAACTTTTGTTGCCTACCACAAAACCGTTAAACAATACATAAAGGCTACTTTAGCCGAACAACTTTTTGGAAGAGAGGCCTATGAGGAAATTATCAATGAAAATGATATTATGATTGAAGAAGTTAAAAAACTTAGTCAGGAATAATTACACAATTCTATCATGAACCATTGAATGATTCCCGTTATTCCGGGCTGTTAAAATATTGGCTCCATAAGTACCAAGCTTTAAACCTAAAAAAAATAAGACAAGACATACCTGATACTGCACCTGCAATAAATAGGACATCGTAAAGCATACCTACTCCTTATTTTTCTGTTCAATTTTTTTAGATACTCTTAAAGTTTGAAGCAACAAAATAGAACAAAGAGCTGCTAGAATTGTAATAATAGCAGTTACACTGTCACCTTCAAAAGGAGAATTAAAATCGACTTTTGTGATATTATAAATAATTAATACAATAGCGAGTATTGATAATATATGGATGATTATTTTCATAATAGCTTTAAGCTAAAAGTACCTTTATGTTGGATGTAAACAATTTTACTGCAATAGCAAGTAAAACTACCCCGAATACTTTTCTTATAATACTTATTCCGTTTGCACCTATAAGTTTCTCAATTTTCTTAGATGTTTTCAAAACAATAAAAATAACTATAACATTTAAAATAACGGCAATAATAATATTCTCTATTCTAAATTCAGCTCTTAAAGATAATAGTGTAGTCAAACTTCCTGGTCCTGCTATTAGTGGGAATGCAAGAGGAAATACAGATGCGGTCATTGAATTATTGTCTTCTTCTTTATATAATGTTATTCCAAGTATCATTTCTAAAGCAATAAAGAATAGAATAAAAGCACCAGCTACTGCAAATGAATTGACACCAATGCCAATGAGTTTAAGGATACTCTGACCTAAAAAAAGAAAAAGAATCATGATTATACCCGCGATTATGGAGGCTTTTTCACTCTGTATGTGCCCAACTTTTTTTCTAAGATCAATTATTATAGGGATACTCCCAATAATATCAATTACAGCAAATAGCACCATAAAAGCTGTAAATATCTCTTTAACACTTAACTGCATGAAAATAGGTTTAAATTTTTGGCAAAAGTAATTTATTAAATAGGATTATCAGTGTTAATTAGAGGTTAAATTTTTCTGTTAATACGCATTAATAAAACATATATTTGTGGCATGTTTCAGTTGGGAAAAACCATAGTATCAGAAGATATTATTGAAAAAGATTTTATGTGCAATTTATCTGCTTGTAAGGGTGCTTGCTGTGTAGATGGAGATGCTGGCGCTCCATTAGACAAGGAAGAAGCAGAATTATTAAAAACCATTTATCCTAAGATTAAACCATTTTTAAGAAAGGAAGGCACAATTGCTGTTGAATCACAAGGGACATCAATTGTAACTGAAAATGGGGAATTAGAAACTCCCTTAATAAATGGAGGTGATTGTGCTTACGTGTTTTTTGATGAACACAAAACTGCGCTCTGTGGAATTGAAGAAGCCTATAATCAAGGAGAAATAAGTTGGAAAAAACCAGTCTCTTGTCACTTATATCCCATAAGAGTAAAGGATTACAGTGAGTTTTCAGCAGTTAATTATCATCATTGGCACACATTTGTGATGATGCTTGCTCTCTTGGTAAGGAATTACAAGTTCCAGTATACAAATTTGTTAAAGAAGCTTTGATTAGAAAATTTGGTGAGGATTGGTATATGGAATTAGAAAAAGTAGCGGAGAATTTAAAAAATTAATTTAAGCAGTTCTTAATTTGTATGCTTTTTCTATTGGAATAGTTATTATTACCTTAGTTCCTAAAGCAATTCCATTATCATCATAAAGATCTTTGATTTCAACACTGAAATCTTTGTTATATTCCTTATAAAAATTTTCTAATCTTTCATTGGTTATCGCCAGTCCCAGAGATTTTCTTTTTAATGATTTATTTCTTTTTATTCTTTGAGCTTCTTTTCTTCCAATACCATTATCTGCAATAGAAATAACAACAAAACTTCCATTTTCTTTAGTAATGTCTAGATTGATTGATTTGTCTTCTTTTTTTAATGATAGACCATGCCATAAAGCATTTTCTAAAAATGGTTGCAGGATTAATGATGGTACTTTAATGGCTTCCAGATCTACGTCAGAAGATATATTTGTTTTGTAATTTATTTCATTGGAAAATCGAATATTTTCAATGTTCATATATAAATCCATAGTTTCTAATTCCTCTGCGAGAGTGATCTCTTTTTCTTTTGAGGCCATTAAAATTTTCCTAATTAATTTAGAGAATTTATTTAAATAATAAACTGCATTTTCCTTTTCATTATTGATTATGTAAAGTTTTATTGAATTTAAAGAATTGAAAATAAAATGGGGATTCATTTGGCTTCGCAGCATATCTTGTTCCAACGAAATAATCTTTTTCTCATTTTTTAGCCTACTTTGTCGATTGACTACAAAAAAGAT
>RCNB010000599.1_pt1 | contig 23512 bp, 19 predicted proteins | sample 2041321 | NCBI WGS metagenome assembly RCNB01 (sample SAMN09708232, study PRJNA481090) | Marine sediment metagenome, whole genome shotgun sequencing project. | reverse complement strand
CTGTACTTCACGGCCAACGGGCGGGAGCCGGGAGAAGACCCCTACTACCTGCACCTCTACAGCGTGAACCTGGACGGCACCGGCATGAAGCTCCTGAACAAGGACGAGTTCAACCACTCCGTGGGCATGAACGATGCCAACACCTTTGTGGTGGATAACTACTCGCGCATTGACACGGTCCCCACGGCGGTGCTCAGGGACAACAAGGGCACTGCCATATTGGAATTGGAGTTCGCAGATCTGTCTCGCCTCATGACCACAGGCTTCATGTTCTCGAAGCCCTTCAAGGTCAAGGCCGATGACGGTGTCACCGACATCTACGGTGTGATGCACAAGCCCTTCGACTTCGACGAGACCAAGAAGTATCCCGTTCTCGCCTATGTCTACCCGGGGCCCCAGACCGAGGCCGTCTCCAAATCCTTCTCCGCACGCGGAGACCGCACCTGGCGGATCGCCCAGTTCGGCTTCATCGTGATCACCGTGGGCAACCGGGGCGGGCACCCCAGCCGGTCCAAGTGGTACCACAACTACGGCTACGGCAACCTACGCGACTACGGGCTGGCCGACAAGAAGGCCGCCATCGAACAGCTGGCTGCCCAGCATGCATTCATCGACATCGAAAAGGTCGGGATCTTCGGCCACTCCGGAGGCGGGTTCATGTCAACCGCCGCCCTGCTGGTCTATCCGGACTTCTTCAAGGTGGCGGTATCCTCATCCGGCAACCACGAGAACAACATCTACAACCGCTGGTGGAGCGAGAAGCACCACGGAGTGAACGAGATCGAGGACGCGGAAGGCAACGTCAAATTCGAATACGACATCGAGAAGAACTCCGAGGTCGCCAACAACCTGAAGGGCCGGCTGCTCCTGGTCACCGGGGACATCGACAACAATGTGCACCCGGGCAATACCATCCGGATGGCCAATGCGCTCATCAAGGCCAACAAGCGCTTCGACTTCTTCCTCATGCCCGGACAGCGTCACGGTTACGGCGGCTTGAGTGAATACTTCTTCTGGTTGATGGGGGACTACTTCTGCAAACACCTGATCGGGGACTATTCGCAGGACGTCGACATCGTCGAGCTCAACCGCGAGGTGGAAAAGAAGAAATAGCATAGTTTGGCCCGGGGAATGTCCCCGCGGGAGCCGCGCCGAGTCCTAAAGCAAGGGAGATTCTTGGTGGGGACGGCATCCCCGGGGAGGTCCCCCGGGTCAAAAGACATGGTTGAAGTTGAAGTAGATCCCTAGGCCCTCCGGGCTGAATCCCATGTCGAACCGCACCAGGAATTCCTTCATGTAGTACCGCAGCCCGCACCCGGCAGTGGCCGCGAAGGCATCCAGGCGGATCCGGCTCCACTCGGGCCAGACAGAACCCGCATCGACGAACAGGTTGCCTCCCAGCCTCTTCCAGATGTGGAACCGGTACTCGGCATTGAACAGGATCTTGCCCTTGTCCCGGAAGCGGTTGACCTGATACCCGCGCAGCGCGCTGAACTGGGAGTGGCCGCCCAGGTCCGGGAGCTCGAAAAGAGGGATGTCGTCTCCCGAGATCTTTTGCACCAGCCCCCGCACCGCGAACACGTTCCGATCGCTCAGGAAGTGTGTGTAGCCCCTCAGGTCCAGGCCGTAGCGGAAGTAGGAGGCATGGCTGTTCCCCAGCCAGCTGCCGGCGAATTCCCCCTTCAGGATCAGACGCACGCCCCGCCGGGGGTGGATCTGGCTGTCGGATGTGTCGTACCTCAGCAGCAGAGCGGCATAGGGCGAGTACTGTTCGCCCACCTGCCTGAGTTCCTCGGTGAAAGCCTTGTCATCCTCCACATCGAAGTAGTGGACGTTCTTGAAGGCGTACTGGACCTGGGCAACGAGGCTGGGGGTGAAACCACGGCCCAAGGTCAGGAGGAGCTCCTTCTTCTCGTCCGTGAAGTGCGTGAGGTCGTCCTTACTGGAATCCGGGCCAGTCCCGTAGTAATACTGGTTCATGTATTTGGTGTACCCCGCCTTCAGGTCGAAGGAGAGCCCGTAGATCGTTCCCTGACGGATCTCCACATCCGGGATCGAAAATATGAACTCATATGTCCGCTCGCCCTTGGTGGAATTAAAAAGGAAGAGATCGAAGGATTCGCGAAGCTTCAGGAGGTTGACGATCTTCCCCTTGCCCCCATAGCCGAGGCCGATATCCGTGTCATACATCAGGATGGGGAACACGCTCCAGGAGAGTTTTTTGTTTTCGCCCGGTCCCGGATCCTGGTCTTCCGCCCAGGCGCCCTGTCCCATGCAGCACAGCAGCGCCGCAACCAAAATCAAGCTTTTTTTGCCCATCACCCTCCTAATATATATCCTAAAACTAGAGGGAATGTCATTATTTTCTCAACAAGTTGTCAAAGTTTTGTTAGACTTAGGCCGCCCGGCGCTACGACCCGGAGACTGCAGGATAGGATCCCATCCATGGATACGGACCGATCAAACGACAGCCGCGGCCCCACCCCGGAGCTTCGCATCGATGCGGAGCGCTTCCAGAAAGACTTTGAGGAACTTGCAGCCATCGGAGCCACCCGGGACAGCGGAGTGGACCGGCCCGCCTTGAGCGAGCCGCATCTCGAGGCCCGAAAATGGTTCCTCGCTAAGGCCAAACAGGTCGGCCTGGAGGCGCGGATCGATGCCGCCGGCAACCACATCGCGATCGCCCGGACCGGGCCTGAGCCCCAACCTCGCTCACTCCTGCTGGGTTCCCATCTGGATTCCGTTCCCCAGGGGGGGCGCTACGACGGGGCGCTGGGAGTCTCAGCGGGCCTCGAAGTCCTGCGCGTCATCACGGAGGAAAACATCGCCCTGCCCTTTGATGTGGAACTCTACGACTTCACCGATGAAGAGGGGCGATTCGTAGGGCTCATGGGAAGCCAGGCCCTGGCCGGGCTCCTCACGCGGGATCAGCTCCAGACACCGGGACAGGATCTCGGCATCTTCCATGAGGCCCTGGATCGGTCCGGCATGGATGTTTCCCGGATCCTGGAAGCCGCTCGTGATCCGGGATCCCTGGCAGGCTACCTGGAGCTGCACATCGAACAGGGCCTACGCCTGGTCGAGGCAGAGGCGGACCTGGGGATCGTCACATCCATCGTGGGCATCCGGTCGTTTCGGCTGCACTTCATAGGCCGGGCCGACCACGCCGGCACCACTCCCCTGGACAAGCGGTTTGACGCCGGGCTGGGAGCCGCTGCCTTCAACTTGGCCGCCCACCAGCACGTGGGCCGGAACCATCCGGGCTGCGTGGTCACGGTGGGAAACATGGAGTTCTCGCCCGGGGCATTCAACGTGGTGCCGAAAGGAGTGGATGTCGCCCTGGAGTTCCGGGCTGAGACGGAGGAGGAGTTGGATGCGCTGGAGTCCGAGATCCTGAGTCTCGCAGCCGAGCAGGCCCAGGTCTTCAGCCTGGCGCTTGAGATCGACAGGCTGGAGCGAGCCGCCTCTGTGGTGATGGACCCCGGATTTCAGAAGGCCGCAGCCCATGCGGGCGGTGCTCTCGGGCTCAAGAGCCTGCCGCTTTCCTCGGGAGCCGGACACGATGCGCAGTCCCTGGCCCAGGCCTGCCCGGCCGGCATGATCTTCATCCCCTCCCAGGGTGGATTCAGCCATTCCGCACGCGAATCCTCCGAATGGACCCACTGCGTCAATGGAGCCAACGCCCTTTTGCACACGGTGCTGGCCCTGGCAGAAGATGCGGACCGAGAGAAACGAGAAATCAGGTGAGGAAGGAAGAAAGGAGACATGACGGACCGAACTGACGGTGGGATCTACTCCGGGGCCGCACCGGCCGAGATCGCGGTGGACCTCCTCGAGCTTGTGAACTTCCAGGAACAGGGGCTGCCCATGGAAGCCCTGACAGGGCTGGTGCAGGAACGGCTGGTGCCGCACCTCGTGAAATACGACCTGCCCGAGTTCCATTCCTTATACAACTTCCTCCCGGAAAAAGGAGCCCTGCTCGGTGGGGCCGTAGCCCTGCGCTACAACCAGGGGGTCACCAACTGGCAGGTCTCGCCCGGCGGGGTCATGCTGGAGGAGATGTGCGCACAGGCCCTGTGCCAGCTCTTCGGGTTCCCCCCCGAGTCCGATGCAACGTTCATGTACTGCGGCACCTATGCCAACCAGCAGGCCCTGTACATGGCACTGCACCGCCACGCCCAGAAACAGGGATTCGACCTGGCACAGGAAGGGATTCAGGGATTCCAGGACCCGGAGCGGCTCGCGATCGTGGTCTCCCAGGACGCCCACTTCTCGCTCAAGCACGGGGCCCGGATCCTGGGGCTGGGCGAAAGGACTTTAGTTTCGGTCCCCGTTAACGCGGAGCGTTGCCTGGATCTAGGCGCGCTTCAAGCCATGCTGCCCGGCCTGCGCGAGGAAAGGGACATCTTCTGTGTGGTCTCGACAGCCGGGACCACATCTACAGGCTCCATCGACCCCATCCTCCCCTTGATCGAGATCTGCTCAGAGCTGGGGGCCTGGCTGCACGTGGACGCGGCCTATGGTTTCCCCTTCAGCCTCCTGCCCGAGCTGGAAGACCGGTTCGCGGGGATCGAGCAAGCGGATTCGGTGACCTGGGATCCCCACAAGCAGTTCGGCGTGCCCATCCCGAGCTCGCTGCTGTTCGCCAAACACGGCGTGGAATTCGAGCGCATGGCCATCTACGGGGAATATTTCAACCGCAGGGACGACACAGAACCCAACCCGGGGCTCAAGTCCCCCCCATCCACCCGGCCGCTGACCGCTCTACCCCTCGTGACGACCCTGCGCTACCTGGGATTGGAAAAGGTCAGGGAGCGGCTGCGTTCGCCCCTGCGGGCCGTCCGGGCCCTGAGCGAGCGGCTGCGGAATGAGCCGGACATCGAGGTGTGTCACACGCCTCACACCGGGATCCTGTGCCTCCGGCTCACTCCCGAAGGCTTTCCCGTGGAAGAGCTGGATGCCCTGCAGCTCTTCGTCTATGAGCGCATCAAGCAGGAGGCCCGGCGCTCCATCTCAATGACCCGCCTGGGGGACAAGGCCGTGCTGCGGCTCGTGGCCCTGTCGCCCTCGGTGACCGAGGGCTCCATGCTGGAGACCATCGACCACGCCCGGGCACTGGCCAAGGAATTCAAAACGGACGCGCGCTGAGCGTTCCTCTGTCTTCAGGTCAAACCTTCTCTCGATTCGGGGGATTTTTTTGTGTGCGGACGCTCCGATCCGAGCCCGGAACCGGAATTTCCCTTATTGAAGGTGGGGGGCCACGGCCTCTTTCCAGACCGAATATCCGGCACCCGTCAGGTGGAGCCCGTCGTTCGTATACTCGGGATCGAGCTCGTCTCCCTCTCCGATAAACAGCACGTAGAGATCCACGAACACCGCTTCATAGTCCTCGGCCATGCGCCGCAGCACGATGTTGATGTTCTTTATCTGAACACTCTTGTCGACATGATCCGGAAATACTCTAAAATCCGGGTTCACGGGCAGCAGGCTCTGCAGATACACCTTCGTATCCGGGGATTTCTGCCTGATCTCCCGCATGATGCACTTGATGTTGGCCAGGATCTGCTTTTCGGTCAGGCCCTCTGCCAGGTCATTGATGCCGATCATGAGGAATACCTTGGCCGGCTTCGATTCCACAACCTCGCCCAGCCGGTCCAGCACGCCCCGGGTCACATCACCGCTGATGCCCCGGTTCTTGACCAGGGGATCGTGAAACATCTCACCCCAGTCGCCGCCCTCTGTGATGCTGTCCCCGAGGAATATGATCTCTCCCTTGTCATTGGGAAGCTGCCTGAAGTGGCTGGCGCGCTGCTGCCAGTATAGAGAGTGCTGGCTTCCTGCTGCTTCCTGCAGCGCATCCCGATCTCCTCCCCAAAGAGACAGAGCCAGAACCAGCATCCAGAAGACCTTCAGCGCTCTCATTGATTTGCTCACCCGATCCCTCGCCTCCGTGTATACCATAGCGGCCTGGACCGGTCAATCACAAGGGGAGGAATGGGCCTGCCACCCCTGGGTTCCATTGCCAGAACCGGCCCCAACTGCTACAATAAAATAGGTAAAATCAAAGAAGCAAACAGGAGAATCAAATGAAGAAATGGACAATATTTCTGCTGGTGCTGTTCACAGCAGGGGCGCTCTCTGCCATGAACGAATACATCGGCCAGAACGCCTATCACAATGACGGGGGACAGATCAACATCGCGGCAGATGCCGTGCTCGTGATCCGGGACCTCAAGAGCCCCTACACGCCGTTCTATCTGTTCTTGGGCGCAAATAGGGATGCGAAGGCCAAAATCAGCCGGGACAGCGTGATCCTGGTCCACAACGGACAGGAATACAAGATGCCGACACTCGCCGAGTTCCGCAGCAACTACAACCGGGACAACCGGGACCTCGGCACGTATCAGCGCATGGGGAAGCAGGCCTTGATCACCTCCAAGCTGAGGGGATACGACTTCCAGGAGGACGTGGACTTCTTTCCTGGGCGGACCGAATCCATGATCGGCACCCAGGAAGGTTCCATTTCCGGGAACATCGGATTCTTCACCCGGGTGTACTTCAAGAACCCGGGATTCGAGGAAGGGGATATCATCACGATCAAGGTCCAGGACAAGGACGACGCCTCTATCAGCGGGTCCGTGGAGATCATCCTGTCGGACCGCTGGGGCGAGAAAGAAAAATAGGCATGACAGCCGCACGAATCCCCCTGGGACTGCTGGTGCTGGCCCTGGCCGTGTCGTCCCCCATGCTCGGCCTAGCCATCCAGGATGAGGAACCGGACCGCGTCGAAGTCCAGCATATCCTGATCTCCTTCAAAGGAGCCAGCGACCGCATCCTGGCCACCCGCAACAAAGAGGAGGCCGAAACTCTTGCCAAGGAACTCCTCTTCAGAGCCCGGCAGGGGGAAGACTTCGACAAGATGATGAAGGAACACTCGGACGACGCCGGTGAGGGAATCTACCGGATGACCAACTCCGGGACTCAGCCGGATGGATCCCAGGGGGAGATGGCCCGCCACCGCATGGTCAAATCATTCGGCGATGTGAGCTTCAACCTCAAGGTGGGAGAGGTGGGCATGGCGGCCTATCATCCCATGAGAAGCAAATTCGGCTGGCACATCATCAAACGGCTCAAGTGAGGGAGCAGGAGTCCTCCTCTTCGGAAGGGCGGAGCGATTCCGGATCTTCGGGCTAAGCGGCATCCGGTGTGCCGAGGTGTCGGATCAATATCCAGAGGCAGGCCGCTGCCGTCCAGATGTAGCCAACCGTTTTCAGATTCACGGCCTGTGCCCAGACGTTCCAGGCTTTTGGGACTAGATCCGAGTAGAACAGCGGTATGAGAACGAGCGCCCCCGCCCATAAGATCCAGAAAATCCATCGTTCGGATCCCGCCTCCAGGGCCTCCATGCCAATGAGGAAGACGGCGGCGACAGCCAGGATGGAGGTGGGCGATTCACTCAGATAGGAGAAGAGCACGATGTAAAGGCCGTTTGCTGGGAGAAGGAACCTGTGTAGCAGTCTGTCCTGCCGGAGGCGAAAGAAGTACAGGGCCGCCGCGCCGATGGCCGCCCCGACCAGCAGGGCTAGAGGCTCGCGCCACCAGGGGGACCACCCCAGGTGCAGCTCCAGGAAACTGGCGAGGTCCAGCATGTCCAGGCTGCGGGTCCGATCCCAGGACATGAGCCCGGCCCACTGCTTGAGCAGCTCCAGGTTGCGGCCCCACCCGACAACGGCTGCGGGCGCCGCGAACCAGAACACAAGCCCCCCCCAGAAGGCCGCCCAGTACTTCTTCTTGAATCCCATCAGGAGGCACAGGCCCAGTGTGATCGGGAAGAGCTTGAGGTTGGCCGCCAGGGAAAGCAGCAGTCCGGCGCGGACCGGCTTGTCTTCTGCATACTGAGCGGCCGCGAGGAGCATCAGCCCCAGGATACCGGCATTGACCTGCGCGTTCTGGATGGACACGGTGGTGTCGAAGACGACCGAAAAAAACGCGACCAACACATATACGACCCTCTGGTCGAGTGGACAGCCCGCCGAATCGGCCCAGCGCCGGAATCCCCAGAAAAACAGCCAGTACTGGAAAAAGACAAACAGGAAAAGCCCGACTCCATCCATGAGCCGGGAGAAGGGCGCGGCCAGGAGCCCGGCGAGAGGGCTGTACTTGAAAAAATCGAGACCCTCCTGGGCGGCATAGGGATTGTTTCCCCTCAGAATGTTTTCCGCAGCATTCGTGACCACGGCATAGTTCAGGGGCTTCTTGACCAGGGCCGTGTGCAGGCAAATCCCGGCCGTGAGGATCAGGAGGGCGATCAGGCCCCAGCGCTTCTGTGCGGATGTCATGACCTGTCTGCCAAGCATATACCACACCCCCGGCGCAGGGTCAACGCTGTGCCGCAGGCTGAGGGCGAATTGCGCTGAGGCCTCAATTGCCGTATATTAGATATGTCAGACCATGAGAAAAGAAAACTCACACAAAGCCAAAACCGGCCTTGCTCGTGCCGCCTGGATCCTCATCTTCTGCTGCCTGCCGGCCTCCGATCTCTCGGCCCAGAAACTCTGGGTTCGGGTCACGGTCGGCGCAGCCCAGGCCGCGGGTATCACAGAAACCCTGGAGGCCCCACCGGAATATCAGTCTTCCGTACTCCTGGGAGACCAGAGGGCATTCGGCTGGGGAGAGGCCCTGACCATGGAGGTCGGCATATTCCTCATGCCCAATTTCAGCCTGAGCTTGGCCTCCGGCTATTCCCACTACAAGGTTGAGGGGGAGCAGGGGCATTTCCCCACCTCGGAATATGTCGATTCCGAGTTCGAGACCGGCTTGGAGGATTTTTACATGGTGGTCCCGAGTGCCGAGGTCGAGATCATGCCCTTCATGCTCAACGCGCGCTACCAGATCCCGCTGCAGGGCCGATTCTCCGCCAACCTACTGGCCGGAGTGGCCTACTATGTGGGCTCGTTCAAAAGCCTCACCGAGTGGAAATCTGATTTTTTCATCCTCGATCGGGCGATCCAGGCGCTCTGCGATCCCACCACACTGGGATTCCACTTTGGAGGCGGTTTCGACGTCAGGCTCGGCAAACACCTGGCCTTTACCACAGAGGCGTTGTACAGGATCGCAAAATTCGACAACTTCACAGACTGCCAGGCCCAGGATGCACACTTCAACCTGGGGGACCAGAACGAGTACCTGTTCCCGGAATTCGCATACACCATCCATGAGATAGATCTCACCGGGATCAGCCTCCAGGCCGGGATCAAGCTGCTGTTCTGACCGGCATCCCTCTATTTTTGATTATCCAGAAAAGCCTTTTTCCTATTGAGCAGGACCGAACCCAAGATCAAAAGCAGGGTCATGTTGAGGACGTAGATCGTCATCCTCTGGGGTGAGGCCCGCTCGATCCCTGGAAAGAGGGCCCACACAAAATTGGACGACGCATTTCAGGAGTCCTCAGGAGGATCCGGTAGCAGGGGTAGAGAAAAGCCCAGGAAAAAAGATAGGTGGCAAAGACATAGACAAACAGGGTGTGGCGCTCGAACAGGGACCTCACAAGGCGTCTCCATGGGAGGCGTCCCCCAGTGATGTGCGGCGCTTGAAATAGAAGTAGATGGGGAGGGAGGCGGCCATGAGGATCAGGCCTGCCCAGGCATGCAGGGGCTTCGCGATCAGGGCATTGACCACGAACAGGAATGTGATCGTGATGAAGATGAGCGGCACGACCGGGTAGCCGATCGTCCGGTAGGGCCGCGGCATGTCCTTCCTCTTGCGCCGGAAGATGAAGATCCCCACCGCGGTCAAGCCGAAAAACACCCAGTCCGTGAACACGACATAGGTGATGAGGTCTTCAAAGGTCCCCCAGAAAAGCAGGAGGACCACGGCCCAGGCCGACTGGACGAGGATGGCGTTCACAGGGGTGCGAAATTTGGGGTGGACATAGGCCAGCTTTTTGAAGAACAGGCCGTCCTTGGCCATGGCGTAATAGATGCGCGGCGCCGAGAGGGTGTAGATGCCGAGCGTCCCGAAGGTGGAGATGGCGATCATGAGCGCGATGAGCACGCCTCCGAAAGGGATGATCGTTGAGACCGCATCGGCCGCAATGCTCTGAGAGGCGGCGATCTCTCCGACCGGGAGGAGGAACAGGTAGGCCAGGTTGGTGAGGAGATAGACCACGGACACAACCACTGCGCCGATCACCATGGCCCGGGGGATGGTCCGGCGCGCATCCCGGGCCTCCCCGGCCACGAAGGAGGCGTGCTGCCACCCCCCATAGGACCAGAGCACGCCGATCAGGGCCAGGCCGAACGCGGCAAAAAGGCCGCCGGTACGCGGTTCGGACCCGGTTGAAAACAGGTTGACCTCCGCCCGGCCGAACACGATCCCGATCACTATGACAGCGCTGATGCCCAGCAGCTTGAGGCCAGTGAAAACATTGGCAAAGATCTCGGCCGCCTTGACTCTGAAGATGTTGATGATCGTGACCAGGATCAGAGCCGCAATAGCGGTTGTGGTGATCCCGGTCTGGCTCATGGGGAATATAAAGGCCAGATAGTAGGCGCAGGCGATGCTCAAGGCCGCGTTGGCACCAGAGGTTATGACCACCAGGTACACCCACCCGTACAGGAAACCGAAGAGCGGGCCGTAGGCCTCCTTCAGGTAGACGTAGACCCCGCCGGCCTCTGGAAACATGGACCCCAGTTCGGCAAAGGTGAGGGCGCCGGTGAGTGTGATCACACCGCCAATGGCCCAGACCAGGAGGATGAGGAGCGGCGCGGGCAGATAGCCGGCGATCTGGGAGGGCGTCAGGAAGATCCCAGATCCGATACAGGAGCCGATGGCCACCATGGTGAGCCCATACAGGCTCAGCTCCTTTTTCAGCTCCGTCATATTGTTTGCTCTGTGTTCTTCTTAAGACATTCGCAGCTTTCCCCAGGTGCGGATGAGGATCACGGTCGAGGCCACCGCCACGGCCGTGAGGAGGGCTGCGGCCAGCGAGCGGCCGTAGATCCAGTATCCCGTGGCGAACAGGGCGCTGTAGACCCCCAGGCAGCCCACCACCATGCAGATGATCCCAGCTGGGACATCCCACCCCGGGCCCGGTGTTTCGACGGGATCGTCCTCCCTGGCCGCCTCCTCGATCACCCTGCGCCAGCCCGGGCCACCGGGCTTCACAAGCCGGTAGAAGGACCGCAGGGTCTGCGTTTCCGAGGGGCCGGTCAGGAGCGTCACCAGGATCCAGCTCACCGTGGTTACGGCCACTCCCGAGATAAGCTGCATATGGGTGGATACGGCCGGCAGCCCCGTCCAGGGATGGAAGATCTGCCAGTACACCGCCACAAAGAAGGACACTCCCATGGCAGTCAGCTCGGAATAGGGGTTGATCCGCCACCAGAACCAGCGCAGGATGAAGAGCAGGCCGGTCCCGGCCCCGATCTGCAGCAGGATATTGAAGGCCTGGAGGGCATTGCTCAGCACCAGGGCCAGGAATCCGGTCAGGATCATGAGCACCACGGTGGAGATGCGCCCCACCCGCACCTGCTGCTTCTCCGAGGCGGTGCGGTTTATGAACCGCTTGTAGAAGTCGTTGACGATGTAGGACGAGCCCCAGTTGAGATGTGTTGAGATGGTGGACATGAAGGCCGCGATCAATGAGGCCACCACCAGCCCCAGGAGCCCGGCCGGCAGGTAGGTCAGCATGGCCGGGTAGGCCAGGTCGTGTTTGAGGACCGAGGGATCGACATGGGGAAAGGCCGCCTGCAGGGCCTCCAGGTTGGGGAAGACCGCGAGGGAACACAGAGCCACGATGATCCAGGGCCAGGGCCGCAGCGCGTAGTGCGTGACGGTAAACAGGAAAGTGGCACCCACGGCATGCTTCTCCGATTTGGCCGAGAGCATGCGCTGGGCGATGTACCCCCCTCCTCCCGGCTCGGCCCCGGGGTACCAGACGCTCCACCACTGCACCGCAAGGGGCAGGATGAAGAGAGGGACCAGGGCGTCCAGGCTGTTGAAGTCCGGCAGCAGGCTCAGCTTGCCGACCACATGGGCACTGCTGAGTAGGGCCTTCACACCGCCAACCTGCGGGAGGCGGATGGCCACGATAGCCGCCCCGACAGACCCGACCATGGCGATCCCGAACTGGAAGAAATCGGTGATCAGGACGCCGCGCAGCCCGCCCAGGGCGCTGTAGGCGGCGGTCACGATCAGTGAGATCAGGAGCGACTGGAGGGGCGTGAACCGGAACATGACCCCCCCGATCTTGATGATGGCCAGCGACACGGTCGCCATGATCAGGACGTTGAAGAAGACGCCCAGATACAGTGCGCGGAACCCGCGCAGGAAGGCGGCAGCCTTCCCGCTGTAGCGCAGCTCATAGAATTCCAGATCCGTGACGACCTGGGAGCGGCGCCACAGTTTGGCATAGACGAAGACGGTGAGCATGGCCGTGAGGCAGAAGGCCCACCAGACCCAGTTGCCGGACACCCCGTTCTGGCGCACGATGTCCGTGACCAGGTTAGGTGTGTCGGTGGAGAAGGTGGTGGCCACCATGGAAACTCCGAGCAGCCACCAGGGCATGTTCCTCCCCGAAAGGAAGAATTCCGATGCGCTGCTCCCGGCCCGCTTGGAAACCGCCAGGCCGATGATGAGCGAAAAGATGAAGAATCCCAGGACAAATGCCCAGTCGACAGGCTGCAGGACCATGTTCTCTCCCGTGATTCAGGCTAAGGGGCCCGAGTTGTCAGATTTCCATGGTTTATCACAGGTTTTTCCCCAGGTCAAACTTGGTAGTCAGAACGCCTCGAGGATCCGGAAATAGAACGCCATATGGCCCATTCGGACATGGTTCTCAGCGTGGAGACCTTCCAGCGGCAGCACGCCTATCTCCAGACACTTAGGCGGGGACTGTCGGAAATGCGGACAGGCGGGATGCAATCCACGAGAATAGCCTCGAAATCATCTGGGATCTCCTCAAAGGGAAGTGAAGGCGGAGAAGTCCATCTCTGTGAAGTCCCGGATGATCCGGTCTGGCGTATAGGGGGAGAGAGACTCGGGAGGATGGGTGGTGGCGAGGCCGACCACCTTCATGCCCGCATTCTGTCCCGACCGGATCCCGGCATAGGAATCCTCGAACACCACGCAGGCGGCGGGCGGACATCCCAGCGCGGCAGCGGTTTTGAGATAGATCTCCGGATCGGGCTTGCCGTGCGTGACCCAGGAGGAGTCGGCCAGGACATCCAGATAGGGCGCGATCGGGAGCCGCTCCAGCACAAAGTCCAGGTTGATCCGGGGCGCAGAGGTCGCCACGGCCGTGCGCATGCCGTGGGACTTGAGCTCCGCGACGAAGTCCAGGAAACCGGGAACGGCCGCCACATGAGGAGCATACGCCTCTCGATAGAGGGCCTCCTTCTCCTCCCCGAAACGCTCCTCTTCCTCAGGTGATATCTTCCTTCCGAACAGGACTTCGAAGAGGTCCCGGTTTGTCCGGCCGAACTGCAGCATGAATTCCTCGAGCCCCATGGGAGGCCGGTATTTTTCGAAAAAGAGCTCCCAGGCTTTCTGGTGGAAGGCCATGTTGTCGACGATGACGCCATCCATGTCGAAGAGCGCGGCCAAGATACCCTTTTGCGGCATGTTTCCTCTATCCTATGATCGTTGGAGATTATATACCATAGAGATCAGAGTCCTGCAATGTCGGGGAGAAAACAACATATTTTCGGCGGGAACTTGACAAACCCAGTACCTTGTATTACATTGTACTTGGTTACAATGGAAAACAAGATCAAACAACTGCGCAAAGGCATCCTGGAGCTTGCCATCCTGGGAGCCCTGGAACACCGTACCCACTACGGATACTCGCTGATCAAACACCTCACGGGAGGGAACGGTGTCGAGCTTACTGAGGGGACCATCTACCCCATCCTGAGCAGGCTGGCCCGCGAAGGGCTGGTCAGCGCCGAATGGGCGGAGTCCCATCTGGGTCCTCCCCGAAAGTACTATGCTCTCACGCCCAACGGGAAAAAGGCCTACCGGATCCTGCAGAAGGAATTCACCTTGCTGCACGAACTCGTGATCCGGGCAGCCTCCGCTCCGGAGGAAACAGAGGAGGGGGAAGCCGGTACCCAGATCGACATGAAGAAGGAGAGGGACAATGACGCATGAATTCAATGCACAGGTCAGGAAGATCGTCGACAACTATCTGGATCGGCTGAGGGTTCACCTGAAGGGGCTGCCGGAGGCGGACCGGGAGGAGCTGGTGCGCGAGATCTACTCCCACATCTACGAATCATACGCCCAGGACAGCACGGATGATGACATCCAGCGGATCCTGGACGTGCTCGACAGGCTGGGTGAGCCGGCCGAAGTGGTCGTCTCACGGCTGTCGGGCACCATGAAGCGCATGGGAAGGCGGCGCAATCTTCCTCTCTACATCCTGGCCGGTTTTTTCATCGGCATCTTCGGACTGCCCCTGGGCCTGGGTGGGCTCGGCCTGCTGATGGGCCTGAGCATCACACTCCTCGCCCTCATCTTCACATACTATGTAACGGCGGGGATGCTCGTGTTCGGAGGCTGGATCACCTGGGTTGTGACGACCATCCGCCTCTTCTACCCCGACTTCCTCCTGGACTATTTTCATACTCTGGATCAATTCATGGATCCACCCCTGAGCGTGATCCTCAACTTCGCAGCTGGAGCGGTCTGCATACTCTTGGGATTGGGGATGTTCTGGCTGGGCCGCCACATCCTCAGCGGGACACGCTACCTGTTCCACCAGGTAGGGGCTTCCTTCAGGAACCTCCGCCACCGCAGGCATTCGATGTGGAGGGCTGCCAGACCACAACAGGAGAGCAATAGCCCTGCGGCCATCAAAGATCAAGCAGAATAGTCAAAAGACCTTTTCAGAGTATATCGGTTTTCATGCTGGGAAGGTCGACATTCTTTATGAATAATTCGAATCAGTGAAATTTGCCGATATCCCCATCCGGCCCCTCAGCCTCCTCAATGAGTCCATATTGGCTCTCGTAACGCTTGATGTTGTCCACCAGGGCCCCGAGGATGCGCTTCATGTGGCCGGGGCTCACGATGACCCGGGCGGTAACGGCTCCCTCCGGGGGAGCCACCATCAGGAAATCCATGATGAATTCCTCCTTGGTGTGCGCCACCAGCATGTTGTTGGCATAAACCCCGCCGTGGAGTCCGGGCGGAAACGTCACTTTGATCTCTTTTTTTTCATCCGGCATTGTCGGTCTCCCTTCATGTCTCCTTCCCACTATACCATCCCCCACCGCACTGGCAAGGGGGTGACTCTTTTTTCACCCCCATAAAAGGGTAGCCTGAATATTGATTTTTGGATATGATGGTTCGCGGGAACGGTGCCATGAAAAAAATCCAGATGTTTATCATGGCGACCGGTATGCGCCTGGGACACTTCCTGTGCCGGCTGCATCCATGAATGGAGAATCAAATGAACGGATGGAAATCCCCAAACCGTATCCTCGCGATCGCCCTGATCCTGGTGCTGGTGGCGCTCGGATCGGCGTGCGGCACGCAGTCCCAGGACTATCCGATCACGCCGGTTCCCTTCACCGATGTGGAGATAGCCGACACGTTCTGGCTGCCGCGCATGGAGGCCAACAGAGAGATCACCATCCCCTATGCCCTGCAGATGAGCGAAGAGACCGGCCGCATCGCCAATTTTGCCGTGGCAGCGGGCCTGGAGGAGGGCAAGCCCCAAGGCTACTACTTCAACGACTCCGATGTGTTCAAGATCATAGAGGGCGCGGCCTATTCACTGACGCTGTTCCCAGATCCAGAGCTTGAGGAGACTGTCGACGCCATCATCGCCAAGATAGCGGCCGCACAAGAAGAAGACGGCTACCTCTACACGGCCCGGACAGCCATGCGTCCCGATAAGATGCCCCCCGGAGGCGAGGAGCGCTGGTCCAACATCGCCCACGGACACGAACTCTACAACGTAGGGCATCTCTACGAGGGGGCTGTGGCCTATTTCCAGGCCACAGGCAAGCGCACACTGCTGGACGTGGCCCTCAAGAACGCCGATCTCATCCTGGAGGTATTCGGCCCCGATAAGAAGCGCTTCCCGCCCGGTCACCAGGAGATCGAGATCGGGCTGAGCAAGCTCTACCGCTTGACTGGGGAACGGAAATACCTGGACCTGGCCCGGTTCTTCCTTGACCAGAGGGGCGATCCTGAAGGACACGAACTCTACGGAGAGTACAGCCAGGACCACATCCCGGTCCTGCAGCAGGAGGAGGCGGTGGGACATGCGGTTCGGGCCGCCTACATGTACACCGGCATGGCGGATGTGGCAGCCCTCACCGGGGACAGCAGCTACATCCAGGCCATCGACCGCATCTGGGAAAACGTGGTGGGTAAGAAGCTCTACCTGACTGGTGGCATAGGAGCTGCCGGGGGGGTCGAGGGATTCGGGCCGAACTATGAGCTCCCCAACCGCGTCGCCTACAGCGAGACCTGTGCATCCATCGCAAATGTGCTGTGGAACCACCGCATGTTCCTGATGCACGGGCAGGCACAGTACATGGACATCGCGGAACGTGTGATCTACAACGGATTCCTCTCCGGCGTTTCCATGGAGGGCAACCGCTTCTTCTATCCCAACCGCCTGGAAACCTTCCGGGGAGAGGAGCGGTCTCCCTGGTTCGCGTGCGCCTGCTGCCCCTCCAACATCGTGCGCTTCATGCCTTCGATCCCCGGCTACATCTATGCCCATCAGGGCGAGCAGGTCTATGTCAACCTGTTCATCGGCAGCCGGGCCCGCATCCGGACAGCCGGTCAGGCCATCGGCATCCGCCAGGAGACGAATTATCCCTGGGACGGCGAGGTTCGCCTGACGATCCAGCCGGAAAAAATCCGGGAATGGACCCTGCGCATCCGGATCCCGGGCTGGGCGAGGAACCAACCTGTGCCCAGCGATCTCTACCGATACAGGGACACCGGAGAGCCTGCAGCTCAGTTGGAAGTCAACGGGGAGGCCGTGGAGTATGGGATCGAGGATGGCTATGCCCTCGTGACCCGAAGCTGGCGAAGTGGAGATGTCGTCCGCCTGAGCCTGCCCATGGAGGTCAGGCGCGTAGAAGCCCATCGTGCTGTGGCCGCCAACCTTGGGCGTGTAGCCCTGGAAAGGGGGCCGCTGGTCTACTGCGTGGAATGGCCGGATACCGAGACCGGCATAGTGCACAATCTCCGGCTTCCTGATGAGGCGGTCCTGGCAACGGAATTCCTCCCCGAACTGCTCAACGGAGTGCAGGTCATCAAGGGACGGGCCAGCGCCCTGCACCTGACGGACGACGGATCGGAAATAGAGGAACGCGTGCAGGAGTTCACGGCCATCCCCTACTATGCCTGGGCCCACAGGGGCAAGGGCGAGATGTTGGTCTGGCTGGCCCGTGAAACGCGAGCGGCCCGCCCCCTGCCTCCGCCCACCATCGCCTCCCTCAGCAAGGTCACGGCCTCAGGAGGACGCAATCCCGAAGCGGTCAACGACCAGCTTGAGCCGGAGAACTCCATCGACCATTCCATTCCATATTTTCACTGGTGGCCCCAGAAGGGGACCACCGAATGGATCCAGCTCGACTTTCCGGAGCGGCGAAGGGTTTCCAGGGCCGAGGTCTACTGGTTCGATGACACCGGGATGGGAGGCTGCAGAGTGCCCGCGTCCTGGCGCCTGCTCTACAGGGAAGGCACGAACTGGAAGCCCGTCCTCACGGGTGATGCCCACGGCATCGAAAGGGACGTTTTCAACCGCGTCACGTTCCGGGCGGTGGAGACGCGGGCCCTCCGGCTCGAGATCAAACTGCAGGACGAGTTCGCCACCGGCATCCACGAGTGGCGTATAAAATAGGACGGGGATATCCCTCGGTGGCAGCCATCGATACCTGGGGATCACCGATGAACGAACGAATCCAAGGGGAAGGGGCGAAGCATGAAATCATTTCCGATCCTGGTCTTTATTGTTTCATTAGGCAGCATCGTGATGGGGGCCAAAGCCATGCCGGCTGAAGACGCCCAGGAGCTTTTATCGCCCAACCGGAAGATCCGGGTCCGCATCGAATTTCAGGACCGCGTCACCTATTCCGTCTACTACGGCGCGGAGCTGCTGACGGGCCCCAACCCCCTGACCTTGACCATCAAGGACTATGGGACCTTGGGGGCCGCACCGGAGCTCAAGAGCTACACCACACGCACCAAGAAAGGCACGCTCTACCCGACGGTGCGCCAGAAATCCCGCGCCGTGCTCGACCAGTGGAATGAGATATCTCTCAAGTTCGCAGGGCGTTTCGAGCTCGATTTCCGGGCCTATGACGACGGCGTCGCATATAGGTTCCGCACGGAACTCCCGGATGAGATCTTCGTGACCAAGGAGAACGTCACGCTTAATTTTCCTCGGGATCACATGGTCTACTTCCCCACCGAGGAAAGCCTCCTCACACATTCGGAACGACTGTACGAACACCTCCCCCTGAGCGAGATCCCGGCGGACAAGATGGGCCACCTGCCGGTCCTGATCGAGGTGGCAGGAGGCCCCAAGGTGGCGTTTACCGAGGCCAGCCTGGAGGACTACGCGGGCTTGTACCTCAGGGGCAGCGGGGGGGCCTCGCTGAGGGGGCTGTTCCCGGCCGTGGCCATCGAGGAAAACCAGACCCGCGACCGAACGGTCGAGGTGACCGAACGGGCGGATTTTATCGCACAGACCAAGGGACGCCGCAGCTTCCCCTGGCGGATGCTCGTGATCGCAGAAAACGACGGAGACCTGATCGAGAGTCAGATGGTCTACAAGCTTTCTCCCGAGAATCGGATCAAGGATCCCTCCTGGATCCAGCCGGGTAAGGTAGCCTGGGACTGGTGGAACGCCAATAACATCTTCGGAGTGGACTTCCGCGCGGGCATCAACACGGAGACCTACAAATACACCATCGATTTCGCCTCGCGCTACGGGATCGAGTATATCATCCTGGATGAAGGCTGGTCCGATACCACAGACCTGTTCAAGGTCAATCCGGACATCGACCTGGATGACCTCCTGGCCCATGCCCGCAGGAAAAACGTGGGTGTGATCCTCTGGGTGGTGTGGAAGACACTGGACGATCAGCTTGATGAGGCCCTGGACCGGTTCGCCGAATGGGGGATCAAGGGCATCAAGGTGGACTTCATGCAGCGGGACGATCAGTGGATGGTCAACTACTACTGGCGGATCGCAGAGGCGGCCGCCCGGCGCAAGCTCCTGGTGGACTTCCACGGGTCCTATAAGCCGGCTGGCCTGCGGCGGGCCTATCCCAATGTGCTCACGCGTGAGGGCGTGCGCGGGCTGGAACACGCAAAGTGGAGCAAACACCCCACTCCGGAGCACAACGTGCTGCTTCCTTTCATCCGGATGCTGGCCGGGCCCATGGACTACACGCCGGGGGCCATGGTCAATGTACAGGAAAACAATTTTAATGCCGTGTTCACCCGCCCGATGAGCCTGGGAACGCGCTGCCACCAGCTGGCCATGTACGTAGTGTTCGAGAGCCCGCTCCAGATGCTGGCCGACAGCCCCTCCCAATACCTCAGGGAGGAGGCATGCATGGGATTCCTGGCCCCGGTGCCCACGGTCTGGGACGAGACGCGGGTCCTGGATGCAAAGGTGGGTGACTTTGTGCTGATCGCCCGCAAGAGCGGAGAGGAATGGTACGTGGGAGCCATGACCGACTGGTCGCCGCGGGAGTTGACCGTGGACCTGTCCTTCCTCCCGCAGGGCGACTTCACCATGGAGTTTTTCCAGGACGGGCCCAACGCGGACCGCTACGCCAGCGATTTCGAACAGGGGCAGAAAAAAGTATCTCGGGGTCAGAAGATCCGGATCCGGCTGGCCCCGGGAGGGGGCTGGGCCGCCCGGATCTACTAGGCGGGACCCGCGCCTTTTTCCCCTTGTGATTGGAGCAGATGGGCCACGAGTTCCCGTTCCTTCCAAAGAACGCAGCCCCCCCCGGTCTCCGTGGCCAGTTCCGGGCGTCTCCGGATCTCCTTCAGAAACTCCGAACGCAGGCCGTCCAGGAGAGACATCTGTACCAGGTTGGCATCTGAGAAGGGGGCGAAAGGACACGGTTCCAGATTCCCGCGCGCGCTGATGTGAACGAAGCCCCGACCCGCCGAGAGGCACCCTCCCACCTCCTCTTCATCCCACGGGACTCCAATAAATAATGCTAAAAATCGCTTGCGATAGGATTCCAGCAGTTCCGGCACCAAACCCTGAGGAAACCGGGGAGTGGAGCACGAAATATTCACATTGTTTATGGGGTATGGTACCCTCGCCACTAGAGGGAGAAGCACAGATCGCTCAAAAGGGAGGAGGTCCCCATGAACGTCCGGAAAAGAACAATCCTGATAGGTATATTTTGCTGGAGTCTCTTCCTCCTGCCAAGGATCTTCCCGGCGCAGGAGGCAGTCAGGCTCTGGCCGGCGATAGAGCCCTATGAGACCGATCTTCTCAAGGTGTCGGATCTCCATGAGGTCTATTATGAGCTCTGTGGAAATCCCAAGGGGAAGCCGGTCTTTGTCCTGCATGGGGGGCCGGGCGCCCAGAGCCAGCCGTTTTACCGGCGCTTTTTCGATCCCGAGAAATATCTCATCGTGCAGTCTGACCAGCGCGGGTGTGGACGGTCCCGGCCTTTTGCCGAGCTGGAGGGAAACACCACCCAGGACCTGGTAGGGGATATCGAAAAGCTGAGGCGCCATCTCGGGCTGGAAAAGATCATTATATTCGGGGGGTCCTGGGGATCGACGCTGGGACTGGCCTACAGCGAAACACACCCTCAGAGTGTCAGCGCGCTGGTCCTGAGGGGGATCTTCACATCGACTCGGGCGGAAATAGAGCACTATTATCAGGGTGTCCGGTCATTTTTCCCTGAGGCCTTCGATCGCTTCCAGGCAGAGTTCGACGCCCCCGTTTCTCCGGAGCTCGTGGTAGAAAAAGTTATGGGTGAGCGGCCGAATCTGCGCGCCAGGTACAGCCAGGCATGGACCCGGTATGAACTCATGATCGCGGAGCTCGACGTGTCCGAAGCAGAAGTGAACAATCTCCTGAAAACTCCCGCCCTGGCCAGGCTGGTCTATTCCCTGGCCCTCTTCGAGAATCATTACCTTGCCAACGGGTGTTTCCTGGCAGAGGGCCAGCTGTTGGATCAGGCAGACAAGATCGCCCACATCCCAACATTCCTGGTCAACGGCCGCTACGACATGATCTGTCCCCCCATAACGGCATATCGGCTGCATGAAAAGCTTCCCGGATCGAAGCTCCACATCATCGAGGGCGCGGGACACTCGATGTCCGAAGAGGGGATCACGCGAGCCCTGCTGCGCATCATGAGGGAACTGGAATAGGACTCGGATTAATACTTTATCAAGGGGAAGATCATTGTTGAAAAAAACCAAACTCTCAAATCTTATCACCTTGGGATTCCTCATATTGACTGCCGCGGCCTGCTCCAAAATCGATCCGCAGGACTATCCCATCAAACCGGTGGGATTCACCGAGGTCAGGCTCTCGGATGACTTCTGGGCGCCGCATCTGGAAACCAACCGGCTGTCGACCATCCCCTTTGCCATGCTCCAGAACGAGGAGACGGGGCGCGTGGACAACTTCCGCATCGCCGGCGGCCTGATGGGGGGAAAGTACGGGGGCGAGCGCTACAATGACACGGATGTCTACAAGGTCATGGAGGGCGCGGCCTACACCCTGGCTCTCAAGCCGGACCCGAAGCTGGATTCTGAGCTGGATTCTTTGATCGCGACCATCGCTGCGGCTCAGGAAGAGGACGGCTATCTGTTCACCTCTCGGACTGCTGATCCAGAGAATCCCCTGATGGGGACCGGGGAGGAGCGCTGGTCGAACCTGGCCGTAAGCCATGAGCTCTACAATGCCGGGCACCTCTACGAGGCGGCCGTGGCCCACACCCTGGCCACGGGCAAGCGCGAATTTCTGGATATCGCACTCAAGAACGCGGACCTGGTGGCGGCCACCTTCGGTCCAGAGCTCAAGCACGACGCGCCCGGCCATCAGGAGATCGAACTGGGCCTGGTGAAGCTCTTCCGTGTGACCGGAGAGAGAAAATACCTGGATCTGGCCAAGTATTTCCTCGACCAGCGTGGCCACGAGCTGGAGCTCAAGGCCTATCCGGAGGGTCACCGCTTCTCCATCTACAACGATCCCATCCAGATCCAGGCCCACGTGCCGGTGCTCGAGCAGGAAGAGGCCGTGGGTCACGCCGTGCGCTGCATGTACATGTACTCCGGCATGGCCGATGTGGCTGCCCTGACCGGCGACACCTCCTACATCGCGGCCATGGACCGCCTCTGGAACAACGTGGTGGGCCGGAAGATGGCTCTCACCGGAGGAGTGGGGGCACGCCACGAGCGCGAGAACTTCGGGGACGACTATGAGCTACCCAATCTGACCGCATATAACGAGACCTGCGCGGCCATCGGAATGGTGTTCTGGAACCACCGCATGTTCCTGCTGCACGGGGATGCCCGCTATCTGGACGTGATGGAGCGGGTATTGTACAACGGAGTGATCTCGGGTGTTTCGTTGGAGGGAGACACGTTCTTCTATCCCAACCCTCTGGAGTCTGATGGAAAATACCGCTTCAACAAGGGCAAGGCCGCACGCCAGCCCTGGTTCGGGACCGCCTGCTGCCCGGGAAACATCGCCCGCTTCCTGCCGGCGGTGCCGGGTTATGTCTATGCCAGGACCGAAAACAGCATCTACGTCAACCTGTTCGTGACCAGCGAGACGGAGCTGATGGTTGCGGGGCAGGAGGTGGGGATCCGGCAGGAGACACAATATCCCTGGGAAGGCAGGATCACGCTCTCACTGGAGCCGGAACAGACGGCGGAATTCACTGTCTGGGTACGTGTGCCCGGCTGGGCCCGGGGAGAGCCGGTCCCCGGCGACCTGTACCGCTACTTGGACCAGGGGAGTGCAAACTTCCGGATCCTGGTCAACGGAGAAGCCCAGGAGATAGAACTCCTCAAGGGATTTGCCTCCCTCCACAGGACCTGGCACAAGGGAGATGTCATCGAGCTGGACCTCCCCATGCCGGTGCGGCGCGTCCTGAGCCATGAAGCCGTAGAGGACAACCGCGGCAGGGTGGCGTTGGAGCGGGGTCCCCTGGTCTACTGCGCCGAGTGGCCGGACAACGAGGCGGACGTCCTGAGCCTCGCCCTCCCTGATTCTTCAGATCTCACGACCGAGTTCCGTGAGGACCTCCTCCGGGGGCTCACGGTCATCACCGGAGAGGCATACGCCCAACCGGCTGAGACTCCGGAATCCGCCAAAGCCTCTCCAACACGGTTCACCGCCATCCCCTACTATGCCTGGGCGCACCGAGGCATAGGCGAGATGGCGGTCTGGTTGAAGCGGAAATAAAACACCTAGGCGGAGAGATACGAAAGGGACAACGAAGGGGACAGGTGCATTTAGCGCGCTAAATGCACCTGTCCC
>RCNB010000598.1_pt1 | contig 23516 bp, 23 predicted proteins | sample 2041321 | NCBI WGS metagenome assembly RCNB01 (sample SAMN09708232, study PRJNA481090) | Marine sediment metagenome, whole genome shotgun sequencing project. | reverse complement strand
GCGGCGTTGCGCTTCATCCCCGCCCTGTTAAATTCTCGCTACGCGAGACGGCGAAGCCGATTTAACAGGGTAAATCACTGCGACGTACAATAAGTACGTCTCATTCCTCAAAACAGCGCCACTAAAGTGGCTTGAAAACAGTACGCGCGCCTTGCATCTGGAGCTTTTTACTGTGTCGTCTGTTTGTGGACTTTTTACTAAGTCGTCACAACTTACAGGGGCAAATTATCGTGCTTTTTCTCCGGCATCCGATCTCGTTTGTTTTTAAGCGACTCCAGGGCCTTGATCAGTTTGGGCCTGGTTTGTTCCGGCAAGATAATCTCATCAATAAACCCTCTTTCGGCAGCACGGTAGGGACTGGCGAAGGTCTTGCGGTATTCCTCGATCATCTCAGCCTCTTTTTTCGCCGGATCTTCAGCCGCCTTTATATCTTTTTTAAATACTACATTTACTGCCCCTTCCGGTCCCATCACAGCAATTTCCGCCGAAGGATAGGCAAAATTGAGATCTCCACACAAGTGCTTGCTGGACATAACAATGTATGCCCCACCATAGGCCTTGCGGGTAATTACCGTTATCTTGGGTACCACGGCTTCGCAATAGGCATATATGAGCTTGGCCCCATGCTTTATGATCCCACCGTATTCCTGTGTAGTACCCGGCAGAAAGCCAGGGACATCACAAAATGTGATCAGCGGAATATTGAATGCATCGCAGAACCTGACAAATCTTGCCCCTTTTATAGAGGCATTTATGTCCAGACAACCTGCAAAAGAGGCGGGTTGGTTTGCCACGATACCAACAGTCTTGCCGTTGAGTCGGGCAAGACCGATTATGATATTGGGCGCATACTTGGCTTGGACCTCAAAAAAATGCTGGTTGTCAACTATGGAATAGATAATCTTTTGCATATCATAAGGTTGTCTGGGGCTATTCGGTATGACTTCACGGAGCCCCATATCGATTCGTTCCGGATCATCTGAGGGTTCAACCTCCGGAGGCTTTTCCCGGCAGTTTTGGGGCAGGAAGCTCAAAAGCTCACGAATCATGGAAATAACCTGCTGATCGTCTTGTCCGGAAAAATGGGCCACACCACTGGTGGCATTGTGTGTTATAGAACCTCCAAGTCTTTCGGCACTAACTTCCTCGTGGGTTACTGTCTTTATGACCTGCGGGCCTGTTATGAACATGTAACTCGTGTTTTCTACCATGAAGATGAAATCAGTAAGGGCCGGAGAATAGACAGCCCCCCCTGCACATGGGCCCATGATAGCCGAAATTTGCGGGATAAGGCCACTGGACATCACGTTTCGCATAAATATATTGCCATAACCTGCCAGACTCGATACCCCTTCTTGAATACGGGCGCCTCCCGAATCGTTTATGCCGATAAAAGGGGCGCCGTTTTTCCGGGCAAGATCCATGACTTTACAGATCTTATCACTTACAGCAAGGCTCAGCGAACCTCCCAATATTGTAAAGTCTTGGGCATACACGTACACTGGTCGTCCATTGATACGGCCGTATCCGGTAACAACCCCATCACCAGGAAACTTCTTTTTGTCCAAGCCAAAATCGGTGGCCTGATGGAGGACAAACTTGCCCATTTCCTCAAAGCTGTTTTCATCCAAAAGGGCGCTAATCCGCTCTCTTGCGGTCCATTTGCCCTTTTTGTGCTGAATGTCAATTCTATCCTGGCCGCCACCTAGTTCAGCCTCAGCATTTTTGTCAATCAACGCTTGAAATGTTTCTTCTTTTGACATGATATCGTCTCTCTAAGATTAGTGTTCGTCACGAAATAAGTGTCTTAAGATTGCGAAGGATTTTGGTGTGACAGTTACTGAGTGATGAGCCCTTATTCTCAATAATCCGGGCCACCCTCATCCTCCTGCCAACTGACCCCTGACCACTGGCAACTGTCTCATCCCTCATCCATTAACAACATAACCTGGTCTGTCAACACACTATCACCCTTTTTTACGCAAACCTCTTTCACAGTCCCGTTTGCAGGCGCTGGGATGTCATTTTCCATTTTCATTGCCTCCATCTTGATCACTGGTGATCCTGCTGTCACACTGTCTCCCACAGAAACCATAACATCCAATATAAGGCCGGGCATCGGGGCCAGGACCTGTCCACCTGTAGCCACTGAAGCTGTTGGGACTAAAGGAGGCTCAGGAGTTGATGGAGCTGCCTTTGGCACACTACCTGCCGGCGGTGGTGCTGTTTGCTTAGGAACAATTGCTCCGACAGCTTTTTTCACATCAATTTCATATGATTTACCGTTAACCTTAACAACAGCCTGTTTTCCGTCGAATTTATCGATATCTACCTTAAAGTCCCGATCCCCAACTTTTAGTTCAAAAGTCTTCATGTTCCTTCAATACCCCCGTTTATCCACACATTAACAAAGGGTATCCAGTAACATCTGAATACCCCAACACATCCGCTTTTCCATTACCACAAGCATCAGATTATTTTCAAGGCTAAAGTGTCAAAAAATCCTAAGCAAGCTTGTCAAGGACGTCCTCAAAGGTGTGAAAGGCCTCCGAACTAAACAGCACAAAGCGGACTAGTTCAATTTCCGGGTGTGCTCGGAGGAAATCACTCACAGTGCTTAGGGCCACCGTAGCCGCATCTTCCAAAGGATATCCGTAGGCCCCGGTGCTAATGGACGGAAACGCAACTGAACGGATTTCCTTGGCCAATGCAACCTCCAGGCTTCTTCGATAGGCACTTTCAAGGAGGTGCTGCACAGACGGACCAGACTTTCGATAGACAGGTCCCACTGTATGGATCACATAACGGGCCTTGAGGTTATAGCCTCGGGTAATGACTGCATCTCCTGTCTCGCAGCCCCCAAGTGTTCGGCATTCGGCCAACAATTCAGGACCTGCCGCTCTGTGGATTGCGCCATCTACACCACCTCCCCCGAGCAGGGTTTTGTTGGCTGCATTTACGATTGCATCAGTATCCTGTCGTGTAACGTCCCCTTGGACCAACTCCAATGTAGATGATCCAATCTTAAGCTTCATAGCGCCACCTTCCTTTCATTGAAAAAGCTTGTAGCCTTTGCAGGCTTTCCTGTAACTTCTCAAAGAGTTCGGGTACTATGGGCAAAGTTTCAGGGTTCTGTAAAGCTCTTCTGCATTGTAAGAACTCCGCACAAAGGGGCCACTGGCTATTTTGGAAAAGCCCATTTCAAGAGCAGTCTCTTTCCAGCCATCGAATTCTTCGGGAGGAATGAAACGTTCAACGGCAAGGTGTTCTTTTGAAGGCTGAAGATATTGACCTAACGTTAGGATGCTACAGCCGGTAGCAGCAAGATCCTCCAGTGTGTTTTCGACTTCTTGCCGAGACTCCCCAAAACCAAGCATGAGTCCCGACTTTGTGGGTATGGCAGGATCGCATTCTTTGGCCTGTTTCAGCAATTTAAGCGAGCGAGCATACTGGGCTTCCGGCCTGGCAGAAGGATAGAGACGCGGCACGGTTTCCAGGTTGTGGTTCAAAACATCCGGATGTGCCTCAAGGACCGTCTGAAGGGCTTGCCTGTTTCCCCGGAAATCGGGTATCAAGACTTCCACACACACCGCGCGGATTTTCTTACGGATTTTCTCAATCGTTTTTGCAAAAAGACCGGCTCCACCATCAGGGAGATCGTCCCTGGTAACAGACGTGATAACAACATAGCTCAATCCCATACTCTGTGCGGCTTCGGCTACCCTAGCCGGTTCTCCAGGGTCTGGAGGTCCCAACGGTCCCTGTTTAACGGCGCAAAACCGGCAGTTACGGCTGCAACGAGGACCCATGATCAGGAACGTTGAAGTCCGTTGGGAAAAACACTCCCAGATATTCGGACATTTGGCTTCCTGGCATACAGTGTGGAGTCGGCTTTTACCTAGAAGATCCCTGACTTTTTCATAGGTTGGACCCGATGGCAGGCGCCGTTTTAACCAGTGTGGCTTGCGTACGTGCATTTCCGGTTCCTTGCAATTCTGAAAGACTCGTAAAAAGTCATTTTGCCAATGACATTGCGCGATTCCGGAATCGTGCACGGAAAGAGCAAAATCAGACTTTTTGCGAAACCGTCAATTCTGAAAGCCTTGTCATGATCAGGTCAACACCGAATACGGCCTTGAAGTGATATTTTACCCCTTCTCGCACACGATTCATGCGTACCTTGCGCGAGAGTTCCCGCTCCATAGATGTAGCTCCAACGTCTTTAAGACCGCAGGGATTGATCCAGCCAAAAGGCTCCAGCGAGAGATTGACATTTAAGGCAAGGCCATGAAAGGTGATGCCATGGCGTATCGCGATACCGACACTTCCCAATTTGTTATTGGCGACCCAGATCCCTCTGTTGGCCGGGTTCCTACAAGCCTTGATTCCCCATTGTCCGGCGATCCGAATCATAACTTCTTCAAGGCCCTCAACGTAGTCGGTTACCGACATGTTAACGGCACGCAGGTCAATGATGGGATACACGATAAGCTGTCCCGGCCCGTGAAAAGTGATGTCTCCACCCCGTTCCACGTGGATTACAGGGATACCCGCTTTCCTGAGAACACCCTCCGACACCGTCAGGTTCTTTGACCCGCCCCTCCGGCCCACGGTGAAAACAGGGGGATGCTCCAGCATCAATACGACATTCGTATCAATGCTCCCATCTTTTATCCTGGAAACCAATTGTGCCTGGAGCTTCCGTGCTTCCGTGTATTCCCAGACAGGCAGGTCGAGGCAAAGCCATTTCTTGCCCAACTGTTCATGCATTACGTCACCTGGGAGCGATAAGTGTTCCTATGCCCCACTCAGAAATTCTAATAGGATTTCATTGAAGAGCTCCGGAGCTTCACTTGGAATGCAATGCCCAATCCCATTAAGATGCTCATGCCGTCCATCGCAAAGAAATGCAAGCTGCTCTGCCCCTTGTTCCGTCACAAACGGGTCCTGAGCACCGGTAATTACAAGCGTGGGGACACCGAAGTGACCAGTAATCTGAGAAAGCGGGGGATAATCAGTGAGGGCCGCGAGATGAGCAACGAGCGCATCTTTGCTGTTTCTCTTGATAGCGGCCTTTATAATGGGCGATAAGATCCTTTCTTTTTTCTCTAAAAAACCTTCGCCGAATACAACCGGCAACGAAGCCCAAAGCATGGTCTCAAGACCGGCATGCTTCAGTATTTGAAGCCAAGATTTAACAAAAAGCTTGGCTCGACATGTCATTGATGCACTTACACTACATAGCACAAGCCGGTCGACACGTTCAGTTTTGCCGGCCGCATACGCAAGGGCAACCTTCGCCCCGTGGCTCAGCCCTACAAGATGCGCTTTTTCAACACTCAGGTGTTTGAGCAATCCTTTCAGGTCTGCTTCGTGACGCTCAAGGGACAGCTCTGTTTTGCCCAATTCGCTTTGTCCTTGGGCTCTGCCATCGTACGTAATTATTCGGAACCGTTCATTAAGGGCAACACACTGTGCTTTCCAGTAGAGTGTGCTCTGCATAGTGCCGTTCAGAAAGACAACAACCGGTTTTGCCGGTTCAAACCCATGCGTTTCGTAGAAAAGCCGACAGCCATCTTCTGTTATAAAGTACGGCATAGAGCATTAATCTCATCCCGCAAGGCACGGATTCCGTGCCGCTGTGGTTTCATCCAACCTTGTCACCTTGCAACGCCTTGGTGCATCATGAAGCAGGCCTGGATCTTCGCAGGCTTCCTTTGCAATCGTCTTAAAGGCCTCAATAAACTGATCGAGATCCTCTTTGCACTCCGTTTCCGTTGGTTCAACCATGATAGCACCGTGTACGACAAGCGGGAAATAAACGGTGGGAGGATGAAAGCCGTAATCCATTAGGCGCTTAGCCATATCTATGGTGGCAATCTTTTGTGCCATTTGGTGCTTATCGGAAAAGACACATTCATGCATGCATGGTCTGTCGTAGGCAAGATGCAATGTCCCTTTCAGCCCTTCTTTGATATAGTTGGCATTCAAAACAGCAAGCTGGCTGGCCTTTTTCAGGTTCTTTGGCCCCATGCTCCGGATATAACTATATGCCTTGATCATGACGCCGACGTTTCCGTGAAAGGCTTGGAGCTTTCCGATAGGTTCAGGATAATCGTTGGAAAGTGCGTAGCTACCCTTTTCCTCAACAATGCGAGGTACCGGCAGAAACGGTTCAAGCTGCTTTTTGACACAGACGGGGCCCGAACCCGGACCTCCTCCCCCGTGGGGTGTTGAAAAGGTCTTGTGCAGATTAAGGTGAATGACATCAACACCGATCTCCCCCATTTTTACTATGCCCATGACAGCATTCATGTTTGCTCCGTCACAATAGACAAGCCCACCCTTGGCGTGAACTATTTCGGTTATTCTATGGATATTTTCTTCGTATAAGCCCAGCGTATTCGGGTTGGTCACAAAGATACCGGCTGTATCTTCATCCATTACCTCGGAAACGGCCTCTATGGAAAGGATACCCCGGTCATTCGATTTTACGGGCACGGGAAGATAACCGCACAGGGTTGCAGAGGCAGGGTTTGTGCCGTGTGCGGTATCCGGAATGATAATTTTCGAACGTCGCTCACCCTTGCTCTTGTGAAAGGCATAGATAAGAAGCATTCCGGCAAGCTCTCCGTGGGCGCCTGCCGCAGGTTGAAGTGCCGTGGCATCCATGCCCGTAATCTCAGCAAGATATTGCTCAAGTTCAAACATCATCTGAAGAATGCCTTGAGACAGGGCGGAAGGAAGGAGTGGATGAGCCCCGGCAAATCCAGGAAGGCTTGCCTGGTTTTCGTTGGTTTTGGGACTGTACTTCATGGTGCATGAACCGAGAGGATACATGCCGCTATCTACCCCAAAATTCCATTGCGATAGCCTGGTATAGTGGCGTACTACGTCTATTTCGCTCAAATCTGGAAAATCAGGACCTTCACCCGTAAGTGCGCCGTCTAGGGGACAGCTCTCTACATCACGCCGTGGAAGAGAGAATCCGCTTCGACCCTTCTTGCCTCTTTCCCAGAGTAGCGGTTCGTTTAATATAAGACCGGTAGTTCCCACAGATTCCTTCATGATGCAACCTCTCTGACAAAGGAGTCCATGTCCTCCTTGGATCTGGTTTCCGTTACGCACAACAGATAGTGGTTTGCAAGCTCAGGATAATAGGAAGCCAGGGGAAGCCCTGCAACGATTTTCTTCTCCAGGAGTCTTTCATAGCTAGCGTTAAAGCCGGCAGGGAATTTAACAACAAACTCGTTGAATGTTGGGTTGTCAAAGGCTATTTGGAAACCTGCCTCTTTTAGCCCTTTTTTAAGATATTCCGCCTTGTCATGGTTGAGACAAGCAAGTTCCTGGATTCCCGTACCCCCAACAGAGGCCATATACATGGCTGCACACAGGGCACAGAGACTGTTGTTCGTACAGATGTTGGATGTCGCCTTTTCACGGCGAATGTGCTGCTCCCTTGTGGCAAGGGTCAGCACAAAGCCTCTTTTCCCGTCCAAGTCCTTAGTTTGACCTACAAGACGGCCGGGTAGGCTTCGCATATACTTCTTTCTGCTTGCCAGCATCCCGAGTGCCGGGCCTCCGAAGGTTTGAGGGATTCCCATGCTTTGGCCTTCGCCGCACGCAATGTCGGCTCCCTGACTCCCCGGGCTGTTTAGAAGTCCATACGAAAGAGCCTCCGTAAATGAAGTGATAAATAGGGCTTTTTTGTCATGGACTTTTTCCCCAACGGCTTGAAGGTTTTCGATACATCCGAAAAAATTGGGGGACTGCACCGCAACGGCCGCAAGGTCATCCATATCACCAAGGGCGGACAGATCGGTCACACCCTCTTTCAGATAACCAAGTTCCACAACTTCGTAACCGGTCGGTTCAAAATATGTGCGAACCACACGACGATAAAGAGGGTGAATCAGACTTGAAATAGCAACCCGTTTTCGCTTGGTCAGACGTATGGCCATAAGAAGCGATTCGGCCAGGGCTGTAGCCCCATCGTAATGAGATGCCGTGGCTATCTCCATACCTAACAGTCGAGCTGTCAGCGTTTGATACTCATAAATAGCCTGGAGTGTTCCCTGACTCATCTCCGGCTGGTATGGAGTATAAGATGTAACAAACTCCGAGCGGCCCAAGAGATACGGTACACAAGCAGGTATGAAATGTTCGTAACTGCCCGCCCCCATAAATACTTTGTATTCCGGTAAGACGGCCATGTTGCCGGCAAGTGCCTGCATATGCTCGTTCAGTTCCCATTCGGTCAAGGCTTGTGGCAGGTCAAGATCGCCTGCAAAACGGCAGTCCTCTGGAATTGTCATAAAGAGGGCATCAAGGTCATCAACACCAACAGCCTGAAGCATTGAAGCAATATCTTTATCGGTGTGCGGTAAGTACCGCATTTATACTGCTCCTTTCAGTCTTTCCACACAGTCGACATTGGTCATGAGTGTGTCCATGTCAGAGAGATCGGTAGGATTGACCTCAACCATCCATCCATCGCCGTATGGGCTATTGTTTACCATCTCAGGCGCTTCTTCAAGGGCCGTGTTTGCAGCAACTATTTTCCCTCCCACTGGAAGATAACACTCGCAGACAGCTTTTACAGATTCCACTGTTGCAAACACTTCTCCCTTTTTGAAGCTATCGCCCTCCTGGGGAAGTTCTACGAAAACGATGTCTCCGAGCTGATCCTGAGCATAGTCGTCAAGACCGACCAGAACCTTATCGGCCTTAAGTCTTGCCCATTCATGATCATCTGAATAGCGCACATCATCAGGCATATTCAGTTCATCAATTTCTTTCATGACCATTCCTCCTTTTCTATATCATTTCTTGGGGAGATTTATCACAACACTTCCATGAATGCAATATAACATTATAACCCAATCAAGTCTTAAGTTGACCAGACTCATCAGGCCTGATATTGTGCTCAATTCATGACGACATCCCCAGTGTCAAAACGCTTTTCGTTAGGGTTCGTCACGAAATAAGCGTCTTAAGATTGCGAAGGGTTTTGGTGTGACAGTTATTGAGTGACGAGCCCTTAGTTCACTCGCTGTACCACCGGGGGGCTTTTTTTATATTGCGTGAAAGGAGAAATTTGATGAACAAACTTAACAGAACTGTTTTCTATAACCAGCATGTAGCCCTCGGCGCCAAGATCGTTGATTTTGTCGGCTGGGAAATGCCTATTTTTTACCACAGCGGCATTGTAGCCGAGCATCTGGCCACCCGCAAAGGGGCAGGTCTTTTTGATGTGTCCCATATGGGCCGGTTCATCCTTCGAGGTGGCGGGGCATTGAAGTTCCTTCAGCACGTCTTGAGCAACAACGCCGAAGCCCTTGACATTATTACGGTAGGTGCCCAGTACACGTTTATTCCAAACGAAACCGGCGGGGCGGTAGACGACTCCTATCTCTATCACTTTCTTGAGGATGAGTATCTCTTGGTCGTTAACGCTTCTAATCTTAAAAAAGACTGGGATCACTTTCAAGCGATCGTAAAAGACTTCGATGACGTTGAACTCACCGACCGAAGTAAAGAGATTGCCATGCTTTCACTTCAGGGGCCTAAATCCCGTGAGATCCTGGAAGCAATTGTTGAATCCGGTCCCATGCCGGAACCGATGCGAAACACCGTAAGCATCATGACGATAGCCGACGCTCAGGTGAAGGTAGCCCGCACAGGCTATACGGGTGAGCCGTTGTGTTTTGAACTGTTTGTCAACACAGATGACGGCCCGAAGTTGTGGGACGCCATCATAGCACAAGGAGCGAGTCCTGTTGGCCTTGGCGCCCGCGATACACTCAGACTGGAAGCATCATTGCCACTCTACGGCCATGAGTTGGGCGAAGATCCTGAGAGTAAGGAAATCCCCATTTTTTCCTGTCCGCTGGCAAAATTTGGGGTCAGTTTTTCTCCACTTAAAGGAAGCTTCATGGGCAAAAGCAAACTGTCCGTGCAGCATGAGGCTTTTAAGAAAATTATCTTTAGAAACTATTCACGCATTGCTGACCTGCCCAGGGTCATCAAGCCCATTGCTGTGTCAGGACGCGGCATTGCCCGCCAGGGGGTGAAGGTGCTCAAGGACGGCAAGCACGTGGGCTTTGTAACCAGCGGTACCATGGTCCCCATGTGGGGTATTGAAGGTGAAGGGCTGGAATCAGCACAGACCGACCAACAACAGTTGCGGTCAATCTGCCTTGCATATATTGACAGCAACATCGTCGAGGACGATAAGGTTACTGTAGAAATCCGGGGCAAGTCCGTTGACGCAGTGGTCGTGCAGTTTCACATGCGATCAGATGCTCCTCCCTATGCCAGGCCCATCATTTTCGATCACGAAATCGAGAAGGAACCACTCCCCGGGGGTGATAGACCCACCAAGGCCGTTCGACTAATGGAAAAGGCCGTGGAGAACACGGTATGGCGGCAGCAAGAGTGCATCAACCTTATCCCCTCAGAGATGACTATCTCGCCGATGGTGCGGCTACTTTCGGTCATGGATCCTGCCTTTCGCTATGCAGAGCACAAGAAAGCCACGGCGTTTTACGATCTGGAGGTCTTCTACTACCAGGGCACCGAGTTCATAGGCGAGGTTGAACGGATGCTGGAAGAGGAAATGAAAGAGTTCCTCGGCTGCAAAAATGCGGAAGCACGTCTCGTTAGCGGGCAAATGGCCAACACGGCTGTATTCAGTGCCGTGGTTGACTACATCAATCGTGCCGATCGCAAGGTTGAGCCACGGCGCATTCGCCGGATCATCAACAATCATATCGGCAAAGGCGGCCACCTGAGCGCTCAGCCTATGGGGGCCTTGAAGGACTTTGTGGCCCGGGATCCCCACACAGAACGGCCGGCTGTGGTGAAGTTTCCTGTCCTGGCCGACAATCCTCATAAGGTTGACGTACTAGCGGCGCTGGAATTGATAGATCAATATCGACCAGAGATGATCATTTTCGGCAAAAGCATGGTCCTACACAAGGAGCCTGTCAAAGAGATCAGCCGGTTCCTCAAGTCCCAGAACATGAACACTCTGGTCATGTACGACATGGCCCATGTACTTGGGCTTATCGGACCACACTTTCAGCAGCCCTTTGACGAAGGAGCAGACATAGTCACTGGATCAACCCACAAGACTTTCTTCGGGACACAGCGCGGTGTGGTGGGAAGCTGTTTTGAAGAACATGAAGAGCGTTATGAACTTTGGGAGTCTTTGCTTCGGCGGGCCTTCCCTGGAGCAGTCTCTAACCACCATTTGGGAACACTGCTAGGCCTACTATTGGCAACCTATGAGATGAACCACTTTAAGGACGAATACCAACCTAAGGTTATTGCAAACGCCAAGGTATTTGCGCGGGCACTCAAGGATTCCGGCTTGAACGTCGATGGAGATCCGGCCATTGATTTTACTGAAACCCATCAGGCCGTTGTCGATGTTGGTTACAGCCATGGTCCGGAAATTGCCAAGCGGCTCGAAGCCAACAACATTATCTGCAATTACCAGGCAAACACGGATGAAGAGGGCTTCACTGCCTCTGGAGCACTCAGGATGGGGGTCTCTGAAATGACGCGCTTCGGGATGGAAAAAGATGACTTTCGCGCCTTGGCCAACCTTATCCACGATGTCATAAAAAAGGATCGCAATGTCACTGAAGAGGTAAAGGCCTTACGGAAGCATTTCCTGCAACTTCAGTTCTGCTTCCGTGGTGATGAGTACGGTGATGTTATCCAGAAGCTCCACGAACTTCTGTGACACGGTAGGGATTTTAAGATTCGCACAAAAAAGCCCCTGTAACCTTTCGATGCCTTTTAGCATTTGGAAATCAGGGGCTTTTCTTTTACTCGTCTCTTGACCCCGGGTTAAGGAAAAATGACGTATCGGATAATTCAACTTAGTCAACAACGTCTCCATTCCCACATATGCTGTTCCAGCCCTTTAGGAGGCTTGTGGCATTTGATTATTCTGCCATGAAATCCCAGGCATTTACATGGGCTATTCCGTTCCTGTTTCCGAAGCGGATATCATCCATTGAAATCACGATTTTCTCGAAATTATCATTGATCAGTTCAAGGTTCCTGAACTCTCGCTCAATTACAGACTCATCTGTCAGAAGGTATGCGACCTGAATATATTTTTTAATCCTGTCCTTTTCTGCAATAAAATCTATTTCATGACCTTTAATTTTTCCTGTATAAACAGAATAACCGTGTCTTTTCAAATGCAGGAAAACAGTATTTTCCAAATATTTTCCAATCCCGAAATCAAATGAAGATGATAAAAAGTATTTAAAACCAAGATCATTTAGGTAGTATTTCCTCTCTCCGCTTAATATTTTTTTCCCCCTGATATCGAATCTTGCAGACCTGTGGATAAAATATGCATCCTGCAGGAATTGTATATATGAACCAACGGTTTCTCCATTTGTTTTATAGCCTGAGCTTTTCAGATAATTAACAACAGAATTTACAGAAAAATAACTTCCAATTGAATCGATTATAAAATCGATCAGTTTTTCAAGCAGGTAGACATCCCGCACTTTATAACGATGAACAATATCTCTCAGAACTATGGAGTCCCTCAGGCTTGAGTAATAATTGATTTTCATTTCCTGATCAGCAAGGAAATAGCTCTCCGGAATTCCACCGGATTGAAGGTATTCAATAAAAGATTCCCTCCCTTTCTCTGCGTTATTAATGCCAAGAAATTCATTATAATTGAAGGGAAACACCTCAAAACTGATATATCTTCCACTCAGGTATGTGGATAGTTCAGCAGAAAGAAGATTTGCATTTGACCCGCTAATAAAGAGCTCATAATCATTCTTATAATCCTGGGAAAGGGAGTTCGCTACCTTTTCCCAGTTTTCTATTTCCTGAACCTCATCAAGAAAAATATAAATCCTACCTTTGGGCCTGAGATTGGTTCTGTATTCTTCTATTGCTTGTTGAAGTTGTTTACTATTATTAATAAAATCAAGCTCATGAATATCTTTATTAAGGTATAGAATGTTTTCCGGGCGAACCTTTCTTTCGTTTATCAGATGATAAATAATCATTCTCAGAAGATAGCTTTTTCCCACTCGCCTTTGTCCAAGAATTACCTTAACAAGCGAATTATCCAAATATGTTGATAAGGAATTCACATAGTGCTTCCGCAAAAAGCCATATTTAATCGGTGTGTTGTCCCAAAAGTTATATTTTTTGATAATTTCAATCATAACTGAAACTCCATGCCAAATTTTAGATATTTCCAACTATATTTGGAAGTGGCTAGAAAGTCAAACACAACTTCAAGTATAATAGACAATTCCAGAGGATCCAAGTAAAATGGAATTTTTACTGGGCTGTCAGGTTTTATTTATATTTAAAGGATTGCCTTAAAATGCATTTTACTGGAGGAATTATGATTTACTATAGAGAGAGGGAATTGTCCGATTTTTGGAATTGGCGTAGTCGTAATCTACTTAAATAATACGCAATTCATAAATGCAAGAATGGAATGCTTCAATTGACCGCGACTACCCCAGCGCATCGGACAACACAAACCCAACATCCGGAAACTTATCAAACTCGTTTTTGAGGTTTCCGGCAACAGGCTTTATTAACATCTTCTCAGAGGTATTAGCTTTCATAAAATCCTGAAACGCTTGACACACCTTTGAATGATTACACCTGTGCTCGCATATTTTTACATTAATTCTTGGTAAATTTCCCTTTTTTTCACATATAATGTAGTTTTGCATTATCCTTTCCTTTCTATAAAAAAACAACTTTTGAGCATAATTACATAACAATTATCTATATGTGACTACAATTTTCTATCCCTTGCTGCCCGGCATGTCAAGCTAAAAATTCCGGCCCTAAATCTCTTTTAGTCGCATATTTGCGGGTGATTTCTCAATGACATCCTCGAAGGCTTTCAGGTATCTGGCAAGATTTTCGAACTCCGTTGATCTTTTGGCGGGGATATTATTATTTCCGTTCGATTCCAGCCTATCTATGACATACTTTATCGTAAAAAGATCAATGTCTTGTGCAGGTTGGTAGGTGGGACTTTTTCTGTGATTGTCTATTGTTACAGAAATGATCTTCGAGTCTACGAGATTTTTCAATAAGTCGCGAATAAAGCGGACAGGGATCTCCAATGAGTTTGCAACCTCTATAGCAGATAGAGGCTTTTTACCTTGTGAAAAATCCTTTACCAAAAGGTGTACCACCTGTAACGCTAGAAGTTTTCTTAACCTGTAGCTTATGGCAGAGTAATCCGGCTCAAACTCAAATGTTTCTTCGTTCTGATGGGCAAAGGATATCTCTGCACCAAAGAGAACGATCATCCAGCTCAACTGGAGCCATATAAGAAAGAGTGGTAGTGCGGCAAAACTACCGTAGATGGCATTATACTTGGCCACACCAATTTGGAAGGAAAAATATATCCATTGAAAGAACTGGTAAAGTGTGCCTCCTACTATTCCCGCAAAGATCCCCGAAGTTAAGCTGATCTTCCTGTTCGGCATAAACACATAGATAAACGTAAATAAGGTCCAGATTACAACGTATGGCAAGAATTGAAGTACAAAGAAAATACCGGAACTGATGGCTCCGAGGAAGGCAATTTTTCCAACCATAAGCTTTACCTGGCTCATTATGACTACGGTAATCGCACTTGACAGGAGCAACAGTAGTGGGCAGACAAAGATTGCAGAAAGGTAATCGCTGATTTTTCTTGTAAGGTTTCTTGATTCTTTGACTTCCCAAATATGATTAAAAGAGTCTTCAATATTTCCCAAAAGCCGTATGACTGTCCAAAACAAAAGCATGATTCCGACACCAGCGATTACACCACCTTTGGTGTTTTCAAGAAGCGAGCGGGCAAAATCCGTGATTTGAACAATTACTTCTTCTTGCCCCTGAAATCTGGCGAGAAGCTGTTTTTCGAGATCATTTTGAAAGCCGAACCCTTTTGCAATACCGAAGGCCATGGCAAAAACAGGGACAATAGAAAGCAGGGAGTAGAAAGTCAGAGCTGATGCCCTAAAAAGGCAATCATTGGCGCCAAATCTACGCACTGCAAGGATGATAATCCTTAAAAGCTTCACCCAAAGCAACTTGGCCTGAGGGAGTTCTCTTGACCGTATTCTCCATATGTCTGTTTTAATGAATTGTATTTGTTTATCTATCATACTGGGAATATCCTTCGGTAACAAGCAGTACCATATCATGGTGTATTAAGAAAGAATCATTTGTAAATGATGTTTTGATTATGACCGGGCAGCGGTTGATTCTTGACAACATATTCTAACTGTGAAAAAAGATTTCTTATGGATGAAAACCATTAGGGGGGAAGGGGAATATGAAAGCATTCTTGCGAGGGATAGTTGATATCATCTGCTTTGCTGCAGGTCCATTCTTTTCAATATATTATTTGTTCGATTTTGGCCATGGACCAACCGGTCCCGGGCCTTTTTATTACTATTATCGGTTTAACTCCAGGATCGGCTTGGCCCTTGGGGTTACATTGATATGTTTGGGATTACTGATTAGATCTTCGAGGAATCGTGAGTGATCGCAAGTCTTTGTTGCGGAAGTTCTCAAAAAGTTATGCAGTTAATCGAAACAAAAGGACGAAGGAATTCGGTTTATGAAAAGGGATATCTCTGCCAAACTCTTTATTAAGGCAAAGAAAGCGATACCGGGCGGGGTTAACAGCCCCGTTAGGGCCTGTCGCTCTGTGGGTATGGACCCTGTGTTTATCCAGCGGGCTGAAGGCTCTAAACTATTTGATGCCGACGGTAACTCCTTTATAGATTATATCGGCTCATGGGGCCCTATGATCTTGGGGCACCGTCACCCGCAAGTGATTTGTGCTATTGAAGACGTCTTGTCGCGGGGAACCAGTTTTGGGGCACCAACTGATCTCGAAGTGGAACTGGCTGAGATGGTAATCAGTGCTGTTCCGTCTGTAGAAATGGTCCGGATGGTAAACTCCGGCACCGAGGCCACTATGAGTGCAGTTCGTTTAGCTAGAGGGGTTACCGGCCGGGACCTAGTCATCAAGTTTGATGGTTGCTATCATGGCCATGGTGACACATTCTTGGTGGCAGCAGGTTCTGGTGTTGCAACACTGGGCATACCGGGCAGCCCTGGTGTCCCTAAGGCGTGTGTGCAAAACACCCTCTCACTGCCCTACAATGATACACAACGGTTGCAGGAGGTTTTTTCAGAAAAAGGCAAAACCGTTGCCGCCGTCATTGTAGAGCCTGTAGCCGGCAATATGGGCCTTGTCCCCCCTGATTTAGCATTCTTGAAGACTTTGAGAAAACTTACTCAAGACCATGGGGCTGTATTGATATTTGACGAGGTGATGACCGGTTTCCGTGTAGCCTATGGAGGTGTCCAGGCCCTGTATGGTATCATGCCGGATCTGACTTGTATGGGAAAAATCATAGGTGGTGGACTCCCTGTGGGGGCCTATGGAGGCAAGGCTGAGATTATGTCAAACATCGCCCCAGAGGGTCCGGTGTATCAGGCCGGCACACTCTCGGGTAATCCTGTGGCAATGGCTGCCGGGATTGCCACACTAAAGATTTTGAAAGAACCTGGGTTTTATGGCACCCTTGAAGCCAGTTCGGCTACATTGGAAAAGGGGCTGATAGGGGCTGCCGAGGGAGCCGGGATATCTATAGTAATAAATAGGGTCGGCTCTATGCTGGGGCTCTTTTTTACGGACAAGCCGGTTTCAAACTTTGCTGAGGCTCAAAAGAGCAACGTGAATCTCTTTGCCACATATTACAAGGGAATGCTTGAACATGGTATCTATCTTGCCCCGTCTCAATATGAAGCAGCATTTGTATCGAGTGCACATAGCAAGACAGATGTTGAAGAAACCGTCCGGGCGGCAAGCAAGGTTTTTGACGGTTTGGGAATTTAAAGATTGACTTGATGGACAGAGTATGGTACTCACCGCTTTGGTTTTCCAAGGCAGGGCGTTTTGGCCACGAGGTGTTTTGGAAGATGCTCTTTGGCAAGAAAAAAGAAACTAAGAAACTCTTTTCGGAGTTGTGGTACTATAGCAGTTTGAGCTTTTCTATTGCCCTTTCTGTTGTGATTGGGTTAGGCATCGGCTACTGGCTTGACAATCGGGTATTTCAGACCTCACCATGGCTTACCCTTATCTTTCTTGGTTTAGGCATCGTGGCTGGGTTTCGCAACATATATCTGGCTATGAAGAAGAGCCAGAAGTCTTAGAGGAAAAACATTGGGTTGTGCAAATAGAAAAGAGACTACTTAGGTTTATTACATTTACAAACTGGATGCTCTTTTGCCTGAGTACTATTTGTGGGTTTATTTGGGCGCCGGTACAGTTCGCATGGGGGATCTTGGCAGGCGGTCTTGTAGTAACGGTCAACTTTCACCTTTTGTATAGGTCTCTCCGCAAAACCCTTACTCCACCGCATTTAGCCAGTATCAGTACAGTGTTGGGTAAATATTATGTACGTTTTGCGGCTACCGGTATTATCATCTTTGCCTTGATAGCCAATCACCTAGTAAACCCTTTGGGGCTAATAATCGGGCTTTCCGTTGTGGTTGCAAGTATTACCTTAGCTACATTTAATGAAATAAGGAAAATTATCTTCAAGGAGGCGGTCTAATATGGAACATCCGATTCTCTTCTTAGTGCAGTTGCTTGATCTCGTTGGCCTCGGACATTTTGCGCACCAATATCCTCATGTAATCTATACGTGGCTTGTTATGCTCTTTCTCATCGCGGTCGGCGTTATTGCCACCAAGGGTATCAGCATGATACCCACAAAAGGACAAAACTTCTTTGAGCTGGTAATCGGCGGGATGGAAGAATTTATCGTAGATATTACCGGCGATGAAGGCCGTCGTTTTTTTCCAATCCTTGCCACGGTTTTTATCTATATCTTTATATGTAACCTTATTGGCCTTATCCCGGGCTTTTATCCGCCGACCGCCAGTCTTAATACAACGCTTGCTTGTGCCCTTGTAGTCGTTATTATGACTCATGTCATCGGGGTGATGTATCACGGACCGAAGTATGTCAAGCACTTTTGCGGACCCATATGGTGGATGATACCTATCATATTTCCTATAGAATTAATTGGCCATACGGCCAGAGTTCTCTCCCTGACCATTCGTCTTTTTGGAAATATGAGCGGGCATGAATTGGTGCTGGCCATCCTTTTCATGCTGGCCGGAGCTTTTTTTGCCCCACTGCCGATAATGGGTTTGGGGATTTTCGTCAGTTTGGTGCAGGCCTTTGTATTCTTTTTGCTTTCTGTTATGTATTTTGCAGGCGCTATGGAACATGCCCATTAAAAAGAGTTGGTACGTTGGAGGAAGCCCATAATTAAAAATCTTAACTTAAAGGAGGAAGTAATTATGTTCAAGAAACTATCATTTTCCACACTGGGGACCGCATTTTTGGTGTTGGCCTGTTCCACAGTGGCCTATGCTGCGGGTGACGAGCTTGCCCTGGCCGGCCTGAAGTACTTTACAGTCTCTGTATTTACAGCAGGTTTTGCCATTGCGCTTGCCGCGTTCGGCGGCAGTATCGGCCAAGGTTGGTCCATCAGGAATGCAGTTGAAGGTATCGCCAGGAACCCAGAGTCCTCGGGTAAAGTGACAGTGACCATGCTGATTGGTCTGGCCATGGTTGAATCACTGGTTATCTACACCCTGGTTATTGCCTTGATTCTGATCTATGCGCATCCGCAGTCTGGTGCAATTGCCGCTCTGTTTTCTCATTAGTCAAGAGTAGTAAACAAGGCAAAGGGGTACATTCAGGGTTGTGTCACCATGCGTTATTGGAGGGACACAACCCTGTTTCTTTTTTGGCACAAATCCTTTTTTTACAACAATTATCCCTTTAATATTTGAACTGTTCTAAGAACTGGCGCCGGCAGCCCAACAATATGGTAGGCATGTGAAAATCCCTGCAATCGCTATCTCTCGTCTGTCGGTCTATGCCAGACACCTTGCCCGTTTAAAAGGCAAGGGTACAGAGATCATTTCCTCAGGACGTCTGGCCGATATGTGTGGAGTCAATCCGGCACAAATACGCAAGGATCTTGGCTATTTCGGGGATTTTGGAGTGAGAGGTGTCGGTTACTATGTGCAAGAACTCCTCTTTGAGATTCGCAAGATCTTGGGGTCGGATCAACAGTGGCGCTTGGGGTTAGTCGGTGTGGGAAACCTTGGTTTGGCCCTTTTAAAGCACCGAGAGTTTACGAACAATGGATACACCTTTGTGGCGGTATTTGATAAAAGGGCAAAAAAGATTGGTATAGAGATAAACAGGCTGAAGGTCCAACCGCTGGAGGCTATCAACTACGCGGTTGAAAAAAAAGGCATGGAAATCGGTGTGATTGCCGTAAAACCGGTTTTGGCTCAAGAAGTTGCGGATATATTAATAAGGGCAGGGATTCATGGTATCTTGAACTTTTCGCCTGTCCAAATCGAATGCCCCATGCATGTATCTATCGAAAACGTAGATTTTAGTATTAAGCTGGAAAGACTCTGTTATAAGATCAAATCACAAAGGTCCTAAGCTAAGACCTTCCGCAGAAATCTGCCTGTGTGGGAATGTCGGTTCTCTGCAATATCTTCAGGCTTACCGGAAACCACTACCTGGCCTCCTCCATTGCCACCCTCTGGCCCCAAATCAATAATGTGATCGGCCAATTTCACAACATCCAGATTGTGTTCGATGACAATAACCGTGTTGCCTGTATCGACCAGCTGGTTTAATACATCCAGGAGTTTTTGAATGTCAGCAAAATGAAGTCCGGTAGTCGGTTCATCCAGGATATAAACCGTTTGACCTGTTCCTTGTCTGCTCAGCTCCCTGGAAAGCTTTAGTCGCTGGGCTTCTCCGCCCGAAAGAATGGTAGCCGGTTGACCCAGGTGGATGTAATGAAGTCCTACATCGGCAAGTGTTTCAAGTTTAGTCCTTATCTTTTGCACCTTGCCTAAGAATTGAGTAGCCTGGCTTACTGTCATATCCAGTACTTCAGAGATGTCTTTGCCCTTATATCTTACCTCTAGAGTCTCACGGTTATAGCGCCTACCTTTACATACATCGCAGGTGACATAGACATCCGGCAGGAAGTGCATTTCAATCTTTATGATTCCCTCGCCTCTACAGGCTTCACACCGGCCACCTTTAACATTAAAACTGAAGCGCCCCTGTCTGTATCCTCTCTGTCTGGCATCCGGCGTTTTTGCAAATAGTTGGCGGATGTAGGCAAAGAGGCCGGAATAGGTGGCAGGATTTGAACGTGGGGTCCGACCAATGGGCGACTGGTCTATGTGGACGACACCATCAATGTTTTCGAGGCCGGTGATTCGTCGGAATCGGCCCACACTTTTCCTTGAGCGATAGAAATGCCGGGCCAAGGCCCGGTAAAGGGTATCTATCACAAGGGTTGATTTGCCCGAGCCTGATACTCCGGTCACACACACGAAGGAGGCCAGTGGGAACTGGACGGTGATATCTTTGAGATTGTTTGATCGTGCTCCAGCCAAAGTCAGATAGCCTTTTGTCGGATTGCGGCGTTTAGTCGGTATGGGAATTTTCCTTTGACCAGACAGGTATTGACCGGTAATCGATGCAGGATCTTCAAGTAGATCCTTAGGAGCCCCGCTGAATACGACATGTCCCCCCTCGGCACCTGCTTGAGGACCCATGTCGATGACATAGTCTGCTGAAAGGATAGTTTCAGGGTCGTGTTCTACTACAATTACCGTGTTTCCTAGATCCCGCATCTGCTTAAGTGTATCCAGCAGTCTTTGATTATCACGTTGATGGAGGCCGATACTGGGCTCGTCAAGCACATAGATTACACCTGTAAGTTTCGAACTGATTTGTGTGGCAAGCCTTATGCGTTGCCATTCGCCCGCCGAAAGTGTTGCCGATGCACGGTCCAAGGCAAGGTATCCGAGTCCAACGTGGGCTAGGAAGAATAGCCTTTCACTGATTTCCTTCAGTATGCGCGTCGAAATGGCGGCTTCTTTCGGGTTAAGTTCAAAGGAATCGAAAAATTCCCGTAGTTCGTCCATGGGAAGAATATTGATTTCATGTATAGATCTTCCGGCTACTTTTATTGCTAGGCTTTCTGATTTAAGTCGGCCTCCATGGCACTCGGGGCATGGTTGTACATTCATAAACTGTTCGATTTCCTCGCGAACCCGCGGCGTGGCACTCTCCTTGTAACGTCGCTCCAGGGAGGGTATAACCCCTTCAAATGGGCGTGAATAAGTGTGTCGCTGTTCATTTCGCTCTAGATAAAAAGTCATTGGTTCTTTCTTGGAGCCGTATAAAAGTAAATCCTTAAGGGGCTGCGGGAAATCTCTGAAAGGTGTATAAACATCCGCTTGATAATGCTTGGTGATAGCATCCAATACTTGAAAGAAGTAAACGGAATGACGGTTTTCCCAGGGCGCTATAGCCCCTTCTCTTAAGGAAAGACCGGCATTAGGGACTATTATATCAGGATCAAAGACCAGCATAGAGCCTAGTCCGCTGCAGGCCGGACACGCTCCCTGAGGGCTGTTAAAAGAAAAACTTGCCGGCGTAGGTGATGGATAACTGTTGCCGCATTTAAGGCACGCTGCCTTTTCACTGAAAACAAGCCGCCTTCCATCCACGATTTCAACAGCAATGAGTCCTTCCGACAGCCCCATGGCAAGTTCAATGGAATCGGCCAAACGGTTTGAAGCCGAACCTTTGATGACCAACCGGTCTACTACGACCTCAATGGTATGTCTTGTGTTCTTGTCTAATAAAATGTCATGCGCCAAATCAGATGTCTGGCCATCTACCCGGACACGGGCAAATCCATCTCTGCGGAGCCTTTGAAAAAGCTTCTTGTGAGTTCCTTTCTTCTCTGTGACAACCGGGGATAGGATCACGATCTTGGTCTGTGACTCAAGGGCCATGATCTGATCGACTATTTGTTGAACCGTTTGTGTGGTAATCGGCTGTCCGCATTGATGGCAATGTTGTATGCCGATTCTGGCAAATAAGACCCGGAGGTAGTCATGGATTTCAGTGATCGTTCCAACGGTGGACCTGGGATTCTTTGTTGTAGATTTTTGCTCAATTGCAATGGCAGGTGATAGGCCTTCGATGGTGTCCACATCTGGTTTGTCCATCCGTTCCAGGAACTGGCGTGCATAGGCAGAGAGGGATTCCACATATCGTCGTTGCCCTTCAGCATAGAGCGTATCAAAGGCAAGCGTGGATTTGCCTGAACCCGAAAGGCCGGTAATGACTACAAGTTGGTTTCGCGGGATGTCCAAGTTTATGTTCTTAAGATTGTGCTGGCGTGCACCACGGAGGGTGATTTTGTCAGAGGGCATGTTATTTAATCCCGAGTGAGGTGATTTTTTTGTGATCCTGAAAATCTTATGGACCTGCATGGGCTTTGTCAACACAATTGGGATCTTGATTGGTGGTTTTCATGTTGACTCGCATTGTCGATTCACTGTAACATCCAACAATCCAAAAAAGGAGGTCAATTGTGGCAATAGTAGAGGTAAGTATAGTGCCCATTGGGACCGAGTCTACAAGCCTAAGCAGCTATGTGGCAAATTGCTTAAGAGTCCTAAAGGATTCCGGGCTAACCCATGAACTCCACGCAATGGGTACCATCATTGAAGGAGACTTGCAGGAGTTGTTTGCGGTCATACGGAAAATGCACGAAGTTCCGTTCATGGAAGGTGCGCAAAGAGTTGTCACAAGTATAAAACTGGATGATCGGCGAGATAAGGAATCAACTTTACGAAAGAAGGTTGCGTCTGTCTTGGACAAGCAATAGTCCAGCCCAAGTATTCCTGCCGAATGGCCTCTGAGAACTTATTCTCAGAGGCTTTGGGGGCTGCCTGGATGGGAGTAGAAAAAACTAAACTACAATGTCTACATTCTGTCCTATCCCTAAAGATTGAAGAAGGTCGGTTATTATTTCTTCCTGAACCTCCAGGGCATCAGACAGGAGGGCCGCATTCACTTCACTTTGTAATTGAGCCTCTTTAAGAACCATCGCTTGTGCAACAATTGATGAAATAATACCACTTGCAGGACTTACAGCCATCAAGAATACTCCTCAATAAACGTAATGCCGTTCTCTATGTTATTTGTCGGCAAAAACTCCTGGCTTCATGAGTTCTTTTATTTGTCCATCCGTAGATACCCTGTAAAAGAGATCATTGCAGGCATCTCGCATTTTGGCGGTTTTCTAAAAACTAAGATGCATGACAGATAGTTATAATCGGGTCAGAATCGAGATATTGCAAGTATCGGTGTTATTGGCGCAGACGGCTCATATACAAGATGTAGTGTTGCATAGAAAAGACAGGGCTGTGAAGACCCTGCCTTCCACACGTGCGAACAGGTTATCCTAATATACAGCACCTAAATCTTTCCGTTAATCCGGTCTCTCAAGATTCCAGACGGCCTGAACCTAACTACATGTCTGGCCTTGAGCAACTATTTT
>RCNB010000597.1_pt1 | contig 23518 bp, 22 predicted proteins | sample 2041321 | NCBI WGS metagenome assembly RCNB01 (sample SAMN09708232, study PRJNA481090) | Marine sediment metagenome, whole genome shotgun sequencing project. | reverse complement strand
ATCGCTTTCAACAATGTTTTTGGTTATTATATTGAAGTCAGAAATACCCATAAGGATAAAGTTCCTGAAGATTGGATCAGGAAACAGACTTTGGTATCAGCAGAAAGGTACATTACAGAAGAACTCAAAGAGTACGAATCAAAAATATTGGGTGCCCAGGAAAAAATCGCAACAATAGAGCAGCAGATTTATGGCGATTTAATGGAGTTTATTCTTCCGTTCATCCTCAGAATTCAAAAAAATGCCAGGGTAATTGCCCAACTTGATTGCCTTGGGTCTTTTGCCAAGGTTGCAGTCTTAAATAATTATATAAGACCAGTGGTGGATGATTCAACTTTGATAGAAATAAATAACGGGAGGCATCCGGTAATTGAGAAACAACTTCCAACTGGTGAACAATACGTCGCGAATGATGTCATATTAAATCGTGATCAGCAACAGATCATTATGATTACAGGGCCAAATATGAGTGGTAAATCAGCTATTCTAAGGCAAACGGCTCTCATTGTGTTATTGGCGCAAATAGGATCTTATGTTCCGGCTCAGAATGCAAGACTTGGCATTGTAGACAAAATATTTACAAGAGTTGGTGCAAGCGATAATATTTCAATGGGCGAATCAACCTTTATGGTTGAAATGAATGAAACAGCCAACATTCTAAACAATTTATCTGAACGCAGTTTAATTCTGCTCGATGAGATTGGGAGAGGAACAAGCACCTATGACGGAATTTCAATCGCATGGGCTATTGCTGAATACCTTCATGAACATCCTGCAAAAGCTAAAACACTTTTCGCAACCCATTATCATGAACTCAATGACATGAGTGAAACCTTTGAAAGGATTAAAAATTTCAATGTTTCAGTCAAGGAGTTAAAAGACAAGGTAATCTTTATCCGAAAACTAGTTCCAGGTGGAAGTAAACACAGTTTTGGAATACATGTTGCTAAACTTGCCGGTATGCCGGGTCCTGTGCTTCATCGGGCAAACAAAATGCTCTCTCACCTAGAAAAAAGCCACGCTTCAGAAGACATACAAGCCAAATTAAAATCAGCCTCTGAAAAAAACCTTCAGCTGAGTTTTATTAATTTGGATGATCCATTATTAGAAGAAATCAAAGAAGAAATCCTAAGCACCGAAATAGATAACTTGACACCTCTTGATGCCTTGATGAAACTCAACGAAATAAAAAGGATGCTTACTAAAAAATAAATACGATTCAAGAAAGTGATTTATCACTAACTTGTTGTCAAATTTTTTTTCATGAAACATTTACTTTTCTTATTCGCTTTTCTTCTCCTAAGTGTAGCAGCATGCACTAAAAAATCTTCAGAGTCTGGACCCGAAATAAGTATTTTTATCAAAACGGATAAACAGACCATGCCTGAAGATGGCAGGCTACTCCTCATCTTTGCCAATAATAATGAGACTGAACCCAGATTCCAAATCAACGGAGGCTTGAAAACACAGATCATTTTCGGTATGAATATAAATCAGCATACACCGGGAGAAAAAATTGTTTTCGACAGAAAAGCGTTTGGCTTTCCCGTAGAAAAAATGGCCGATTTAAAAGAAGGGGAGTATTACGTTCAAGCTGTATTTCACGTATATGAAACATTTGAATTATCTTCTGGCCATAGTGTAAAACTTCCAATGGATAATGGAGAAGGTCAACAATGGAATCGATCTCCGGGCAACCTTTACAGTAAACCTTTTAAAGTTAAGTTCGATGGCGATGGCCTCGATAATTTTGAAATAGTTCTGGATCAGGTAATTCCTGAAATAGAGGAACCAAAAGATACGGAATGGATCAAGCATATTAAATTCAAATCAGAAAAACTCTCAGCATTTTGGGGGCGTGATATTTATCTAGGAGCCCACATTTTACTCCCGAAAAATTTTGACCAACATCCTGAAGCTAAATATCCTTTAATGATCTTTCACGGACATTTTCCTTCAGACTTTGGTGGGTTCAGAACTACGCCTCCAGATGAAAACCTAAAACCTGATTATTCAGAAAGGTTCAGCGTAGAAGGTTATAATATTACCCAGCAACAAGAAGCATATGATTTCTATAAGAGATGGAATGAACCCGATTTTCCCAGATTCATTATTATCGAAATTCAGCATCCAACCCCCTATTATGATGATTCTTATGCAGTGAATTCGGCTAGCCAAGGCCCTTATGGGGATGCCATTACTTATGAGCTAATACCGCATATTGAAAAAGAATTTCAAGGACTGGGAGAAGGTTGGTCAAGATTTCTATATGGTGGCTCCACAGGTGGGTGGGAAGCTTTGGCGGTCCAAGTAAAGTTTCCCGATGAATATAATGGCTGTTTTGCCGCCTGCCCAGACCCAATTGACTTTAGCAGCTACTGTCTAACTGATATTTACAAAGACCAAAATGCCTATTATTATAATACTGATTTCAAAACTATAGAAGTCCCTTCACATAGAGATTATCTCGGCCAAATCAGTTCTACAGTAAAACAAGACAATCACCTTGAATTGGCGCTGGGTGATAAATCACGGTCTGGTCAGCAATTCGATATCTGGGAAGCTACTTACTCTCCTCAAGCTGAAGATGGCTATCCTCAAAGGATATGGGATAAATATACGGGTGATATCAATCATGAAGTGGCCAATTATTGGAAAGAAAATTATGACCTTAGACATATTTTGGAGCGTGATTGGGATAAATTAGGTGAGAAACTCAAAGGGAAAATTCATATTTACTGTGGAGATATGGATAACTATTATCTCAATAATGCGGTGTATTCAATGGAGTCTTTTTTAGAGAGTACAACAAATCCATACTATGAAGGTGAAGTAGATTATGGAGACAGAGCGGAACATTGCTGGAATGGCGATCAAGAAAATCCCAATAGTATTTCTCGCTTGAGATACAACTCGATGTATGTTCCGAAAATCATGAAAAGAATTGCTGAATCTGCACCTGCCGATGCAGATCTCAGCAGTTGGAGATATAAAGAATAATGCCATTAGCTATTAGCAGTTGTAAAATGAGTATTTATACTATCTTTGTGAAGTAATTGAAAGAATATGTTTTTATTTATAAGTGGTGCAGAAATTTTTATTATCCTGGTAATTGTTGTTATGTTATTTGGTGCTGACAAATTACCTGAACTCGCCCGAGGTCTCGGGAAGGGGATGCAACAATTGAAAAGTGCCACCAACGAAGTAAAGAAAGAAATTACTGAAAGTGCTAAAAAGCAAGGTATTGACGCCAGTATTACAAGTGATATTAAGAAAGACATTAAGAATATCAAGAATAAAGTGAAGGACAATATTGATGACATGACAGGGCCAATAAAAAGAAACTTATAACTTGACTTTTTTAGATAAAATTATTCAATATGATAAGGATCTATTGGTCTTTATCAATGGTTTAGGAACAGAAAATTGGGATAGTTTCTGGCTTTTAGCAACCAATCAATTGAGTTGGATTCCTTTATATCTACTATTTTTTTATCTTATTTATAAAACTTTTGGCTGGAAAAAAGGTCTTGGACTAGTTCTCTTAACTGCCGTGCTTGTTACATTTTCAGATCAATTTACAGTTTTTTTAAAAAATTACTTTGAACGACTAAGGCCAAACAGAGATCCATCAATCAATGAAATCATACGGATTCTCAAAAACAATTCGAGCTTTAGCTTTGTTTCCGGCCATGCAACAACCTCCACGGCCGTTACATTATTTATGTATTTGACACTCAAGAAACATTATAAATACACCGCCTTATTTTTCATATGGCCCCTTCTTTTTTCTTACAGCAGAATGTATATTGGCGTCCATTTCCCTTTAGATGTCTGCACTGGAGCCTTAATAGGCCTGCTTATCGGCTATGTTTTTTATAAAATCAGCTTGAGTTTACTTTCTTGGATAGAAAAAAAATATTAAACTACCATTAAGTTACATCCTCGAATATCCGAGTGATCAAACCTGCCTAATATCTCAAATTTATTCTCAGCTACTTTTCGTCCAAGATCCTGTGTTGCAATAAAAGAACAGGAATTGATATTGGCCAAATCTATAACATTGATTCCACCGGTTCTGCCTGGTAACAACTCTTGAAAAGGGTCCTCAGTGTCTCTTATAAGAACCTTCATCCAAGGTGGGGTTTCAAAAACTCCATCACCTAATGAATAAGCCTGTGATAATAGTTCAGTCATTCCATATTCCGAATGTACTTTGTCAAGACCAAAACCCTCTGAAAGAATTTCATGTAGCTCCTTTCTCACGAGCTCCCTTCGTTTTCCTTTCATTCCTCCAGTTTCCATGACAATGGTATTGTTAAGCTTAAAACTTTGCTTTTCAATAAGATCAAGCAAGGCATATGTTACCCCAATTAAAAGAATCTTCTCACCCTTAGCATCTAAGTCTATCAAGACATCACTTAATGCTTCCAGTTCATTCAAATAAAACCCGCTCTGCTTAGAATAGCTTCTTTTAATAAAATCGTCAACCATATAAATTAAAGACGATCCTTTTCTTTCTAAATACCCTGGCAGCAAGGCAAGAACAGTATAATTTTCAATACTTCCATAAAAATGATCAAAGCCCTTTCTAAAACTTTCTTCATAAATTTTCAAGTTCGTAACTAAATGTCTGCTTGTTACCATACCAGTTGTACCACTACTTGTAAATATTTGTTCAACAGGTTTGTTTGAGCTCAGAATCTCATGTGATTTAAAAAACTCAATAGGAAGAAAAGGAATATTTTGTAACCGGTCAACTTTGTTCGAATCTATTCCCAGAAGGTCTATAAAACGACTGTAAACCTTATTATTTACAGCCTGATGCCGGAATATTTTCAAGGCCTCCAGTTCAAACATTTGAATATTTGAGATATTGAAAAAATTCATGTCTTAAGGCTTCATTTTTCCACAAAAATAGCCCTTTTTCACGCAACCAATCAGTAAAAGAGCATCTTTAAAAAACCAAGGAACTTCATTTTTTGTTAAATTATGATTGTTAAAAAGATATTTTTTGTAATTTTTGCCGTTATATTAATGGTATCTTGCTCTGATGATGACAGCTATGAGTATCACTATGAATTGCTGCCCATTGAGGATGCACTTGTACCCGATGAGTTTATATTCGGAGAAGTATATGATATCACTGTAAAATATATTGTCCCTAATGACTGTTATGTCAATAGTGATATATTATATGAATATGATCTAGACGCAAGAAATGTGGCTGTGATTTCACTAGTTATTGAGAGTAACAATTGTGAAACCATTGAGCTTGAACAAGAGCTTACCTTTAAAGTTCATGCTTTACAGGAGAGTCCATACATTTTTAGGTTCTGGCAAGGAGATGATGATAATGGAGACCCCATTTATTTAATTATAGAGGTCCCAGTAATTAATTTAAGTGATGAAAAAGCCAATGAGTTTAAAGAAACTCATATTAAAATGTAAAAACGGAGATATCATCTCCCAGTCTGAGGTATACCACCTTTTCGCTGGTAAACTCTTTGCGGTCTGTTTGAAATATTCCAAGACACAGCAAGAAGCTGAAGACAACTTACAAGAAGCTTTTATCACTATTTTTAAAAAAATTGACCAGTTCCGCTTTAAAGGGTCCTTTGAGGGATGGATGAAAAGAATTGTGATCAATACAGCCTTGCAGACATATCGTCAAAAGAATGTATTGAACCTAATCGAAGAAAATTATCCTGAAGAAGTAGAGGTTGAGATAAACGAAAGTGAGATTTCACTTGATTATTTATTGAGAATTATTCAGGAATTACCTGAGAGATATCGAATGGTGTTTAACCTTTATGTCTTAGATGGTTTTTCTCACAAAGAAATATCCGATATGCTTCATATAGCAGAGGGAACATCAAAATCAAATTTGTCTCGGGCAAGATTGATTTTAAAAGATAAAGTTGAATTAAGTCAGCAGCGAAAAAATGTAGGGTTGTTTTAAACCGCATTATAATTAAATGTTAGAAAGAAAAAACATAGACAGGGTTTTTCAAGAAAACTTAAAAGATTTGGAAATTTATCCAAATAAGAGAGTTTGGAATAATATTGAAGGTTCACTGAATGGTAAAACTTCGAGACCCCCTATTGCCCTATGGAAAAGGCTAAGCGGAATTGCCGTGATGCTTGCTGCTATTGTAACTACCGGTTTATTATATTTTAATAATGATGTTGAGCCGTTGATCAATTCGTCTCTTGGTGAAATAGAAACTAAGGAAGTTGATAATAAAAAAGTAACTCCTTTAACTCCTGTATTTATAAAGTCACAGACTGAATTAGCTGAAAATTCCGATAAAATAAAAATCAATAGAAAATCTGGTAAGCCCATTTTTATAAAAGAACCGAATAATAAAGTAATTGTAACCAACAATGAAATAGCTTCGATGTATTCAACTATTGAAGATAAGTATGTTGTTGATAAGAATGATTTCCTCGATAATATACAGGAGACGGAATCTATTGCTGCTCGCATAGAAGATATTCCAGAGAAAATTAACACTAGGAATACCATTGATAAAAAATGGTCAATAGGGCCAACTGTTGCTCCTGTCTATTATAATTCTCTTCAAAATGGATCTCCTTTGAATGATGACTTATCAGATAATTCGAAAAGCTCAGATAATGCGCTTTCAATTGGTGTGAAAGTTAATTACCAGATATCTAATAAGTTCTTTATTCAGTCTGGTGTTAATAAGGTAGAACTTGCGTATAACACAAAAAATGTTAATGCCTTAATTTCTTCATCGAAAAATGCCTTTAACAATATTAATACTGATAAATCAGGTGTGATTTTGACACCGGTGAGTAATTCAGCAAATGACGGTCCCGGTAATGAGCTCAATAAAGCAAGTGTTAGTGGTGAATTAAATCAATCGATTGAATACTTTGAACTTCCAATTGAAATGAAATACAATCTTTACGATAAAAAGATTGGATTAAATCTAGTAGGGGGATTTAGTACCCTTATTCTTTCAAATAATTCAGTATCCATGATAACTGAGAACACGGTAACTGATTTAGGAGACGCCAATAATCTAAATGATTTTAATTTTAGTGGTAATGTCGGTGTTGACCTTGATTATAAGATTAGCAAAAGCTGGTACTTAAATGTTGCTCCTATGTTTAAATACCAATTCAACACTTATTCGGGTAATTCAGGTAATTTCAGACCTTATTATTTTGGGCTTTATTCAGGTTTAAATTACAAATTTTAGCAAATCTAATATCCTGTTTCTTTCAATTTCCTAGAGCTTCCTCATTGAGAATTTCTTATTTTTCGAGCATTGACTTTAATTAATTTTAAATAATAGCGAATTCTTACGCTAAATCCTGTTAATTTTACATTTCTATACATTTTAAGATGTAAACTTTAAGAACAATTAATAATATTAAAAATATAAGTATGGGATTAGTCGCAACTGATTATGGAATCAAGGAAGCCTTGGCTCAATTAGGTGTTAAAGAAATCAATGAAGGGAGTTCTACAGGTTCTAATTTTTTCTCCAATGGAGATTTATTATCTTCCTTTTCACCGGTTGACGGTAAATTAATAGCTAAAGTTAAAACAACTAGTGCTGAAGATTATGAAAAGGTTTTGGCCACTGCAGGAGACGCATTTATTAAATGGCGAAAAGTTCCGGCTCCTCAAAGAGGAGAAGTAGTAAGACAATTTGGTGAAAAATTAAGAGAATTAAAGGATCCTCTTGGGAAACTAGTTTCTTATGAAATGGGGAAAAGTCTTCAAGAAGGCTTGGGTGAAGTACAGGAAATGATTGACATATGTGACTTCGCTGTTGGATTATCCAGACAATTACATGGATTAACGATGCATAGTGAGCGTCCAGGACATAGAATGTATGAACAGTATCATTCATTAGGTATTGTTGGCATCATTTCAGCATTTAATTTTCCGGTTGCAGTATGGGCATGGAATACCGCTCTTGCATGGATTTGTGGAGATGTATGTGTTTGGAAACCCAGCGAGAAAGCGCCACTTTGCGGAATTGCTTGCCAGCATATTGCTGCTACTGTTTTTAAAGCCAATGGACTGCCAGAAGGTATATCTTGCCTAATTAATGGTGATTATAAAGTAGGTGAAATGCTAACTTCTGATCAAAGAGTCCCTTTAGTATCTGCTACAGGTTCGATTAGAATGGGTAAGATAGTGGCCCAAAAAGTTGCAGGAAGACTTGGAAAGTCCTTATTAGAATTAGGAGGTAATAATGCAATTATAGTGAGTCCGGATGCAGATATTAAAATGACCATTATTGGTGCTGTTTTTGGCGCTGTTGGAACCGCAGGGCAAAGATGTACATCGACTAGAAGACTGATCATCCATGATAGTATTTATGATAAGGTAAAAGATGCTTTAGTTGAAGCTTATGCCCAACTTCGTATTGGCAATCCTTTAAACGAGAATAATCATGTAGGTCCGTTGATTGATACGGATGCTGTTGACATGTATAAAAAAGCGCTTATCGAAGTAGTTGAGGAGGGTGGAAATCTTTTGCTAGAAGGTGGTGCTTTAGAGGGAGAGGGCTTTGAAAGTGGTTGCTATGTTAAACCTGCAATTGCTGAGGCAAATAATAAATTCAAAATTGTCCAACACGAAACTTTTGCACCTATATTATATCTTTTGAAGTATTCAGGAGAATTGCAGAATGCCTTAGATGTTCAAAATGGTGTGGTTCAAGGGCTTTCATCAGCTATTATGACTAATAACCTCAGAGAGGCTGAAATGTTTCTTTCTGTTGAAGGTTCTGATTGTGGAATTGCCAATGTTAATATCGGAACTTCAGGTGCTGAAATAGGCGGAGCCTTTGGTGGTGAAAAAGAAACAGGCGGTGGGCGTGAATCAGGCTCTGATGCTTGGAAAGTGTATATGAGAAGACAAACAAATACAATAAACTATACTGCTGACCTTCCGTTAGCACAAGGAATAAAGTTTGATCTCTAAGTGTCACTTGAAATTAGACCAAAAAAAATCGCCCCGATCCCTCGGGGCGACGTTTGGTTGAAATAAATCAACCAAAATCAACTAACCAAACCTTTTCTTAAATATTTTTAGTGCGTTTTAATATCCTAATATAATTTAAACGCAATCTCTTTCTTTTTGTTGTGGTCTTTTAAATGAATGTTCACTTTTATTTCTCTTCTTTAGTTGTCTCATAAGACCAGTGTGACAACTCATATATCTTTCAAATAACTCTTACAAAATAAATGCTTCTTTTTCTAAATTTTCACAATCAAATGTTAAAGTTTAAACATTCAATCTGCTGACATAAAACAAACCTTTATCGAATATAAACAAATCAATATTCGTGCCAACTTGAAAATAAATTCCTTGAAAAAATGTTAATGTAATATTAAAACTATTGGGAGGTGGTATCAAAAAAATTAATTCAAACCACTTACAGGCATGTACTTAAGTGTGTTTTTTTTAATTCTTATGACAAGAATAAAAAATAAGTTGCCTTAGATGTTTTTTTTTGACCACCTTTTTAAAGTGAAACTAAAAATATGAATTGTCGTTTTATATTTTTAGCTATATTCCTGTCAGGTTATAGGATAAAAAGAGATAAAAAAATATACTTTTTTCAGTTGTTTAGCGTTATTAACAAAGAGTTTAATTCTTTAAACTTTTGCTATGAAAAATATATTTATTACCCTTTGTATTCTGCTGGGTTCTGTTTCAATTCATGCCCAATCTTTTGACGGAAAAGGTGACAGTAAAATCAATATTGGTTACGAAGCCTATGGCTATGGTAATGGAATCAAGGCAACTTATGATTACGGTCTAAGTGATCTGTTCTCGGTAGGTGCTGGTGCAAGTGCCTATTTCAATAATGATGAAAATGACTATTTCATTTATGCCAGAACACATGTTCATTTGGGCATCGCTTTTGACTTTTCCTCTAAATTTGACATTTATCCTGGAGTAGAACTTGGATATCTTTCAAGCGAAAAAGTCGGTATCACCGGTTATGTAGGTTTCCGTTATTTTATAACCAAGAAAATAGGACTCTTTGCTGAGATTGGCAATAATGGATCAGTGGGCTTAAGCTTTAACGTGTAACTTAAGGCATATAAACCTTATCCAATTGTTTGATATCGGAAATCTTATGATATCCTTCAAGTCCATTTACCGCGTATTGTAAAATCGCCTCGTCATCCTGAAGATCGAAAGGGAACTTTTTTTCTTGCACGGGTGGTTTGTTGCCATATTCTGCTGCAGGGTCTTTATCCAAAATCATGTTGCCTTTTCTAAATTTAGAAAAGTTTCCGCTTATTACGAAACCATGACTATTGAACTCAGGAACAATATTATATTCATGATTCTGAAAAAATACTTTTGAAAAAGAAATATTCATTGACTGGGTACGCCCCTTAAGAGTTATTGTTGTTCCTTCAGTTCCTTGCTTACCGCCTGTCCAATAAAAATAATTTTTTTCTACAATCTGAAAAGGTGCCGAAGTATCCAAACTTTGACTTTTACAACCTATGAAAATAACTGATATAAGAATTGAAAATAAATAGATTTTTAATGATTTCATCAAGTTTTTGCTTTGATCTTTTGGTTAATAAGCTCTTTCTTTTTTTCCTTCATAAAAGTTCATAAACGCCTTGTTTACAACTTTCATTCCTCCTGGAGTTGGAAAATCTCCAGTAAAGTACCAGTCACCGGTATGATTAGGACATGCTCTGTGAAGATTCTCAATAGATTGGAAAATAATTTTTACCTCCGCATTAATATTTTCTGTTCTTAATAGATCTGCAATCTTATCAGAAATTTGCTCTGGAGTAAATGGGGCATAGATTTCCTTTACATAATTCTCAGGACGTTCTTCATGCTGACTTTCCTTACACTTTTTATAAACTTCTTCAATTAAATGATACTGATCAGTATCCTTTAAAAGCTCTAAAGTCGCTTTAAAGGCAATGAACTCATCTATTCTTGCCATATCAATTCCATAGCAATCCGGATATCTAATTTGAGGTGCAGATGAAACAACAATAATCTTTTTAGGATTTAATCGATCTAATATCTTAATAATACTCTTTTTTAGAGTAGTTCCTCTAACAATGCTGTCATCAATTATAACTAAATTATCATTTGGTCTAACCACTCCATAGGTCACATCATAAACATGAGCAACAAGATCATCCCTGCTATTGTCGTCGGTTATGAAAGTCCTTAATTTGGCGTCTTTTATAGCTATTTTTTCAATCCTAGGACGCTCTGAAAGGATCTCAGTCAACTTTTGTGCGGAAATATTTTTGTTCCCGTTTAAAATAGTTTGGAGTTTGTGCTCATTTAAGTATTCCTCAGCTGCTTCCGTCATTCCGTAAAATGAAGTTTCAGCAGTATTAGGAATATATGAAAACACCGAATTGGAGATGTCATTATTTATCGATTCTAAAACCTTTGGAAAAATATATTTTCCTAGCTTTTTTCTTTCCTGATATATCGAAGCATCACTTCCTCGTGAAAAATAAATTCTTTCAAAAGAGCATGATTTTTTTGGAAGTTGTTCCATAACCTGCTCTACACTAACATTGCCATCTTTTTTTATGATCAATGCATGAGCTCTTTCTATTTCTTTGACATCATCAAAATCGACATTAAAAACAGTTTGTATAACTGGTCTTTCTGAGGCAACCACAACCACCTCATCATCTTTATAGTAGTAAGCTGGTCTAATTCCTGCCGGGTCTCTTAAAACAAAAGCATCTCCGTGTCCTATCAATCCAGCCATTGCATATCCTCCGTCCCAATTTTTAGATGCTCTCGATAATATTCTTTGAACATTCAATTCCTTTGCGATCAAAGGAGAAGCCTCCTTTTTATTAATTCCTTTCTGTTTGAATTTATAATACAGGTCTAAAACCTCATCGTCCAAGAAGTGACCAATTTTCTCCATTACGGTAACTGTATCAGTATTCTCTTTTGGATGCTGGCCCAACTCAATCAGTTCTTTTAAAAGTTCTCCTGAATTAGTCATGTTAAAATTCCCGGCCACAATTAGGTTCTTATGCTTCCAATTGTTTTGCCTTAAAAAGGGATGAACGCTTTCAATACTATTGTTCCCAAAAGTACCATATCTTACATGGCCTAAATAAATATTTCCTAAATAAGGCATATTTGACAATTGCCAATCAAGGTCATTCACCTTGTCAGGGTGTTCAGCCATTAAACTATTAAGACGTGAATTGATCTTGGCAAATACATCCTGGATGGGTTGTTGCTCGTTCGATCTCACTCTACTAATATACCTCGTCCCAGGTTCAACATCAAATTTAATACTTGCAAAACCAGCACCGTCTTGACCTCTGTTGTGTTGCTTTTCCATTAACAAATACATCTTGTTAATACCGTAAAAAGCAGTACCGTATTTGTCTTTATAATACTGAAGTGGCTTTAGCAACCTTACCATTGCAATTCCGCATTCGTGTTTTAAAGCATCACTCATTTCTTTTGACTATTAGTGTGTTAACTCTATTTCAAATTGAGTTAGTTGTTTGAATTGTTTCAATCTCATTTGGATTTCATCCTGCCCAAGATTAACCATTCTTTCAGTTCCGAATTTTTCAACACAGAAAGAAGCAAAATTTGAACCGTAAATCACTGCCCTTTTCATATTCTCAAAAGAAATATCATGAGTACTGGCCAAATATCCTATAAAACCACCGGCGAAAGTATCACCAGCCCCTGTAGGATCAAAAATTTCTTCTAATGGAAGCGCCGGTGCAAAGAATACATCTCCATTGTGAAATAAGAGAGCCCCGTTTTCCCCTTTTTTGATAACAACATATTGAGGACCCATTGCATGTATTTTCTGAGCAGCTTTAACAAGTGAATACTCTCCACTTAGTTGTCTTGCCTCCTCATCATTTATTGTAATAACATCAGTTTTAGCAATGACCTCCATCAATTCATCTATGCTATTATCCATCCAAAAATTCATAGTGTCAAGCACTACTAATTTAGGTCTTTTAGGAATCTGATTGATCACAGACATTTGAACCGCCGGATGTAAATTACCCAGCATTAAAAAATCGCAATCATTAAAATTATTTGGCACGACTGGTTTAAAATCTGCCAAAACGTTAAGGTCAGTAGCTAGTGTCTCTCTTGTGTTAAGATTGTAGTCATATTTTCCGCTCCAAAAAAAAGTTTTCCCCTCTTTTATTACTTCTACTCCGGTCAAATCAATATTTTTATCCGAAAGCATTTGTAAATATTTTTCAGGAAAATCTCCCCCAACAACTGAAATTATTCCAGTCTCCAATCCAAAATATGAAGCAGACAACCCAATATAAGTAGCTGCACCTCCTAAGATTTTTTCTGTCTTTCCAAAAGGAGTTTCAATTGCATCAAATGCAACAGTTCCAACGATTAAAAGTTTCCCCATATCAATTCAAATTACTTATTTTTGCAAAAATAAGTTTAAAAAATGACTATTAAAGAATTACAAGAAGAAATTATCGAGGACTTCGATCTATTCGATGATTGGATGGAACGTTACGAATTTATTATAGATAACGGTAAAACGCTTCCCAAAATTGAAGAAGGAAATAAATCTGACGACAACATCATTAAGGGCTGCCAATCAAAAGTTTGGCTACATGCTGACTACAACAGCGGAAAGCTCCAATTTTCTGCGGACAGTGATGCCATTTTAACCAAGGGTATTATTTCACTGCTCTTAAAGGTCTATAATAACCAAAGCCCTGATGACATACTGAACAATGATCCCTATTTTATTGATCAAATTGGTTTAAAGGAACATTTATCTCCTACGCGTGCCAACGGGTTACTTTCTATGGTAAAACAAATTAAGCTTTTCGCCCTTGCGTATAAATCTAAAAACTCCTAGCAGTGGATATTTTGTTGTGAATTTGCATTAGCTTATATTTGCGCTTATTTAGAATGATTTTAAAGTACAGCCATGAACAATAAAACAAAGGAAGATCTCGGAGAGAAGATTGTGGAAGTTATCAAAACGATATTTGATCCTGAAATTCCGGTAGACATCTATGAATTAGGATTGATTTATGATGTTTTTGTAAATGAAGAAACCGATGTTAAGGTATTAATGACTTTAACATCTCCGAATTGCCCTGTGGCAGAAACGCTTCCGATGGAAGTTGAGGAAAAAATAAGGTCACTTGAAGAAGTAAGAAATGCAGAAGTTGAAATCACTTTCGATCCTACTTGGACCCAAGATATGATGAGCGAAGAGGCGAAATTAGAACTCGGTTTTTTATAAATATTGATCCGTAAATAAAAAGTAATGTCAGGAGAGATAATCAATAGAGTTGCCAATAGCAAACTTATAACACTTGATCTGGAGGATTATTATCCGGTGGGAGACAGAATGCTATTAGACATAAGCGATTGGTTATTTGAAGGCATTATTTTAAAGGAAAAAGATTTTAGAGAATCTGTCAAAAACCATGACTGGAATCGCTATCAAGATTGCTATGTTGCTGTTACTTGTTCTACTGATGCCATTATTCCTTCCTGGGCATATTTGCTTATTAGTGCGTCATTAGCTCCATATGCCAAGAAGTTTACCATAGGTGACTTAGACCTACTTGAAAATCTAATCTTTCAAGAAATTATTTCAAAAATTCCGCTTGCCCAATTCGAGAATGCCCCAGTTATTATTAAAGGCTGTTCTGAAAAAAGCATTCCAAATTCAGCCTTTGCTCAACTTACCCAGAGATTAGTTCCTGTAGTAAGTTCTCTGATGTTTGGCGAGGCCTGCTCAAGTGTTCCTTTATTTAAAAAGAAAAAATAGAACCATTGATTATTGTTCTATTTTGATTATTTTTGCACCAATAAACCTAATATTTTTCCCCATGAATAAAATCATACTAGCCTTATCCTTGATTATAGGATTTAGTAGTTTAAATGCTCAAACAAAAGAAGAACTTAAGACTTTACAGAAAGAAAAAAACGATTCTATCGGTGTACTGCAAGGTAAAGCTGATGCTATACAAGCTGAAATAGATGCTTTACCAGGATGGCGTCTAAAAGCCACAGGAACCATCGGTGGTAGTATTTCAGGATTCAACAATTGGTATTCAAAAGAAACTCCAAACTCCTCAGTAGGAAATTTTGGGATCAACTTGAACGCTTATGCGGATTTAATGGAAGATAAATATTTTTGGAAAAATGCTACCAATATCAATATCGGTTGGGTAAAGTTTGATAACAAAGATGACACTTCTGACAGTGAAGATTATGAAGTATCAACAGATGTTTTCAGCCTGAGCTCTCTGTATGGTTATAAAATTTCAAAGACTTTTGCTGCATCTGCCTTGATGGAATACAGATCGACATTGGTAAATAATTTCAACGACCCAGGATTCTTAGATATTGGTGTCGGTGGTACCTGGACTCCTATCAGTAATTTAGTTGTTGTAATTCATCCTGCTAACTACAATTTTGTTTTTAGTAGTGGAGATGCACAATATGATTCTACTTTTGGTGCAAAAGTAGTAGCAGATTACACCAAAAGCTTCGGAGGATTGAATTTGAAATCAAACCTTTCGGTTTTTATGAGTTATGAAGGCTCAAATTTCTCAAACTATACATGGACCAACTCATTTAGCTATACTTTCTGGAAATCTGTAGGTGTAGGCTTCGATTTTGGATTGAGAAAAAACAAGCAGGAAGCACTTAATTATGCTCTGGACACTGATTCTGGCGCTGATTTTGATTCTATTGATAATGACTTACAATCTTATTGGTTACTTGGTTTGAACATAACTCTCGACTAGTAATTTTTTGAATTTTATTACAACTCAAAGATTTTGTCTATCTTTTTAGGGTGAAATTTAAATCATACATTAGTCTAAAAGAAGATAAATGACGCTATTACTAGTATACGGAGTTTTATCAATTTGTTTTTCTTTTCTCTGTTCTATTCTAGAAGCAGTTCTTTTAAGTGTTACTCCTACTTTTATAACGGTAAGGATTAATGAAGGTAAATCGTATGCAAAAACTTTAAAGCATCTAAAAGAAAAAATAGATCAGCCCTTAATTACGATTTTAACAATCAATACCATTGCGCATACGGTCGGTGCCATACTTGTTGGTGTTCAAGCCGAAAAGACGTTTGGTTCAGGCAATAATGCCTTGGGTATTGTTTCTGCTATAATGACCCTTTTAATATTGGTTTTGTCCGAAATCATTCCAAAATCAATAGGCGCTAATTATTGGAAAAACCTGGCAAATTTTACAACCAAGATGATTGTAATCTTGATGTTTCCTTTAAAATATACCGGTGTTTTATGGATACTTGAATTTACGACAAAGATTGTGGGTAAAAACGCTCATGACACTAATGTGAGTAGAGAAGATTTCCATGCCATGGCTGATATAGCGCAAGAAGAAGGTGTTTTTCAGAAATCTGAAAGTCAAGTTATCAAGAATATTATCGACTTTAAAAACATGGCTGTTAAAGACATAATGACACCTAGAACGGTCGTTAAAACAGCGCATGAACAGATGAAGATTCGAGACTTCTACGATCAAAATCCTAAACTTAAATTTTCTCGTATCCCCATCTTTAAGGATTCATCCGATGACATCTCTAGTTATTTCTTGAAAGATGAATTATTCGAATCCATTATCGACGGCAAAGGAGATATGGAATTAAAAAGTATTTCAAGAGAAATTTTTGTCACGAACAGTGAAACTCCAATTAAAAATTTATTTGACCAATTAATTGACAAGCAAGAACACATAGCACTTGTTGTTGATGAATTCGGAACAGTAATTGGCATCGTTTCACAAGAAGACATCATTGAGACTTTACTCGGTTTTGAGATCGTTGATGAAAGTGACGGAGATGAAGATCTTCAAGTATTGGCTCGTAAACTCTGGAAAATAAGAGCAAAACGATTGGGAATCATTGACGACGACGAATCAGATAAAGAAGGTTAATTATTCTCTTCGTACTCCTGGTATAGAAAATCATTGTATGGAAATCTGGTAATATGAATTTTCTTAACTTCTTCAAAAACCATTTTTTTGAATTCCTCTAAATTGTCTTTATTCAAGGCTGAGATAAAAACACATTGGTTTTCCAACTTGGCATACCAGCTCTTTTTCCAATCCTCTAATGAATAATGATCTTTTGTCCGTTCGGTAGCCAAATCGTCTTCATCTATTGTCGCATGACTAAAGGCATCAATTTTATTGAATACCATGATTGTTGGTTTATTTGAATCCGCATTCTCGGGTGTAATTTCGCTAATAATCTTATTTACTGATGCGATATGGTCCTCAAAACTAGAATGTGAAATATCAACAACGTGCAATAAAAGATCCGCTTCTCTCACCTCATCAAGTGTTGACTTAAATGATTCTACTAACTGAGTCGGTAACTTTCGGATAAATCCAACTGTATCTGTAAGCAAAAAGGGAATGTTTCTGATAACAACTTTTCTGACCGTAGTGTCTAAGGTCGCAAATAACTTGTTTTCTGCAAATACTTCACTTTTACTGATCGCATTCATCAGCGTAGATTTTCCGACATTGGTATATCCTACTAGAGCCACTCTAACCATTTTACCACGATTCTTCCTTTGAATCGCCATTTGCTTGTCAATTTTCTTCAATTTATTTCTTAACAACGAAATCTTGTCTCTAATAATCCTTCTATCAGTTTCAATTTCTGTTTCACCCGGACCTCTTAGGCCAATCCCTCCTTTTTGACGTTCCAAGTGTGTCCACATTCGTGTAAGCCTTGGGAGTAAATATTGACATTGAGCAAGTTCTACTTGCGTCTTGGCATAAGATGTTTGAGCCCTTTGAGCAAAAATGTCTAAAATTAGATTTGTCCGGTCCAAAACCTTACAATCAAGAATTTTTTCAACGTTTCTCAATTGAGCCGGATTCAATTCATCGTCAAAAATCACCGTCTTAACTCCAGCGTCTTCTATATAAGACCTTACCTCTTCAATCTTTCCTTTCCCAATAAAAGTCTTTGGGTGTGGGAATTCAAGCTTTTGAACAAACCTTTTTACAACCTCACCTCCAGCCGTATAGGTCAAGAACTCAAGCTCATCTAAATATTCCTTAGATTTCACTACGTTTTGTTCTTTGGTGATGACACCTACCAATACGACATTTTCAATTTTTGAATCCCTCTTTTCTATCATATTACAAATTTACAACCCTTTTTATTCTTATCTAATTGATTTTTCCTATTTTGGACATTTCGACGATAAATTTATATGTCCCAAACCTTTTCTATAGCCTTTTACAACCTCGAGAATCTCTTTGATCCCTTAGAAAATGAAAAAACCCTTGACAAAGATTTCACTCCGAATGGCATCTATAACTGGGATCGTACTAAATATCATCAAAAAATAAATAATCTAGCACTTACTATTTCAAAAATAGGACTAATTCGTTGCGAAACACCCCCTGTTTTGATTGGAGTGTGCGAAGTTGAAAATGAATCTTGCCTTGAAGATTTGTTGCAGTCCGAGCCATTGAAAATTTTCGATTATGGTTATGTGTTTCATAAGTCTCCTGATCGCAGAGGCATACATATTGCCTTATTGTATCAAAAAAAACACTTTCAAATAACTGAAAATAAGACGTTTTCAATAAAATTTAAAATTCCTGTTGAATCTGAGGAAACTAGAGATATCATTCATATCGGTGGATTGTTGTTTGGAAAACAAATTCATTTGATATTAAATCATTGGCCTTCAAGATCAGATGGAACCCGTCTAACGGATCATAAAAGAATGAGTGCCTCTTTGGTAGTTCAAAATACTATTGATGAAATTAAACACACTGACAAGACTGCTAACATTATCATCATGGGTGATTTTAATGACGAGCCCACCAGTGACAGCTTAAATCCATATTTACAAAAAGGATTTACAAATCCAATGCTACAATTTCAAAAACTTAAAAAGGGTTCTGTTAAGTATAAAGGGAAGTGGATTATGTTTGACCAAATTCTTTTTAATCAGAATCTGGAACAAGCCGATTGGTTTGACTATCAGTCTGCCCAAATATATGTAGAACCCTGTCTCATCCAAAAATCTGGCAGGCATAGAGGCTCCCCAAAAAGGACTTTCGTCGGCAGCTATTACCAGGGGGGCTATAGTGATCACTTTCCTGTATTTATTTATTTCGTTTTCAATCCAGACCTACCTGTTTAAAAACACTTTAGCACTCATTACATTTTAATTTTTATCCCCTAAGATCAAGACATTATCAAGATCATAAGTGGTAGAAACTCCTGGATCGGATCCTAAATATCGAAACGCCAAATGAATCTTTTCTTTGACACAAGCAATTTGAATTGCTCCAGAATTGAGAAATATATCATTACTGCCATCTCGAGAACCAATCGAAATATTGGCATTTAATTGATGCCAATTTGACTCATGAAAATCTCCCGAATAATCTGAACTAAACCAAGCCGTCAGAGCTGAGCCCTTTTCAAATGTTGACCTGGTATCGAATGAAACACTGACTCCATTTTGAACGGTCAAGTCGATCTCGGGGCTAATAAGCCATACATCCATCACATATTCGTTTGAATCATATGCCGAGATTTGGACAAAAGTGTTCTCGTTTCTACTCCTTTTTCTAAACTTTTCATTCCCAAAATTCACATTAATATTTCTCCAATCCATTTTTTCTATATCAAGGGTATTTTTAACTTTTTCAAAATTTTCGTAATAGATCACACTCCTTCCCCCTGCTAAACTTATATCAGCACATTGAAACAGAATGGGGTCGCACCGTTGATCATTTGTCAATATTAGATCCTCAGAATTATTTAATACCAAATTAACGCTGCCTGAAAACGAATCTGAACTTAATACCGCTCTCAATCCAAAAGTTTCTGTTGGTAATAAATATGATTTAAAATTTGAATAGGTACTTGTGAACAGATAAGTTCTTGCTAATGACCCACATTGTTCGATCTGCCGTTCTCCATTATATTTATCATACGCTTCTGAAGAAAACGTCTTTCCTAGATCTGTTTTTAAAAACTGAACAACGTTAAGTTGAACATATCTATTAATCATTTCACTTGAAAAGTCCTCTAAATCAATTACCTGAGGCACAATGTTGGCAGTTTCTAAGGATCGAACAATAAATTTATCCAACAATGATAACGGTATATTTCCCAAAACACCTTGTATTTGATAGCCCAGAACAAACTTCCCATTGATCTCTGTTATGCTGAGTCCAGCTAGTTTTATATACAGTTTTCTTCCAAAATTGTATTTGGTATAATATGACCTTTTATCTAATTTTATTTCCAAACCATTCTGCGGGTTTTCCTCAAGGTCTTGAACAACCAATGTCTTATAAAAATTACCGGCTTCATCACTTGATATCACGTAACAGCTAATCAATGTTTTATCATCTTTATCAAACGTATAAATATCAAGATCCGATTGTTTATAAGCGGAGATAACAGCAGTAATATTGCTCGTAGGGTTGATATTAACCTCTTCTATTTCCAGATCCGAAAGATAAAACTCTGGTGATTCGGTACAAGCCGAAAAAAGGATCAGTTGGAGACAAAAAATGGGTGTGAGATGCGAGTTCTTCATATTCTTATATACATAGAAGTGAAAAATGTCGTTCCATAGCTGAACCAGTATTTTGGTCCAAATAAACGTTTCTCTCTTCGTTGATCTTCTAGTAAAGTGTTATAATTCGCATTTCTAGATTGCTCATATCCTCCGGTTTTATATATGGAATTTGTCAGGTTATTTAATGAAACGAAAAAACCTATATACCAATTCTTAATTTTCCACGATTTACCGCCAACCAGATTCAATGTCATGTAAGATTTCAATGATTCTTGTTTCAATAAATGTCCTGTGATTTCAGAATCTATTTCATTAATTGGTAATCCATCAGCGTCAAGAAAAAAATTTCTTGTTCGTGTAATGGGCGCAATAGAGATAAAAGATTTATGAAAAAAATTAAAACTTGAACTAAACCACCAATATTTTGGACTTGAATACTCAAATCCAACAGAAAATGCATTTTGAGGACCACCAGAAGCATAATAGCCTTTCAGAAAAGAGGGGCCTAAGTTAAGCGCTCCCTCAATCGAATTTGAAGTTAGATATAATTCTGGATTTGAAACGTAAACTGAATTACCAATCGCGGCAACTCCTTTAAGTTTAATATTTGTTAAAACACGTGCTTCTAAAGCAATCTCGACTCCTGAATTTTGCTTATCAATCCCAGTGAGTATCTCTTGTACATAAGCACTCCTTTCTTGATTCTCTAAGCCTGTAAGTCCATCTGCGTAATAAAAGGAAATGTTCGTTACATTAGCAAGGTTTAATAAATATCCCGAAAGAGATACTTGAAAAACTGGATGCCTCCAAATGTATTTTAAATCCAGCCCATAGGACGTATTTGACCCCAAATTTCTTACTAAATCATTGCTCACTCTGACATTCGAGAATACACTCTTAATTACCGGAGCTTTTTCTAAATAATTAGCATTCATCAACAAAACATGCCTTCCGGTAAATCTATAGGAAAACCCTGTCTTTAATCCTGTTGACATAAAGTCAGCAGACTTGCTTTTGCCAAAAGATAAGCTCCCAGGGTTCGCCCCATTTTCGTAGATTCCATTTCTTTGATAATTCGTCATTGCATATTCTAGACCAAAAAAAATATCATACTTTTTTGATGAATAGTTCGCTTTTAAATATGCCTTTGATTCCTTTGCTTGCAGTTTATAATTATATCTGAATTTCTCCTTCTCTTGTACAATTCTATTCGGGTTTTGCAGATCGTTTTGAGCCTCATTCAGGTTATCTGCATAAGAATCTATATCCAGATATCCTTGCCCTCCCATAAGATCAATCATGTACGCGTAATTTTCAAAATTAAACCTACTCGTAAACAAAGATCCTTGTATTAAAAAACCGCGATTCAAGTCAAAAGAGAAAATAGTTTTTAAGGAGATATATTCACTGTCTTGCTTGTCTTCATATAATGCATAAATAGCATTTTTTCCTTCAGGTTGGTTGAGGTTTGCCTCATATAAATCTGCCCAGTCAATTTGTCCATATTCTTGAAATTCTCTTTCAGCTAAATAAGCTTTTGCATAATCTGGATTGGAAGGGTCTCTGAGGAAATAGCTTGGTAGCTTTTGATAATACGATGGGTCCGGGTTACTTCCCCTTCCAACTGTTGTTTGAGAATTATTGACTATGGTACTTCCTCCATAATCCAATCTACTTGTGGTTATTTGACCAAATTGATAGGTCAAACGTGATTGAATTCTCGTTTTTGGATTAACCTTAAAATCATGATTCAATTGGAATATGGGTTCTAGAATTCTTTTTTCACGTGAATTCCTTTTTGCACCTGCCTGATACCCCCAATAAGAATTATAATTGTTGGCTTTCAACTCAAATACTTCTTGCGTCATTGGCGCTGATTTACCTCGTGAATTATCGGCATATATAATTGTTGAATTCAATCGATGCCTTTGGCCAATAGTTTTGTCAATTGAAGCCAGGAAAGAGTTTGCTAAATAATTCGTTCCCTTCCTAAAACCTTCGTCTGCTTGTCTAATAGAAGCAGATAGCATAAATGCCCACCCTCCTTTTAACAAGCCAGTCGCATAGGTCAGCATCATTCTGTTTTGGTAATTTTTATTAGCGGCTGACAATGAAAATTTGACTCCTTTCTTTTGCCTACTTGCCTCACTCAGCATGTTTATACTTTTTGCCATTCCACCCAAACCATAATTTGTGGCTCGCATTTCAGTAAACTGTTCTTGCTGCCTTAAGGCATCGTTTAATCCTCCCCAATTACTCCATTCAGGTCGACCTGTTGTAATTTTATTCAAGCCAACCCCATTGAGCATTATTAAGCCATGTTCGGATCCAAGGAATCTAGGTCTGAAAAAATTACTTCCAAAATCATAGGCTGCTGTTCTGGAAAAGAGATCCTTTCCTGCACTTAGTATACCCGAAATATTATCTATTTCAGTATTATCTCCCTCAAGCTCTTCTTGATTCAATTCAAACCAAATACCATTTGAATCCACCTTCTTTAAACTGTACAATTGCAAAATTTCTAAATCGATATAAGTATGATTGCCCGATAATTGCAGAGGAATTCTCAGGCCTTCATAATTATTCAACTCACATCTAAGAAGCACCGATTTTGTTAAAAAGGTTTTTATTTCAAAATATCCTTCGTGATCAGTAAATGCTTCTTCTGATGCATTTACAATTCGAACTCGTACATCCTTTAAATAGTCTCCAGAAATGTGATCAATGATTCTTCCTTTGATCATTGTCTGACCACTAACCATAAAACCAATCGGAAAATAAACAACTATGAGCATTAGCGTTCTTGAATTCATCATTTTGAGATAACTACTTATTCTTTTCTTTTCATGCTGATCAAGAAATAAGGTAAACAGTTATTTGAATTAGCTTAAATATGTTGACTTCAGAT